>Ga0111211_109_pt1 | contig 22763 bp, 17 predicted proteins | sample DeeMarSWOR152_54_FD_80393 | JGI IMG/M metagenome (GOLD analysis project Ga0111211, IMG submission 80393) | Hadesarchaea archaeon DG-33-1 | reverse complement strand
TGCTCTCCCGCGATGATTTTAAGGTGTGGCTTCCTATAGCGACCGGTCACCTCGTCTTTGAGCGCGACGGTGCGCGCGCCCCTGAGCTGCAGTAGCGCTTGCCCTATCCTGCCCGACCTGTGTTTCAGCTGGGGCGGCAAACTTAATGTAATAATATGGCCTATCCGATCGAAGCCCGCCGGTAAAAGCCTGAGTTCTTCCTTGGTCAGCAGATTGCGCAGGGTGGTCTGCAAATACCTCATTTGACCACCTCTAGCGCTGCGGCTTGGGTTTGACAACTCCAACCACTTCTAAAAACTTGCGCCCTATTGCTCGGTCGACTGCCCCTTTGAGGGTTTTTTTGTCGACATCCTTGCCAAACGCCTTGAGGGGTATGGTCGCTCCCGCCATCGTCGAGTGCCCCCCAGCCGAGCCGATGTCCTCAAATGCGTCCTTCAGCACCTGGCCGATGTGTAGCCTGATGTCATTTGTGCGGGCTGAAACATAGACGGCGTCCTCACCTATGCCATAGACTAATGCCGTCATCGCCCCCTCGCGGTTCAGTAAAAAGTCCGCTGCTTGGGGTATGGCGTCACGATCCTTGATGAATCCCACATTCGTTATGAGGTAACCTCCCTTGAGCTTGCTGCTCCGGATCGCGCGCGCCAGCACACCCAGGGTGTCTGGGGAGATGGCTGGCGACCTCAACCTGCCAAGGAGCTCCTTGTCCACCGATTGCAATAACTCCTCGAACGTGGCGAAGTCAAGCTCGGTCGCCCCCCTGGTAAAGCTCATGGTGTCGGTGAGGATGCCGAGGGCTAACGCCGTGGCGATGGGTTTGTCAATCTCGATGCCCGCATACTTGAGATAATTGGCCAAGATTGTGGCAGTTGCACCAACCGCGGCGATATCCTGAAACTTCGCCTTTATCTCCCCTGAGGGTACGGAATGATGATCTATGACGATCGTCGGCTCGATGTCCTTCGGCAGCGCGCAATTGGCATTCGTGGCGACATCGACGAGCGCAAACGCGACGTACTTTTCAAACTTCACCCTATTCCTCTTGGCGTGGAGGAGTTCGATATTTAAAAGATTGACGAGGGCACGATTCTGCTGGTGCCCTATCTGCCCATCGTAGATGATATCGGCTCCCACGCCTGACGCCTTGGCATAGCGCTGAAATGCCAAACCACTCGCGATGCCATCCGGATCGGGATTCGTCTGGAGTAATATCGCTATCTTCCCCTTGAACCCCCCCAGTAGCGCTCGGAGTTTTTTCTCCTTCACCATCACCCTGAGATCGTTGAATCTCCGGATGGTGAAATTTGCCAAGACCTCGGAGGATGGAAGGACCTCGGTCACGCCCAATCTTTTGATTTCGGGCGCTTCCTTATCGTCCGAAACCCGCGCCACAATGACGGGATCTATCCCCAATTCGAGCTTTAGACGGTTTATCGTGCCGAGCGTCCGCTCGACTGCCCTGGAATTTGAGGTCAAAATCAGAACTACTTCCGCACGGTCTATCTCCGCCCGCCGCAATACTTCTGGGCGGGAGAAGTCGCCCACCACAGCATTGTAACCCAAGCCCTCTAACTGCTCGACCTTATAGCCGCTTCGGTCCACCACTATTAGCTCGGCCCCCCTTTCCTTGAACTCGCTGGCTATGGCAAAACCGACGTCGCCGCAGCCGAGCAATAGGTACACCTTCTCACCGAGGATATTTTTATCAGATATCTTAATAAATTCCACACGAGGGGGTGAAAAAAGTGGTAAAATTGATAATCGCTGAGCTCGTCGTCACTTCTCTCGGGACCGCAGAAACTGGACTCAGCGACTATGTTGCGAAGGCGGTAGGGAAGGTTAAAAGAGCAGGGGTAAAATATCAGCTTCACCCCATGGGCACGGTGTTCGAGGTGGCTGACTTGAAAACGTCATTCAGGATTATAGAAGCAGCTCACTAGGCGGTCATCGAAGCGGGTGCGAAACGTGTGCTCACGACGCTGCGCATTGACGAACGCCTCGACCAGCCTCGAACCATGGAGGAGCGTGTCCAGCTTGTGATGACGAAGGCTGAGTAGTTTAATTGGAGCCAGCTAGGCGGGGTTAGACACTCATGAAAAATAGGAAGAGGCTGGGTTGATTAGAAGGGTTTTAATCAGGATCGCACCAATTAGCTCTTTGAGTCGAGGCGATCGGTTGCGCGAGTACAAGCCCAAAGAAGGCATGCAATATCACCTGCGCATCAAGCCAGGGGAAGTCGCCAAGCACGTGCTACTGCCGGGTGACCCTGCGCGGGCGGAGCTGATTTCCAAACGGTTTGATAACGTGAGAGAAATTGCCTATAACCGAGAATTTCACACATTTACGGGCAAGGTCGGGGGGGCTCCGATATCGGTCACCTCGACTGGTATAGGCTGCCCTTCAACCGCGATCGCCGTCGAAGAGCTCGCTCGATGCGGGGCTAATACATTCATCCGCGTGGGCACGGCCGGCGCTATCAGCCCTAAGCTAAAGGTGGGCGATCTCGTGATAGCTAGCGCAGCCGTTCGGGAGGAGGGCACCTCGCAGCAATACGTGCCTCTCAATTACCCCGCGGTCGCCGATCTCGAGGTCACGCGCGCGCTCGTTGATGCCGCTAAGCGTCTAAAGGTGAGCTACCACGTCGGCCTGTCGCTCTCGAAGGACGCCTTCTACTCGGAGGAGCCGGAGCTGGTGCCTCTGGGTAAACAGGCCGCCGAGCGTTGGGAGGTTTGGCGGCGTGCGAACGTGCTCGCCACTGAGATGGAATGCTCGACGATTTACACGCTGTGCGGCATCCGAGGCCTTCGGGGCGGTGCCGTGCTCGCGATTATAGGCCCAATAGGTAAAATCGCTGACGCTCACGCGGGCATCGATAGCGCTATCGACGTGGCAATTGAAGCAGTCAAGCTGTTAGCTCGCGCGTGAATTTTTAACCTCGTGGGTGCTGGCTCTAGTCATAACCATAGGTGAGTACTGACCTTTTAGGAACAGTTCGTTACACTAGTTTCCGCTGTTTCGCTTGACTTTCGATGCGCCTTGCCGTCTCCCACGACTTCCTAGCGAACTCAGGCAGGCTACCATGCTTCCGTACCCATCGCTCGAGGAAAGCTATCGTGCGGGGGTCCGAGCTGTAGCCAGACCCAAGGTCCCCGTAGCGCCTTTGCAGCTCAGCGATGCCCTTGTCACGCCGAACTTTTGCAATGATTGATGCAGCGCCGACGATTACGTATTTTCGATCTGCATAGCTTTCAACCACGAGCTCAACCCTACTCCGCATGTGACGCTGGATCCTTCGCTCAAACATCTTAGGATCCGGATCGGTGGAGTCGACGTAGGCGAGCTTTGGCCTCAAGCGTTCGAGGATCTGCGCCATCCTCATCGCTTCAATTTCGTTGAGGTTAATTTTTTTAATTAGCCTCAATTCGTCGATCTCCGCCGGTGAAAGTTCGACTATTTCAAGCTTTACAGCTTTTTCAGCGATCAGTTTAGCAAGCATCTCGCGCTTTTTCGGGCTCAAGAGTTTTGAATCCCTGACGCCAGCAGCTTTCAGCTCACCAATCGTTCGCTTTTCTAGGAGCGCCCCGCAAATTACTAAATTTCCAAGAACTGGGCCTCGACCTGCCTCGTCCACGCCGGCTATCATAATTATTCCTTAATTTAGCAAGGATCGGTATCCGCTTAAACGCATCGGAAATAGAGCGATTCTAAGCTCGTCTTAATTATTCATCATCAATTTCAACAATTAGAGAGTGGAGCCGCCGGTGGGTTTTGAACCCACGACCTATCGCTTACGAGGCGATCACTCTACCAGCTGAGCTACGGCGGCCCAATTAACAATATGTTATAACTAAATTAACATTTTTTTCCAAGGTTCGGGCCAGAATTTCCCCAGAATTCTTATGAAAAATCTCCTCAAAAGTACCCTACATGTCACAAATTTTTCAGAGTAATTTTTTGATCTCCTCGATTTTTCTTAGTAATAAAAAGTTAGTTTAATTCGGTTTTCTGGGACATGAATTTACTTCCAGCGGGAGCTTGACTTCTCGAAAGCATCGAAAAACGCATGTTGGACTATGGCGCCGGGGAAGGGATTTGAACCCTTGTGACCCGTAAGGGCCACCAGATCTCGAGTCTGGCGCGCTACCTGGCTACGCTACCCCGGCATCGTTTTAATTTGTATAGCATTTGTTTAATAACCGATTGCCGCCATGTCGCTTTGATTCCAAAAAATGAGAAAAAAATAGTAGAACCCGTTTGGCATAATACGTTGGGCTCCTAGCACGGCCGAGTACTCACATACTACAGAAAGTCCGCAAGGCTGAGCTGCCGGTGGGCGTCGCTTTCAAACACCGAGCGGATATCGCGCTGCGTGAGCTTTAGCCGCTGCTTGGTGTAATCGCTCGAACTGTACTCCTGAGCGATCCGCATTGCCACCTCTAGGTATTTCTCCACCCCTCCTCGAGTTACTGTAAGCACGAGCTTCCCCCCGCACTTGCCGCAGGTGCCGCTCAGGGGGACGCGCCTATATTTCGCATTGCAGCTCGTGCACCTGAACTGCTGGCTCGAAAAAGCTCGAAGGTTGCCTTTTAGGTCAGGAATGAAGTGGTGCTCGATGAGGCGTTCGGCGACATCACGTTCATCAACTGCTCGGATCCTTCGCGCGAGCGAGAGTTGAGACGCTGTTTTTTCTATCATCGTTTCGAGGGTCTTGTAGCGGCTCGCATGGGGCCCGCTTGAGATGTCGCTCGTGTCGTGAGAGAACCTCAGGCCTTCATATTGGGCCTCAGTCCCCAACCTCCGCTTGACCGTTTCCATTATCGCGAGCAATTCGCCCGGGTTGGCGCACCGCAAAGTCGCATCATAAAACTCCAAAGGATAAGCAGGTGAAACATCCATGTTGTGCGCTTCCTCATCAATCTCCGCGGGGTCCAGACGCGTTGTGAGCACGAGGGGGGCATCCATGGTTCCGCCCCTGGTCGATGGCAAAAAGCGCTTACTGAAGTTAAGCAAAGCATCGAGTAAGAGCATTACGGTATCTTCATCCCCGTCACAATTCCTTCTCTTCGCCGCATGGAAGTAAGGGTGGGCATAACCGACATTCGCGTCCGTGAAACCGATTATGCGCCCGATGATGCCTGCCGAAGTGTGTGGGGCGAGGCCGATGACGAGTTGCCCCACTAAATCTCCGATCCAAGTAGCACTGTAAAATGGCGGCAGGCCGTAGAACTTCTGGAGGAGGTCATCTACAAACTTTGAAGCTTGAAGCATGTACTCAGCACATGCCTTTGAAAGGAGGATGTCCTGAACCTTGAGCTCAACTACTTGATCATCGCTCTCGAGAGGTTCTCCATCGCAGTCGCTTGTGTAGCCTAATTCGTGCAATCGCTCGACAGATGTGCCTATCTCGCGCGGGCGGAAGTGGGTCAGCGGTAGGTCGGTGGCATCAAATCTAACCGTGCCATCCTTGAAGACGTAAACCCCATGCTTAGCGCGAAGGATTCCCTTTTCAAGCGGCTCGGGGATCTTGTATGTACTCGTCATGCCTTTCACACCTTTCACCTCATCCGGCACGGGTTCCCCTAGCTTCTGCAAGGCGCCGTTGAAAAGTGACTTGATATCAACCCTGCGTTGATCGAAGTAAGCTGTGGGTGCACCACAGGCCAGGCACCTCTCCTCATTCGTCTGACGTCCACAACGCTTGCAGACCCGCGTATAGCTCGCCGTAGCGCCGCACTTGGGACACTTCCGCGTGAAAACGGTTGAACCACAATCAGGACACTCTAACCTCGCAACTTCAACGAATACATCTCCGCCATCTGCAGCTTTTATGACGCTGCGTGTTGCACCACCCCGCAAGCTAACGGGAAAAAGCACATGCACTGGGGGAGACATCATGCGAGGATTGGCCTTCTCCGGCCTACCCATCCTACAGCCGATGCGAGTCGGGGCTTTACGTCTGACTGGAAAACCCGCTAATATTTGAATAACATCCATGACGTCCTTCGTTGGATTGGTTTGCAGAGTCGAGTTGAGCTTCTCGTTTGTTAGGCCAAGTCCCTCGAGCAAACCTAAACATCTGCATAATGGCAGCGCTGGCTCTTCAATTATCGCATGGCTGTCCTCTACCCTGTGTGGCACTCCCAAGGTCTCCAGGACATGCTTCGGTCCTGAATCTATTTTCACTCGTAAGAGTCTGAGGATTCCACCGTCGAACTCTGGCTCACCCTTTACTAGCCAATCCCCGAGCTCCCTGAACTCTTCGATTGTGATGTCGTGAAAGTGATATGTGTAAGCCGGATGCAGCGGAACACCAAGCTCCTCGGATATCCTGATTGCCAACTGCGGGGTAGGTTTCTGATAGGGTGATGTTAAATAAGGTGATAAATCGGCCCTCATCTGCCTTCCAGCCAGCGCTTTCTTGACCTCCTGTGCCCACCAATCCTCAGAGTAACCTGATGGCATCAGAGGATGATTATTTTCGAGAAATTCGCCGTAGCCGATGAGGATGTCCCCAAGGAATAGGATTTCGCTGACTTTTTCCCTCAACTCAAGTGCCTGCTCAACTGAATTTATCTGCACGACCGACTCATCTACAAGCTTGACTATTGGGCCCTCGATTGTATCTACAGGGGCTACCGCCGCGCCTTTGCCCGGACGCTCGATTTTGAGCTGGGTACCCACCGCGAGAAAATCATCCAAGATTATCATCGTTGCAGGATGAACGCCAGCTGCAGCGATGCCCGTGTTTCTAGCTCGCCCGTACCTCAGCCTAAAGCCTCCTTCCCTCCCCGGGTAAGAGAGTACGGGCCTGCCGGCGATTATCTCCCCGAGGTACTTTTCTCCCTTCGGGTAAACTGGCCCCGCTTCCTCCGCTACCGGCAGCCGAGTCACAAGCTCAGAGAGCCAGTCCCATCCATCGATTTTGAGCCTATTCACATGTTTCAATATTTTCGGCGCCTTCTGTAGAACACCCTCGACTAATGCCAGCACCGCCCCTCCGCGAATGAGATTGTGCCCTATGCGTTTGAGGTTGCGATAGGCTGTCACGGTGATATCCCGTTCGGTTGGGTCGCCAGTTATCTCGATTGGGATGTTTCGCACGGCGGCGCGGATATCGTCAGATGAAGGGGGCGTATACTGTAGGTGAGCAACATCGGTCGCGTAGAGGTCAACTTCCTCGACGAACCGCTCAATTTCGTCATCGATCGGCTTATAAGGGTTCAAATATAGCTTCCGGCGCACGAAGTCTCCAGTCAGGACTGCGAGAGCTGCCGCAGTGCCGCCAGCCGACCTAATCGGGCCTGCGAAGTATAGAGCGAGGTAAGGTGAACCATCGAAATTCTTCCTGATTTCAACGTGAGTTATGCCCTCAAGCGGGGCTGCGGATGCTATGCCTTCGGTGATTATTGCCAGTGAAGTTCGAACCGCCTGCTCCGCGACCTGGGTATCCCCAAACTCTCCGAATTTGCCGTCGACGATCATCTCTGAAACTTTTAATGCAAGTTCTTCGCGCGGCAGTTCCTTCTCAAGCCCGCGGATGACCTCAGCCACTCCCGGCGGGCCGACGAGCTTTTCGACGCGAGCTGCTAGGTCTTCGGCCAGCGGGATCTCAGGCTCCAGCTCCGGGTCAAGGCCGAGCGAGCGGGCTTTTTTCGCTATCTCGTAAATTTCATCTATCCTCTCCTCTAGGCCCTTGAAATAAGCCTCCATGCTCGAACTGGCGACTATCATCAAACCACCAAATCCTTGAGGCTCTCGATCACGAAATCAGGAGCCATCTCCGTGCCCCGAGCCCGCTTGACATCCCGCCTAGAGCTAATGCCCGTCAATACCAAGATAGTCGTGAGCCCGACGCGCTTACCCACCAGCACATCAGTGTCGAGTTTGTCCCCAACGATCGCTGCCTTCTTGGGCGTTGAACTTAGCACTTCAAGCGATATTTTTATCATGTGTGGGGATGGCTTGCCAATGACGACCTTTGGCTGCTTGCCCGACGAACCTACCAGGGCGCCTATCGTCGCACCCGCTCCTGGGGAAATGCCAGTCTCGGTGGGATAAGCTCTATCCGGATTTGTAGCTATCAGCTCGGCGCCAGCTAGAAGCGCCCGGAGACCTGCAGTGATTTTCTTATAAGTAATAGTCCGATCCATTCCAGCTACTACAAAATCCGCCTCCCGAGCGCGAGCGTCGGGCATAAGTTTGAGCCCAGCTCGCCCCAACTCTCGCTTTAACCCAGGCTCGCCAATTACGTAAACTCTGGCACCCGGTACATGCCTGCGCAGGTAAAGTGATGTCGCGTACGCAGATGTCACTATTTCCGACTCGCGTGCTGTTATGCCCATCTGTGCAAGCCTGCGCACATATGTACGGCGGGTGTAGGTTGATTTGTTGGTCACGAATGCCAATCTTTTCCCTTTCTTGCGAAGGTGGGCAACGACTTCGGCAGCTCCTTTGATGGGAGCGTCACCGATGTAGAGCACTCCATCCATGTCAAAAATAAGTGCTGAAAGTCTTTCAACCGCGGCTGCAAGCTCAAGCAAAGTGTATCACCCTCACTTGATGCGCCTGCAGGTCGGCGATCGGCACTATCCCGGGCGTGGGCTTGACGCCGAGACGCTTCATGTAGCTCGTCGTCTCCTGAAATGTGCCCGAGTTAACAACTATGATTCCCCTATAGCTCTCGCAGCCGTAAACGTGCATATGGCCGCAGTGAAAAACATCGGGGACATCTTCGATCACAAGATAATCCCTTTCCTCTGGAGCAATCGCCGTGCGGCCGCCGTAGATGGGAGCGAGATGCCTCTTTTGGAGCATTTTAACCATTGGCGGGGTCGACTTTTCGCGGTTTAGGCCTGGGATGGTCGCCACTAAATCGTCGAAGCTCCTGCCATGATAAATGAGAAACTTGACGCCGTTGATCAGAAGCCACGACGGATTGCCGACCATCGTGGCGTTCAAATCGTAAAGGGCCGCCGTGACGTCACTGGGTAAGGCTGGCTGAGGTTCGGAGGGGCGGACAGCATCATGATTGCCAGGTGCTATCACTATTGATATGTGGTCTGGAACTTGGGCGAGTAGCTCCGTCGCGGCGTCGTACTGCTTAAAGATGTCATGAATTAGCAGCTCCTCCTCTTGCCGGGGATAAACGCCTACTCCATCGACGAGATCACCCGCCATGACCAAATACTTGACCTTGCCAGCGAGCTCGCGTTGCTGGGGGTTGCCTATCTCCCCACGCAGCCACCTCAAAAATTTCACAAACGCGTCCTCGAGAAACATATCGCTGCCAACATGCAGGTCTGAGATCAGCGCCGCACATACGGGTTCATTTGCGCGGGCTGGCTCACGAGGCGTTGGCACATCAGGCCAGACTATGTTGTTCACGAGTAAACGTGGAGCGCCCTCACCCTTTCGCACAGTTGCTTCGATTCCTATTACCTCATCGGGAACCACCTCGGCGGCTTTTCTCATCAGCTCATGGCGTCCCTTAAAAATCCAAGCTGCTATCCTGCCGCTTTGGTCTTCGACCTCTAGAAGCACATGCCCACCGGACGTCTCGCGCTTCTCCGCGACTATTCCTATCACTTTGATACGTGCACCATTCTCGTACATCACCAAGTTGCCTACAGGTATCGCCTCGCGAAAGTCCGTTCTTTTTCGAATGAGGTTGTTCAGCCGATCGTAGCGGTCCCTAAATAGCTTTATGAAATCTTTCAATCCACCTTCACTGTAACTGTGTCCGGTGATGTCCTGAAGTACTTTGATTTGGGGCTCGATATCTGCCGCCGTGGGTTTAAATCGCAGATGGGTGAGCTCAGGAACTGCCCTTGCGGTTTCTTGAGTTGCAGTTGTAATTTCTCGCGACTCAGGCGGCGGGTGTTCAACTGGAGATGGCAGGACTGGCCAGGTTTCAGCGCCCGCCTCCAAAATTTTCGTGATGAGGTCCTCAGTAATCACCGGGGGCTTATCCACCATCTCCTCTAAACGTGTTAATAATTGCTCAACCATTAGCTCGCCATCTGCTCGCTTTTTGAATATATCTAATGCACTCGGTGTGATGTGCACATTCGCATCCATAAACTTACGAACTATCACGCCCTCATCCATCGCAACACCTATGCAAGCGTTAGCTGACGGGGTAGCGTGAGCTCCTCCAAATTTCCAATTGAATAGTCCTCTTGAATCGCTGCCCTCGCCTGTATTGAGGGGATAGTTAGCACGATTTCCTTCGTTCGACCATATCGCCCCTTGTTGATTATCCTGGCATTAATGATTCCCATCATGTCGAGCTCGGAAATTAAATCGCTGACGCGGCGTTGGGTCAAAACATCCAAACCACTCTGTCTGCACAGCGTACGGTATACATTGTAAACATCCCCTGTGAAGATCTTGGGAAGCCTACGCTCTCCGAGGAGCACTATGCTGTAGAGGACGAGTTTAGATTGGGTCGGAAGCGTCCGCACTACCTCAATCATCTTGTCCTTCTCTATCTTCTGGAAGGCCCGCATGACATGGTCGACGATGATTGCCTCAGCGCCTTCGCGTTCCCCGAGCTCGCCCGCTACGCGCAACATGTCAAGCGCTCGTCTAGCGTCACCATGCTCCCTCGCCGCATGAGCTGCGCAGAGTGCTATCACGCCACCGTTTAGAACCCCGTCGACAAAACTCATCGCTGCCCTCCTCTCCAAGATGTCCTTGAGTTCGAGCGCATTATAAGGCGGAAACACCAATTCTTCCTCGCTCAGGCTGCTCCTGACGCGGGGGTCAAGGTACCCCATGAAATTTAGGTCGTTTGAAATGCCTATGATGCTGACTTTGGCTTTTCTGAGATCTGAGTTCATGCGGGTCAAATTGTAGAGGACTTCGTCGCCACTCTTTAGGACCAACTTGTCGATCTCATCCAAAACTATTACCGCGAGCTGCCTGTCGTGGTCGATCGCATTGAAAAAGCAGCGGTAGACTTGGTCCGTAGGCCAACCGGTCATCGGAACTTGTTTAGATAAACCGAGCGAACTTTGGTACCCACGACCATATCTCTCGCGCATCTTATCCAAGAAGACGTTTGCAAGTGTTGCGAGGATACGATACTGTGTATTGACGATCTCACAATTCAGATAAACTACCTCTACCTTACGTGGCGCGCGATCGCCGACGCTCTCTAACTCCTTCGCCACGTACTTCACTGTGGCGGTTTTACCCGTGCCCGTCTTACCGTAGATAAACAAGTTTGAAGGGGTTTCTCCCCGCAGTGGCGCCGCAAGTATTCGAGCGAGCTGGTGTATCTGCTCCTCACGATGGGGCAACTCGTCTGGCGTATAGGTCGGGCGCAGGTATTCCCTGTTTTTGAATATCGGCTTCGTTTCCAACAACACGTCGAACAAACCCTCTGAATTTCTCACCATTTACCCACCTCCTCTCAAAGGTGAGGCTCAGAGGAGGTAACTCATCATATCAACACTCCCTCGGACCGAGGACAGAAGGGGTGTCACTCAGGCCAATACCTCATCATCGCCTCAAGCCGCTTCTCAGTTCTCAACCTCCTTTTCAAGCAGTTCGCTCAGCCATCGCCCCCAGTCCTCTAAGGCTATGGCCAAACGGTTGACGAAAAATCGTTCCTCGGGCGACATGTTTTCCGCATTAGCGGGTGAAAGTGCCGCCCGTAAGAGCTTGTGAGTTCGAATTTCAGCTAGGGCTCCTACAGCTGATCGAAATTCTTCAACTTCATCAGGTTGACCAGATATTTGTATGCTTGCGGCGCGTTGCGCGAGCATCGTATAGAAGTTCGATGGTAGAGGCTCAATCCCGGGGGCACGTTCCTCTGCCAGCATAAACTTTCGCAGTTCAGCTGTCGTGAGCTTTTGAATTGGCTCAACAAACCCGTGCCGCTCGAGCACCGTGACTTCCCAAGGTTCAAACTCTGCCTCCTGCCCTACCTGGAGCGGGCCCACTCGCCTGCCGACCAATTTTATCTCAGGTAAATCTCGGAGTACTCGGACGCTCTGTTTCAATTGCTCACCCTACTTCATTGCACGACTTACCATCCCCTGCTTGGGCTCGTACAGGTGCCCACGCCTAAGCTCCTCCTCAATCATCCTTTCGACAAAGGACGAGCTGATGCCATCGGACTCTGCCATCCTTTTGATCTGCTCCACTGGGGCCGCTCCGCCGTACTCTGTTTCAAGTTCCCTGATGATATCCAGAACCCGCTGGAGTTTTTCGCGCTGCGACCTGCTCCTTCCAGTCATCAGCACATCTATATCGATCTTTCCGGTTTCGGTGTCGACGCCAGCCTCGCGCAAGTAAAATGATACTATTTTAATCGCTCGGTTCGCGTCCTCAACTGTTACATGATCGCTCAATCGCATTCGGGCATTGGCTTTCGCTAACCTGATGAGTGCCTCAAGCTGTCTGGGTGTAATTGGAAGGGGCGCTTCTCCACTTTCGGCGACACTTCTCCATTTAACGTAAAAGTTCTCAATTGTCTTCAGGACCTCATCGTCCTCAAATTCTGGATCGACGGAGTTTCGCGCGTATACGATGAGTTTTCGCAATGTGTCGACATCAAGTGGTGGCTTGACCACGCGCGTCGGCTCGCGATGCAGTTCTAACATGTGATGGGCAATTGTGCGATCTAGTTCAGCAAGTGGCTCGTCGCGCATGATGAATATCAAATCAAATCTCGATAGGACAATTGGCGGGAGATCTATCTGCTCGCTGACGTTCCTTTGCTTATCAAATCTGCCCCCCTTCGGGTTCGCCGCAGCTAAAACCGATGTGCGGGTGTTGAGCGTTGCGACGATGCCAGCCTTGGCCACGCTAATCGTCTGCTGCTCCAGTGATTCTAAAATGGCTCCGCGATCCTCATCACTCATCTTGTCGAACTCATCGATACACGCGAGGCCCCCATCGGCGATAACCAGCGCTCCGGCCTCCAGCGTCCAACCCCCACCAATTTCATCGCGGACCGCTGTGGCTGTGAGGCCAGCGCCCGTCGCCTTTTTGCCCGAAGTGTATAGGCCTCGAGGGGCAACTTGGGATACCCATTTGAGCATTTCCGATTTTGCCGTCCCGGGGTCACCAGTCAGTAAGACGTGAGTGTCGCCACGAATCCTCATCTCATCGGGGAGCTCAACCGGCGAACAACCAAAGAGCTGCAGTGCGATGCCCTCCTTGACCGCCTCGTAGCCATAAATGCTGGGGGCGATAGATTGGATGACTAAATTACGGAGCCAAGGATCCTTTCCAAGTTCTTTCATCCGCGCTTCGTCCTCGGGACTGAGCTCAGTTTCCTCGGCCCCCTTCTGCAGGACCTCGATGTGGTTGATGAAGAGGATCTTTCGAAAGGTCGTCTTGCGCTGCCGCTGCATCCCCTCCTGAAACACGCGAAGAACTCCCGACGCGACGACGCGATTTCCTGGCACCGCCTTGTCGACGAAATCGTCCTTTATGATGCAGTCTAGCTGTCTCGGCATTCGTCCGCCGCGGAGCTCCTCGGGCCGCTCCTGAAGCCTGATGCTCTGCCAATCGCGAAATTCAGAGCTTTCAACTTCCAGTTTGAAGGGACCACGTCTTGAGCAGTTCGGATTTTCACATATCAGGGGCTCCCTGAACACTTCGTCTATCTGCATCACTCGATTTAGCGTCTCACACCGAAGGCATTTGAAGACGGCTTCCTTGACCTCCGGCTTTACCTCGCTCGCGCGCGTCATGATTCCCTCGACCTGAATGAATTTACCCACTTGTTCGGCCCGAATTTTACGTATCACAGTGGTTTTGTCCAGTCCCCTAACGCGCAGGCACATGCCCGGCAACTTGGTTATCTCCGTCAGGATGGCATCAGCTGCCTCAAGAAAGTCATTCGGAGCATCGAGCAGGGCCTTGGCGAGTTCCATTTTGACCTCAAGCAGCCGTTCGAACTCGACCACGAGGGATTTTTGACCCGCCGCGGCGAGCTTGCGGAGCTCCTTCAGTATCTCCTTGCGGTGCAGGAACTTCTCGAGCTTCTCCTTTAATGCCTGATCCAAGTTATGGCCTCCAAAGGGGACTACGGGGAAAGAAGTGCTGGATGTGATACATAAAGGCGACGGTGCAAATTTTGGAATTCAGACTTAAGAAAACGGAAACTATTAAAAACGTTTTACTAAATGACAAGTGAAAATTTTTGATAGTTGAGTTTAACACAAATACAGTATCAAAACGTTTGAATGTGGGTCCTGTGGGGTAAATTGCTATTTATATGCCCCTATAAGCGATTAGAAGTTATTTTTTAGCGCCTTTGGGGGAGAGAGGTCACCGAAAGTAATCGATTCTCCATTTACAGGTTTTTTCTGCCTTTTTCGAAAAAAGGTCTTTCTATCGTTGAATTGTGGAAATGTGGCGTTATGGAGGAGTTCCAGGCGAAACATAGGAAAGCAGGGGAAATGTAGGTTGAAAAGCTTTGAGTATGTTATAAGTTTCCGATTTTAAATTTTGAAGAGTTCACTTTTGACTCTCTTTTGCCACTCAATGAATCTTTATGTAATCGTAGGCCTGCGTCGCCGACTCAAATGCATAGTGAACCCGCTGATAATCGCGCCTGAACTCGGCTACGTCAGATGCAACCCGATTCGGCGGCTCGTCATCGATGACCGCGCGCTTGATGAAATCCGCTATTTCACCCATTTCACCCTCTTTCATGCCAAGTCTGGTGACCTCAGAGGCCCCCAGCCTTATGCCTCCAGGGTTTTTGTAGTGCCTCCCCTCCCGGATGTCCCACGGCAAGAGATTGCGGTTGAGCACGATGCCCGCCTGCTCTAGCTTCTTTTCAAGCGTTGCTCCATCACCATACTTTGTGATATCGACGACGATCGTGTGCGAGTTCGTAAACTCCCGGTCAGGGCACAAAACCGCAAACCCTCGTTCATGCAACGCTTGCCCCAACGCCCTGGCATTCCTGACAATCTGGGCGGTATATTCCCTGCCGAACTCGAGCATCTCCGCTAGAGCTATCGCGAGCGCGGCGACCGCATGGAGGTGGTGATTGCTGACCAAGCCCGGAAAGACCGCCTTGTTGATCGGCTCCGCTAGCTCCTTCTTGCATAAAATCATGCCGTGCTGCGGTCCGGGCAAAGTTTTATGCGTGCTGCAGTTGACGATCTCAGCCCCTTCCCTTAGGGGATCCTGGAATTGGCCACCTCCTATCAAGCCGATGACATGCGCTGCATCGTAAGCAACGTGCGCACCGACCTCCTTGGCGACCTCAACGAATTCCTTGACAGGATGGGGGAACAAAAACACGCTGCCGCCGAATAGCAAAAGCTTCGGCTTTACCTCCCTGACCTTCTTGACGGCCGCATCAACGTCGATGTTCATCCGCTTTTCGTCGAACGGAAAATATTCGATATTCAGCCCGTGAACTGCGCCAGCCGTGCCGCCGAACTTCTTCTTACCCATGCTAATGTGTCCGCCGCATGGGATCGAGAGGCACATCATGAGATCTCCCGGCTCAGTAAGGGCTGTATACATGGCCAGGTTCGCGGCCAATCCAGAGACTGGCTGCACGTTCGCGTGCTCCGCCTTGAAAAGTTGCTTGGCGAGGTCGATGGCGAGCAGCTCGACCTGATCAATGTAAACGCACCCAGCGTAGACGCGCTCCCCCGGCCAACCTTCAGCGTAACGATGCTGAAAATCACTAATCAGGGCCTCCCTTACGGCCGGGCTCGTCACATTTTCGCTAGCTATCAGATTGACGGTGGTCTTCATCCAATCGTGATGTTTCCGCAAAAGTTCGAGCGTGTGATCAAATGCTTCCTTCGGGCGCATTCCGGCAACTCCTTCAAAGAAACTCTCCTCGGGCGATTAAAAACATTGGGTTATAATTTCGTTTTGGTTATCGGTGAATAAAAAATCCAAGACTTTGAAACGACGTACATTTATTCCGGCTGGACCTGATGGCGCATTGCTCGGACGTTTCTCATTTGTAAATCGTTCGGTCCAAAGCCTTGGGAGACGTGTCTTACGTGAGACATTGTGTCTTACGTAAGACAAGATGTCTTAGGTAAGACATCGCGAGCGAAAGCGGGAAAAATCTGACTAAATAATACAGTGCGCCATTCCCTGAACCATTAAGCGTAAGCCGCGGCTTTACCTGAAACAGGCGCCCTCATCATTTTAACTGCCGTTTCCGCTGGAACTTCAACAAGGCGCTCGGAGACCTTTATCGCCTCTTCTGGGTCCTTCAACATGTGTCCCGTGGCTATGCATACAACCCGCTCGTCTCTGCCGATGACGCCTCGTTCGATGAGTTTTTTCAGCCCGGCTATAGTCGATGCGCTTGCTGGTTCGACGCCCAATCCCTCTAGGCGGGCCAGCGACTTTTGGGCTGCAATGATCTCCTCATCGGTGACGGACTCGGCCGTGCCCTTTGATGCCCAGATCGCGCGAATCGCTTTGGGGCCATTCACCGGGTTGCCTATACGTATCGCCGTAGCTATTGTCTCAGGTTTTTCGGCTGGCACAAATTTATCTAACCCGCGCTTGATCGCGTCCACTATCGGCATTGCCCCAACCGCCTGAACTCCCGTCATCATCGGCATTCCTTTAGTCATGCCCGTAGCTTCGTACTCCATGAAACCCTTGTAGATCGCCCAGATGTTCGCGCAATTCCCCATAGGCACAACTATCCGGTCGGGCACCTCCCAACCTAGCTGGTCTGCAATCTCGAAACCTATGGACTTCTGGCCCTGCAGCCTAAATGGGTTCACGGAGTTGAGCAGGTAGATGTCCTCCCTCTCATCGCATATTTTACGAACGATCGCGAGGGCCTGGTCAAAGTTGCCCTGTATTCCCACGACTTCCGCGCCATGCATCATCGCCTGGGCCAACTTGCCACGCGCTACCTTTCCACTTGGCAGCACCACAAAACACCTCAACCCAGCCTTGGCCGCGTAAGCTGCCAGAGATGCTGATGTATTGCCGGTCGAGGCGCAGGCGACAATTCGAGTTCCGAACTCCAGCGCCTTGGTGACCCCGACCGTCATCCCCCGATCCTTAAACGAGCCAGTTGGGTTGGCCCCCTCGTTTTTAACGTAAAGCTCCCTCACGCCTACCTCTCTTTCAAGGCGAATGCATCGGTGGAGTGGCGTCCCCCCTTCGTAAAGGGTGACGATTTTTGAGTCATCGAAGATGGGCATGAAGGCCCTGTACTTCCACACCATCGGCGGCTCGGCCTTCAGGCGCCTGCGATCCAATTTTTTTGATAATTCTTCTAAATCAAATTCAATCTCAAGAAGGCCCCCACACTTCGAGCAGGTGTAGAGTTTTTCATGCGGGTCGAACTTAGCATGACACTCGATGCACTCATACCACATGTTCAGCCCCCGAGGGTCCTGTGAATGTCTATCAAATCGCCTAGGAGGGCGCTTGAAGTTTCCCTCGGGCCAGCGCCGAAACCTGTAATCGTGATCTCCCGCGCGAGGTCAAGCTCGAAGGTGACCGCGTTCAAGGTCCCGCTCACAGCAAGCGGGTGTCCGGCCGGCACTAGCTTTGGTCCGACCTCGAGAGAGCCGCGCTTCGCAACGCCCACCAGCTTTATCATGTAGCCCGCTTCCTGGGCTAGGCGGGTGGCCTCGGGCCCTATTCGTTTTATTCCGACCGTTCGAACATCCCTGAGCTTTGCATCCATGCCCAAGATGGCGTTAGCTAGGATTGTAATCTTGCATGCGGTGTCGATCCCCTCGATATCGAGCGTAGGGTCCTTTTCCGCAACTCCCAGCTCTTGGGTTTCGCGCAACACTACATCGAAAGGTGCGCCTTCCTTGCTCATTCGGGTCAGGATGTAGTTCGTGGTGCCGTTCAGGACGCCTCGAACAGCGTGAACCTTGTTGCCCACGAGCAGCTTTTTTGCCAGTCCGATTACCGGGACAGCCCCGCCCACCGAAGCTGAGTAGCGAAACTCCAATCCCTGTCGTTTAGCGAGCCTGTCGAGCTCCCGGAATGCGACGACGAGCGGGCCCTTGTTCGAGGTTATCACGTGCCTCCCAGCAAGCATCGCCCTCTTAATGTGGGTTAGACCCGGGTTACCCGTCTTGATGTTCGTCGGGGTGAGCTCAAAAACTACGTCAGCTTCTACATCATCAATTACTTCAAGGGCTGATTTTTTCCTCTCCCCTTTCGCCGGATAAGCTGCGACCGTTCTGGACCTTTCAGCTGCCCGCAGCAACCTCTCGATCTTGAGCCCCCTTTCATCGACTGCCGCGCCGTATTCGTCGACCGCTGCAACAATTCGCGGGGTTAACCCATAATTCGCGCGCAGGAACCTAGCTTTTTCTATAAGCGCTCGACTAATGCCCCTTCCGATATTTCCGAAGCCTATGAGGACTAAGCGCATCACATCTCTCCTAGCGACGTCAACATTAACAACTTTTTCTCCCTCGCGATTTTCTCGAGGCGTGAGAGGGCTGCGCGCGCGCGAACCTCATCGTCCGCCGTTACCGTCGCCCTTGCGGCTGATTCCTGACCTATCGCGCCCATCGCAAGGCTGAGATCTGAGATCCTCACGCCGCGAAGCTTATTCAGGCGATCTATCGTGTCGCGGATGTCGGTGTGGATGATGTGGCCGATCAGCAGCACGGTACTCCTAAACGCTCCTTCTTTCTCACCTATCCGAGTAATCCGAACTCCCATCCTGCGAAGTGCCCCCAAAATACGATTTATCATGACCTTCTCCTCCACCTCGAAGACCACTCTGACGGGAACTCTCCCGAGAGGTGTCTTGCGCTCCCGCTCGTGAAGCACGTTGCGGATATTGCCGCCGAAACTCGATATCGGCTCGAGCACTTTCACGAGCTGGCCTGGTACATCCTCGAGCTCCATCTCGATCTGAACGCGCATTTTATCACAACATCTTTCCCTTAGCTTTCTATATTTATGCGGTTTTGTAGCAATTTGTCCATGAACTTATGACCTTCTAGAGTGCCAAATGATCCCTTGCTAGCGGAAAGTTCATCGAATCGCTCCACGTCGTCTTTTTCCCCTTTAGTCGAGTGGATGGCAAAAGGCACCGGATCCGAAACATGACCTCTCACATCTATCGGGGTCGGATGATCAGCCATGATGGAAATGGAATATCCATCTTTCAGCCCATCCAAGATTTTTCCGATGAGGCGCCTATCCAGATTTTCTATCGCTTCAATTTTCCTTTCGATATCGCCTGCGTGCCCGGCCTCATCCGGTGCCTCAACATGAATGAAAACTAGGTCATGATCTTCCAATGCCTTTAACCCAAATTTGGCCTTATTTTCATAATTTGTATCGTAGTAACCAGTAGCCCCTGGGACGTCAAGTTTATCCATCCCCGCGTACACACCCAAACCTTTGACTAAATTGACGGCTGATATGATAGCGCCGTTGATCCCATATTTTTCATTTAGCGTCTCCATCGCCGGCTTACTGCCCTGTCCCCATATCCATATCATATTTGCAGGCTTCCTCCCCCTTTCTACTCTCCTGATGTTTGTTGGGTGGTTCGACAGAATTTTCCTTGAATTCAAAACCATCTCATTCAAAATTTTGGCGGTCCCGAGGTTTTTGGGCTTAATCAGATATTTCTCGAGCTTTTCGCCAATGATCTCATGAGGTGGCATGGAGCTGAGTTTGTCCAAGTCTCTTGGCGGGTTCCTCAAAACAAATAAATGGCGGTAACTGACGCCGACGTAGAAATCGCCCAAATGCCCGTAATTTTCCCTTATAATTTTCATCAATTCCTCAGCTTCCTCGGTGGTCACGTGGTCAGCGCTGTAATCCCTTATCACGCCTTTTTCCTCTGTTATCAAGTTGCACCTGAAGGCGATATCATCCTCACCCAAATGGATGTCAAACCCAGCAGCTTCCAAAGGACCTCTGCCAGTATAATATTTCCTAGGGTCATAGCCAAGTGTGGACATTATCGCGATATCTGACCCGGATTGCATCCCTTTCGGGATGTTTTTCAGCAATCCGCTCCTGCCCCGCGAGGCTATCCGATCCATATTCGGTTTTTCGGCTACCTGTAGGGGAGTTTTTCCTCCAAGCTCCCTCAAGGGGCGATCCGCCATCCCGTCCCCGACCACCACGACGTACTTCATTATCTCCACCTAGCTATCACTCAAATCTAAAGGTCTATAAGAAGTCGGATTTAGGGCGTTGCCCCTTCAATTAGGTTCTAACCCTTCGGTATCGCCTGCGGCGCGGTATGATGACGATCAACATGTCCCCCTTGAACTTGACCGTGCGCTCGCTGGGTATCGCGTCGGGTGGGAGCTCGAATGCCCCGAAGTAGGCCTCACCCGTACGCTTGCGCGCTACGAGCTCAAGGGTATTACCCAGTTGCCTGACCTCGACATCCTCCTCTTTAACGTCGGGAGCCTGCAGGGTCAGGACAACTTCATCCAGCTTTTCCACCTTTCCCATGTTGGTATCTAGCATGCGCTTTATTGGCTTGATCGGTTTGGCCTCGGGCGGTTTGGTCTCAGCTTTCGGCGGCCTTCGTTCCGGCACAGCTGGAATTTCCTCCATGATCGGCGTTGCTATGGTTGGAGGTCTGCCCAGCCTCGTCACCTTGACCTCGGGTTTTCCCGTGCCGCGATCCCTTATCTCGATTTTAAAGCCAGAGATGCCCGGCCTCCGCTCGAACTCACGCGGGTTGATTTCTGCGAATTCACGATCGAAATCCCTAAACATCCGCCGCATTCGCCTAAAGAACTCATCAAAGGGATCGAACGCCATTTTTACCCTGATAGAATAAATGTCGGGCTAACACTTATACTTTAAGAATTTCGCTGATTCCCTCGTACCAGTTGTCGATTTGGCTAAAGGCTGAATAAAACCTATTCCGCTTCAAGCGTCTCGTAAATTTTTTCCTCTACCTCGACGTATAGACACTCGCTATTCGAATGATAGTCGCATTCCGAGCAACACTCGTTTCGGTTCTCACACTCAGCGTACATGTAACATTTGGGACAACATTTTGGCATCCGCAACCCCCAAGAATTTTCGTTTGATAGGCTATCGTTCGGTCTTATAAAGATTTCGATATGGGGTTCTGTTGCGAATTCATTTGATAGACGCTGAAAAATTGGCGGGATTAGACAGGGTAAAAAGCCATAGAACTAACATCTACTGCCTTTCGACATCGATCAATATTTTTTAGTATCTACATATTTTATTTAGGAAATTTTATGGGTGTTTTAACGGGCTAACTACTAAGTAGAATAGGGCTTGAATGGGAGACGAAAAATATCATGCAAAGCTGGCAAGGGAGAGAAGGGAACGCGCCATTAATGAGTTGGGCAATCGGAGGCATACGACCGTCGGAGTTCTGGCGCTTAGGGCGGTCGAGGAAGCGCTGGATGCCTGCGCCTCAAGGGAAAAAATCCATTTCCATTCTCACCCAAAAACTGCCCGCGTCAAAAGGAATAAATGGTTGAATGAGAACTTTCCCGAGTTGACAAAATCTTTTGAAACATTACTGGAAGCCTACGAATATTTCCGAAGCCCTCGACATGCCTTAGGATATGAACGCGCCCCAATTTACTTAGTTTGGTGGTGGAGGTTTCCAACCCGAGAGCATAGCGTGCGCGCGACGAAAGCGGTTGAAGCTATGGAAAATAATTTAAATGTCCTTCAGAGGAAAAGCGGGATCCGATTTAAGTGAGTTCGTTTGAGGTTTAAATAAGCATTGTAGATAACCATTGTAGACTTCCCATTTCAAATTTAAAGATTAGAAAATAATGCATTTGCTATTTCCCTACAAAGAATCGAGTTATTAAGAATATAAGCCTCAAAATTTCTAATAAAGAACTCTTATTTCATCTATTAGGTGGGATTATCCAAAATAGGAATTATCAGGGCTGTATTGGGCTAAAGAAGCGAAAATTATATATATAAGGACTAAAAAAGGGTTTACCGCGCCGAGAGGGTTAACCGGAAAGGCCCCTAGAAGCGATCTCGGTGGATCTCACTGGTAAGGATTCCAAAGGACTAGGCCGGTCTCGAGGGTCCCCAACAGCAGGCTGAAGAGGTCGTTTCGAAAGCGCTCGAACGGCTACGGCGCGGAGAGCTCGTAAGGGTTATCCGCACGATCCGCGATGGGTCGGAACGACGTGGTTCGGCGGGCTGTCCAAAAGATGGTCCGAATGAGCTACGTCAACCATAGCAAGTCGGGCAGCCGGATTCTGGGCCTTTATCTCGGCGCTTTTTTATTTGCATGTAGACTTAACATCAGGAAAATGTTTCGAAATACTTGGTGTTCCTATGGATGTCATTCGAGAATTCGATCCCTGGGGAGATCCGCTCTGCACATGTCCCAAAAAATATAGTTTCTCTCCCTACACCGGCTGCGACCATCGCTGTCTATATTGTTACATCACCTCCTACATTCCCCGCGCCTTCGAGTGCAGGCCGAAGAAGGACCTCATTGAACGTGTAAAGCGCGATCTTCGCCACATAAACAAACATCGCACGATAAGCATGACTAACAGTTCAGACCCATATCCACCGATGGAGGCCAAGCTGAAGCTCACCCGCTCGTGCTTGGAACTTTTCGCTCGAGGGGGGTGTCGAGTGCTAGTGATAACTAAATCTGATCTCGTGGCGCGGGATATCGATCTACTTGTTCAAATGCCCGCTGCAGTGAGCGTTACCATCACAACTCTCGATGAAAAGCTGAGCCAGAGGCTGGAGCCAAATGCGCCCAGCCCAAAGCTAAGACTGAACGCCATTAGAGAGCTTGTAAATCGTGGCGTACC
>Ga0111211_150_pt1 | contig 29957 bp, 31 predicted proteins | sample DeeMarSWOR152_54_FD_80393 | JGI IMG/M metagenome (GOLD analysis project Ga0111211, IMG submission 80393) | Hadesarchaea archaeon DG-33-1 | reverse complement strand
CCATTTTACCACCCTCAACTCACTTCAAGCGGGGAGTATATTTTTCCTAACCAACTTTATAGAGGTTTGCGTACTCGGGCGGCGCGCAAAGGCTGTTTTTCGCTCAACATTTTCGGCATTACGTTGTATAACGGGAATTGATCTTTACATAATCATAAGTTAGGTCACATCCCAATGCTGTCGCTGCGGCCTTACCTGCAGCTAGATTAACGTGAATTTCGATCTCCCTGCTGCGCATTATATCGCGTGCCCGCTCGAGCATCCGCTTTGGTCCCGGTTTGCCTCGCTTGATCAAGTGTATGACCTTAGACGGATCGAAAGATGCCCCTGAGTATCCGAGCGACGCGATCACACGGCCCCAATTTGGATCTCTACCAAAGACGGCGACCTTGACGAGGTTTGAGCCCGCCACTGCCAGCGCCGCCCGACTAGCCTCCTGCTCGTTGCGCGCATTTTTCACCCGCACCTCGATCAGATGGTTTGACCCCTCCCCATCCCTCACGATCATACGCGCCAGCCTGGTGAGCAGGTAATCCAAGCCCGCCTGAAACTTCCTGTCGGGGTGCCCGAGGGTTATTGGGCGATTTTTTGCCCGCCCGTTCGCCAAGAGCAATACCATGTCGTTTGTGCTGGTGTCCCCATCCACGGTGATCATATTGAAGCTCTTCCCGATGGAGCTGCTGAGCGCGGCTCGAAGGGCAGCCGAGCTAGCAGCAGCGTCGGTTAAGATGAGCGCGAACATGGTTGCAACCTTCATCCTCGGCCTGATCATGCCAGCGCCTTTTGCGATGCCAGCGATGGTAACTGTCTTGCCATCCTCAAGCTTAACCCGTACAGTGACCTCCTTCGGGAAGGTATCGGTCGTCATGATAGCTCTCGCTGCATTGAGGCTCGCCTCTCGCGAGTTCGAAAGTTCTGATGCGGCAGCCTTGATACCGGCTCCAACCCTGCGCATTGGAAGGCGCGACCCAATCAAGCCAGTTGATGCGACTGCAACGTCACTCGAGTGCATTTTCAAAAACTTGGCGGTGAGGCGAGACATCTGGCGAGCGTCACGTATTCCTCGCCTGCCTGTGTAAGCATTTGCGCAACCGCTATTCATCAAGACCGCCGCGAGCTTGCCATTCCTCAGGTGTTCCATGGTAAGCTGAAGCGGAGCGCCCTTGACCAAATTTGTCGTGAACGATCCAGCCGCTGGGACGGGGCCATCCTCGTTCGCCAGTAACATGATATCTAGGCCGCGCCGTTTTATGCCAGCTCTGACGCCGGCCGCCAAAAAACCTGGCACCCTCGTCAGTCCGCCCTTTAGCACGGTGATCATAACTTCACCTAGGGACGTATGGGCGGAACCTCTAGACCTCTCGTTTCATCGATGCCAAAAATCAAATTCATGTTTTGGATCGCCTGTCCGGAGGCTCCTTTGACGAGGTTATCGATCGTCGAAACCACGACTAGCCTCTTGGTTGTAGCATCGGGTTCCAAGCCGATATCGCAGTAGTTCGAGCCGACGATGAAGTTGATCTGAGGTAGGTCATCGAGCACTCGCACGAATGGCTCGCCGCGGTAAAAGCTGTGGTAGAGCTCAAGCAGGGCCTTTTTAGACACGGACTTGCGCATGAACACATGTGCCGTGCTAAGGATGCCCCGCACGATTGGGATCAGGTGGGGTGTGAAGTGCGCCTTAACTTTTCGACCCGCCAGCTTGCTCAGCTCCTGGTCAATTTCCGGGGAGTGGCGATGTGTAGTCGCGGCATAGGCGCGCATGCTCGCGCCGCAAGTCGGATGGTGGGTGATCTCACTTGGCGCAACTCCAGCCCCTGAGGTGCCGCTTTTGGCATCAATGACAATGTGCTCAAGGTCAATCAAGCGCTCCTTGACGAGGGGCGCCAAGCCCAAAATCGCGGCGGTAGGATAACATCCGGGGTTGGCTACAAGCTTAGCTTTTTTTATCTTTGCGCGGTAGAACTCAGGCAATCCGTAGACGGCTTTTAGATGCGGGCTCTCATGTTTGATGTAGTACTGCTCGAAGACCTTGGGATCGTCGAATCTGTAGTCGGCACTGAGGTCGATCACCTTCGCCCCGCCTTCGAGGATCTTCGGAACGAACTTCATCGCCACTCCGTGGGGTGTCGCTACGAACACGGCATCAGCGGACTGCCCCATCTTCTCGTAGTCCGGTTCCGTTATGACCATATTCACAATCCCGTGCAGGTTTGGATGTACCTTATGCACGGGCAGGCCGACATTTCTGATATCGTGGGCGCCGATGAGTTTCACATCGGGATGATTAGGAAGTAGTCTTAAGAGTTCAACACCAGCGTAGCCAGATGCCCCAACAACGGCTACTTTTATCGCTATTTTGACCTCCTCCTAACTTCTTTCAATAGCTTCGCCTCGGCTTTTTTAATTGTCCTCATCCTCGTGTGCATGATTTTTTCATGTTTTTTAGTAACCTTTTTCAATCCCTTCAGCTGCGCTTTTATCGCCTTCGGCGCTGGCCCACCCGACAGAACCTTCGCTTCAACACATTTATCAAAATCCAAAGCCCCCCTAAACTCTTCCACGCTGATTTGGATTCCCTTGCCAAGGACTTTCTGGCTGGCACCCTGCAAATCTTCGACTCCCAAGGCTTGTTGGGACTTGCCTTCTTTTACCGCCTTGGCGATCATTCTGCCAACCACTGCATGCGCTTCCCTGAAGGCGATTCCAGCCCTACGAACCAGCACGTCTGCGAGTTCGGTTGCGGCGGCGAATCCTTCCTCCGCCCTCTTGCGCATGACATCTGGCTTTGGTTCGATCGCGCCCATCAGCTTCGATATTGCTCTAACGCTATCGCGCGTCTGATCGACAGCATCCCACAGCATGGAAGTCAGGTCCTGCATGTCCAAGTTATAGGACTGCGGGAGGGCTTTCATGATCGTGAGCGCTCCGAGCAAGTCACCTGCTAAACGTCCAGCTTTGGCGCGGGCTATCTCAGCCACGATGGGATTCTTCTTCTGGGGCATGATACTGCTAGTCGCCACGAATTCCTCCGGCATCTCTATCATACCGAACTCAGCTGAAGTCCAGAGCACGAGCTCCTCAGATAGCCTGCTGAGGTCTGTCATTAGGATCGCCATTGCTGAAATTGCCTGAATGGCGAAGTCCCGCGAACTGACGGCGTCCATGGTATTCCCCAAGGTGTACTTGAAGCCGAGTAATCGGGCGACGCGTCCCTGATCGATCGGAAAGCTCGTACCAGCCAGCGCGCCACTCCCCATTGGGCTGAGGTTCGTCTTTTCGAATGCATGTGAGAGGCGATCGACATCTCGGGCGAAAGCGGACGCATATGCGGCGAGGTAGTGGGCAAATGTGGTCGGCTGCGCGACCTGCAAGTGGGTGTAGCCGGGCATGATCGTTTCCATGTGTTTTCCAGAGAGCACGAGTAAGTTATTGATTAGTTCTGTAAGCGCACCCTGAACTTCAAGAAGGTCTTTCCTGAGGGTCATTCGGATTGCTGTAGCGACTTGGTCGTTTCGGCTCTTGGCTGTATTAAGTTTACCCCCAACTTCCTCGCTCGTGGCGCCGATGACAAATTTCTCGACCGCCATGTGGATGTCCTCAAGCTCGGGCTTCAGCTCAATGGATTCAATGCCCCGATCGTAAAGTTCATGAAGCGCGCGCAATATTGCGGAAGCATCTCCCTCAGGGATGATGCGACGTTCAGATAGCATGACGATGTGTGCCATGTTTATCTGCACGACGGAATTGAAAATTCGAACGTCGGCCTGCATCGAGGAAGTGTACTCGCTGACCATCTCGTCCATCGGCCGCCCGAGGCGCCCTTTACGCAACATTTTAGCGTCTCCACCTCATTTTTTCATCGGGCAAAGTTTGGCTACCTGCCATTCTTTCTAGCACTTGCGATTTTTTGCTGCAGGCCATACAATTTTATGAATGCTTCAGCATCAGACCCCTTCCAACTCGCCGCCTGCGCATAGCGTGCGATATCTTCACGCATGAGGGAATGGGGGGATGAAACGCTCACCTGAATTGCATTCATGTAATCCAGCTTCATTATTGCCTCCCCAGTCACAACTTTTTGAGTTGAATTCATGAATGCCTCGATGTCCCGCATCACCGGTTCGTAAAACAGACCACGGTAAGACAAGTCCGCGTAAGCGCTTTCTAGAGGGGTCTTGGTAGCAAGCTGTTGGTGCGTGAGCACAAGCCTCTCGAGTGCCCTGTGCGCTTCGATGAGTAAGAGCAGACCCGGCGCTTCAAACGCTTGGAAACCTTTTATTCCCATCGTTTCATCCTCCGCGTAGAGTCCCCTTCCGTATCCATGCGCCCCGGCCACCTCGTTCAGTTTCTGGAGGATCCCTATCCCGGACATTTTCTTCCCATTCAATGCGACGGGGATCCCTTCTTTGAAAGAAATCTTGACATGCTCGGGCTCCTTCTTTAGCACCTTGCTCAGCACCCACACTTCCTCACTTGGCTCCTTGTTCTCGTCTATTTCGGAGCCAGAAATGGTGCGCCCGAAAACGTTTTCGTTGATCGTGTACTTTTTGACCGCACCTTTTATCTTGAATCCCTTTTTCTCAAGGTACTCTATTTCTTGTGGCCTTCTCACTCCAAGCTCGCGGATGGGCGCGATTATTTTGAGCTCTGGGGCCAGACACATCGTACTTACATCGATCCGTATTTGATCATTCCCCACTCCGGTGCATCCGTGTGCAACTGCACTGGCTTTTTCTTTTCCAGCGATTTTGATTAGATGTTTTGCAATAGTATATCGGTCAGAGCACATGAGTGGATACACCCCCTCATACAGCGCGTTTGCCTTTATGATGTGGGAAATTATTTTTTCGAAGATCTCCTCCTTCGCATCGACAAAATAGTGCTTTTTTACGCCCAACTCCTTGGAACGATTTTCAATATACTTCAATTCCTCTTTATCCAGCCCACCGGTGTCTATTGTTGTAGTGATAACATCAAAGCCCTTCTCCTGCAAGTGAAGCACACAAAAGCTCGTATCCAAGCCACCGGAAAAAGCTAGCACGACTTTTTGAGCCATTCTACCACCTGTTCCGTCAATCATTCCAGTTCTATTAGCTAATTAGCTATTTATTTTACTTTGCAATTGTTGGTTGCCATCCCAAAAACCTTTTAGTGACAGCGGTTTACCGCTAAAGGGTAAATCCTGGTGTCGGGATGGCGAGAATTGTTTACGTTGGCAAGGGCTGTACAGGCTGCAAAACTTGCTCTGTTGCATGTGCGTATGCACACGACCGAGCGTTCAGCGTCAAGGCTGGCAGAATCTGGGTGGTCAAGGAGGAGCCCCTGACTGATGTACCAGTTACCTGCTACCAGTGCGTGAGGCCACCTTGCAAAGATGTCTGTCCAGTTGGGGCGATAAGGCGCGTCGATGATTTGGTGGTTGTGAATGAGAGCATTTGTATAGGATGTGGCGCTTGCGTAGAGGCATGCCCATTCGGAGCCATGACCTTGCATCCTAGTAGGGGGTTGGCGATAAAGTGCGACCTGTGCGGCGGCAAGGAGCCCCAGTGCGTTAAGGTTTGTCCTGCGAAGGTGCTGAAGCTTCAGGTGCCCGCAGTTGTGGCGCAGGAGAAGCGGGCTAGAAAGTGATGACATGCCATATAAATTCGGCGGATATATGGGGCAGGTCCTGCGGGTCGACCTGACGAAGGAGAAATCCGCGGTCGAACAACTGCCCCACGAACTCGTGCTTAACTATCTCGGTGGGACAGGATTTGCAGCCCGCATATTGTTCAATGAGCTGAAGCCTGGCATGGATCCGTTATCTCCCGAAAACAGGCTGATCTTCGCTACAGGTCCTTTGACTGGCACACTTTGGACCACAGCTGGCAGATGGGCGGCTTTTGCGAAGTCCCCACTCACGGGCATCTGGGGGGAATCACACTCCGGTGGATTCTTCGGGCCTGAGCTGAAGTACGCTGGCTATGATATGCTGGTTTTGCATGGGAGGGCAAAGCGCCCCGTCTACCTCTGGGTTGACGATGGCACGGTTGAAATCTTACCGGCGAAGGGTCTATGGGGCAGAAACACGGCTGAGACGACTAACCTGATTCGAGAGCAACATGGTGACCGAGAGATAGAGGTGGCATCCATCGGCCAAGCTGGCGAGCGATTTGTGAGGTTTGCTTGCATAATGAACGACTACCAAGATACCCTCGGCCGTGTCGGACTGGGCGCGGTGATGGGCTCCAAGAACTTGAAAGCGGTCGCGGTGCGCGGTTCACAAGCTGTCAAAGTGGCCGATGATGACAAATTCATGGAGCTCGTCGAGGACGCTCACGAGCGGGTGTTGAAGCAGCCCCAAGCTCAACAGATGACTAAATATGGCACGCCTTTGCTCGTCGCCTACAAGTCCAAAATAGGTGAGCTCCCGACCAGAAACCATCAGACGGGGGTTTTCGCGAATTCTGACAAGCTGGACGCTGACACAATCCGCGCAAAGTACTACGCTAAGACTCGCTCGTGCTTCGCCTGCCGCATCATGTGCAAGAAGGTCAATCGTATCCCCGAGGGCAAGTACAAGGGCACGATTTCAGGTGGTCCCGAGTACGAGTCGATCTACTCGCTGGGCACGAACTGCGGCGTAGATGACTTCGGCGCCGTGCTCAGGGCAAACCAGCTCTGCAATCTCTACGGGCTGGACTCGATCTCAGCTGGTTGCGTCATCGCTTGGCTTATGGAGTGCTACGAACGAGGTCTGGTCACACGGAAGCAATGCGATGGTCTTAACTTGAAGTGGGGCAACCACGACGCCATGATGGCGCTAATCGAGAAAATTGCGATGCGCGAGGGCATAGGTGACCTGCTCGCGAAGGGCAGTTATTATGCAGCGAAAAGTTTGGGCAAGGGTGCTGATCTAGTCATGCACGTCAAAAAGCTCGAGATATCCGGTCAGGACGGACGGACCCACAGGAGCGTAGCGCTCACCCACGCCATAAGTGTTAGAGGTGCTGATCATCTTCGCTCCCTCGTGACCGTCGACCAGCTGGGCTATGAGGACACGGCCGCAAAACGATATGGCAAGGATAAGTTGCCAGAGATCTGCGACCCCTACACCGAGAAATACAAGGCGATGGTGGTGAAGGACGCTGAGGATACCTTCGCGATACGCGACAGCCTGATCGTCTGTTGGTACTCGTGCGGCTGGCCGCCCATCTTCTGGATGCCAGATTTTGCCGCGGTTGCATCGGCAGCCACTGGCATAAAAGAGTTCGGCAGGCTGAAGGAAATGTACCGCATCGCCCAGCGGATCTGCAACCTCAGGCGAGCATTCAATGTGCGGGAGAGGCTCGATAAACGTCACGATAGCCTCCCCAAGCGCTTCACGCATGAGCCCATGCCTGATGGGCCCGGGAAGGGCCAGGTGGCAAACCTCGAGCTGATGTTGCGCGAATATTACGAACTCCGGGGCTGGAATCGCCGCGGCATACCGACGAAACGCACTTTAACCGAGCTAGGCCTATTAGATGTAGTGAGGGAACTCAAGCGTCTAGGCAGGATGCGATGAGATGGAAGTAGTTATCAAGCTTCACGGCGATATACGCGAGAAGGCTGGCACGGATACCGTCAAGCTGCCGATAAACGAGAATGAGACAGTGGACACGCTTTTAATAAGGCTCAGCAAGCGCCACCCCGTGGTAATCGAGGCAATTTTGGACCCGACAACGGGCGAGCTTAAGCCCTATTTCAATATCTTGCTCAACGGAAGGCGGATTCAGCAACTTCGAGGCATCCACACAAAGCTCAAGGATCGAGATGAAATAGCTATTTTTCCACCCGTGGCGGGCGGTCTAACTGATTTCGAAAAACGCTAAAATTTTGCTAAACGTAAAAAAGTAAGTTTCATAAAAGTTGTGCTTAGAGAGCCCTTGCGGTTGTTATGTCGACCATTTTCTTGACCTCATCCTGCAGCTGGTTTGGTAGACCAAAGATGCTTATGTCCATAAATCCCCTGACGATGAGCGACTCGGCTTCTGATTCGGAGAATCCCCTCGCCATCAAGTATTGAATCTGCTCTTCCGCTATCTTGCCGACCGCGGCTTCATGCGAGAGCTCGGCGCCCTTCACTTTTGCCACGAGCTCTGGGATCGCGTGGATCGAAGCGCTATCTGAGAGCAAGAGCCCTCTACACTCGAGATGAGCCTTGCTATCCTCCTGCTCCCCGACCAGCAAGCCGCGGGCGTATATTTGGGCGTTATCGGAGGCTATAGCCCGGGTGGTGACCTCCCCCCGGCTGCCGACGCCCTGAAGAACAACCTTCGAGCCGACATCCAGGTAGGAATTTTTGGTCCCGTACAAGATCGAGTTGAACCTAGCCCTTGAGTTGACCCCCTTACAGTAGGCGGCGGGATACATCTGAAGGCTTTTCACTGGCTTTAAGCACACGTAGTTATTCACGAAGGTGCCCCCATCCTCTACTAAGGCTACGGTCCTGGGGCGAACGTCAAAATTTTGAGCCCAGTTATGAACCATGGTAAAGGTGAGTTTAGCCCCTTTCTTCACAAAAAACTCCGAAATACCGACGTGAAGTCCGCGCTGAACGTTCGGGTGAACGGCGCATCCAGTTATTATCTGCATCTCCGAATTTGGTTCGGCTATTATAATGTTATGAACATTTTGGTTCAAGTTATCCTTTGAAACGAAGAGGCATGCCTGCAAGGGCAACGTGACTTTCTGACCCTCCAACACCCTAATAAAGTAGCCCTTGTCCCACCCAAACTCAGCAAGCGCAGTGTATTTGTCCACGTCGACAGCCACGAGCTTCCACCAGTAATCCTCCATCCAATCGTATTTTTCAAGAGCTTCCTCGGTACTCATTATCTCAGCCTTCCCCTCAAACATTTTCTGGACCGCGCCGAAGACCGTTGAATGGTCTATTTGAAAGTACGTGCCAGCCCTACCTTTTTCATCGGTTCTAACTCCCACATTCAGAGATTGTTGAGCTATGTCCTTTGGGAGAGATCGGACTGGACAATTTGGCCAGGATTTAACATCCCTCGTGAAACTCTTGATGTCAAGATCTGGACCGAGGGCCGCTGGTTTTTCCCTTGCTTTCAGCGCTTTCTCTTGCATTCCTCAATCTCCTTTTCCCTTAAGCACCTCTCGCACCATTTGTAACCCTCTTTCAAGATTTGGCTGAGGACTTTGGACGACTTTCCAGAGCAGGCAATTCTTCCACCGATGAGCACGTGAGCCAAATTGGCATTCATGTAACGGAGGATGTGGCCGAGGTGTGTCACGATTAAACCGGAGCGCCTTCCGAGAAAATTGTTGATCGTTTTTCCAACCACCTCTAAGTTTTCAACGTCTACCCCAGAATCCGGCTCGTCAAATATCACGAATTTCGGCCTCTGCGCGAGCACCTGTAAAATCTCGGACCTTTTGATTTCCCCTCCTGAAAATCCGAGGTTAAGGTCCCTATCCAAAAACTCTATTGGAAAATTCACAGCCTGAGCTATCCTAAATCTCTTAGTCGCGCCACCCTTTCCCTCGACGAAACTGCGCAAGACATCGCCCAGTTTGACCCCCCTTATCACAGGGGGATGTTGAAATGCTACGCCTATTCCGAGATTCACGCGTTTATTTATCGGCATATGGGTGATATCGACACCATCAAACCATATCTTCCCAGAAATTACTTCGCAGCTTGGGAAGCCTAAGATCGTATGTATTAGAGAGGTTTTTCCGGAGCCATTTGGGCCAAAAAGGGCGTGGATCTCCCCCTTCGGTATGGATAGGCCAACGTGATTCAATACCTTTCTCCCTGAAATTTCCACGCTCAAGTCTTCTATTTTCAGCACGTCCAAGACATGTCCCCAAACTGATGTTTGATAGGTAAGATTTATTCTTGCTGAACAGCCCTAAGCCCTAACCCAAATGCGCGTAAGTTGACCTCTTCAGTACCCTTGGGAACGTTCTCGCGGATTACCTGCTTAAGTGACTCGATCGATACGGGCAGCTTTCCAGTTCCAGCGAGGGCACCAAGCATCACGACGTTCATCGTGCGCACATTGCCGGTACCGCCGAGTTTTTTGACAGATTTCTCGATTGTTTTCATATCAGGGTATTTAGCCAACCCGATGTTCACATCGGTGGGACTCCAAGCTCGAGTATTGGCCAAAAGCAATCCGTCCTCCCGCAGATATCTGACTGAATTCCGGAGACCTTCGAGAGGCTCGAGCGCTAGGATGATATCGGCCCCATCCTTCGAAATCAGGGGGGAGTGGACTTCCTTACCCAGTCTGATGTGGCTAGCCACAGAACCTCCTCGCATCGCTGCCCCAAAGGTTTCACCCACTCGAGCGTGAAGCCCATCTCCGATCGCGGCCATGGCGACGAGGTGTGAGGCCAAAACGCTCCCTTGGCCGCCTACACCCGCGATTATCAAGTTGATATCGCCCATTCACTCACCTATACTAAGGGCCTCGGTAGGACAGACTTGAACGCACATTCCGCAACCGTTACACAGGATGGGGTCGATGCCCCCCTTCTTGTCCCTGAAGGTTATCGCTGGGCAGCCGAAGCTCACGCATATCTTACAACTTGTGCATTTCTCGGGATTGACAACTATCCGCTTGCCCACGAACTTCTTCTGGCGTTGGACCTGCAGTGTACACGCTCGGCGGGCGATGACTATAGCGAAGCCCTCATGGTTCAGCGCCTCCTCGAGCGCAACCTGCGTCGACTTTAGGTCGAATGGATCAACAACCTTGATGAACTCGACACCACAAGCGCGAGCGATATCCTCGATCAACAATTGTTTTGCTGGCTCGCCAGTTGCCCTCATGCCAGTTCCGGGATCTGGCTGATGCCCAGTCATCGCCGTCCAGGAATTGTCCATGACTAAGAACACGCCCTTCGCTCCATTATAAACGGCATTTATCACCGCGGGGATGCAAGCGTGGAAAAATGTCGAGTCCCCGGCGATGGCCACGATTGCGCCATCCTTGTAGCCAGCGTGGAATTCCCCCTGCATCAGCCCCACGCCTCCGCCCATGATATAATTTGTATCGAGCGTTTCATATGGCGACTCAATGGGGTAGCGGACGGACTCGGTCGAGAGGCTCGGTTTTATTGCCTTTGCAAATATCCCGTAGCCCCCCTGTTCATAGCAACCTATATCACCATTGACGATTGGAACTTGACCGCCAAACTTGCGCAGAGCCTGTTTCAGAGCCCAGTAGCTGCCAAGGTGCTGGCAACCTGCGCATAGTGTGGATGAGCGGGATGAGACCAGCTTACTGACTTCTGCCTTCGCGAGCTCTCGGGCTTTATCCTCGCCGAGTTTGACTCCAGCCAACTTTGCGAGCGTTTTGCCCACGATGTCTACATTTATTTCGCCCACCGGAGGTAGCGCGCCCGTAAGTTTGCCAACTATCTTGACCTTTGGGTTGATGTCCTTAGCCAAGGCTTTAACCTGAAACTCGACAAGTGGGTCCCCCTCCTCCACGACGAATACGGTTTTAACAGCTCGAAGCAAGCGCCCGACCATTTGCTCTGGTATGGGCGTTGGGGAACCTATCTTGAGGAACGCGACTTTGCCTTCGAGGCCAAGCATTCGGACAACATCTAGTGCATAGCTCGCGCCCAATCCAGATGCGATTATACCGAGCTTTGGTTTGCCTTCGATCTCAAGTTTGTTCCATGGCAATTTTTCAACGGTTTTCTTAGCGATGGGAATGCGCGAGTGAAGCCATCGATGTTTTTCAACAGGCCCTGGGGGCCCATAGACGTTCCATCGGTAAGCCATCTTCCAATGCTTGTCGAAGATAGGCTTTCGATCGAGCTTCTGAAGCTTTCCTAATTCAACGTCGCCTGAAGCATGACTCAAGCGTGTCGCCGAGCGGACCATTACGGGCAGCTCGAGTTGCTCGGAGAGCTCGAAGGCGTAGCGGGTCATATCCTTCGCCTCCTGTTGGTTTGCCGGCTCAAGGCACGGTATCTCGCCGTAGAATGCCGCAAATCGTGTATCCTGTTCATTTGACGAATAATGGGCATTGGGGTCGTCGGCGACTGCTATTACAAAACCCCCTCGAACTCCACCGTAGACCAAAGTCATGAACATATCCATGACCCAATTCAAGCCAGCGTTTTTCATCGCCGTCAGGGCTCGAACGCCGGTGATCGCCGCCCCTGCCGCCACTTCGAATGCTACCTTTTCGTTCGTGGACCACTCAGCGTGAAATCCCAGCTTAGGCGCAGCGAGCGCGAGTGTCTCCATGATCTCGGACGCCGGCGTTCCAGGATAGGAAGCCGTAACCTTTACTCCTGCTTCGATCGCCCCCCTCGCGATGGCCTCATTCCCCATAAGCAGGTATCTTTTGCCGGGAGAATCTTCAACCATTATTTTAGAAATCCCCAATCAACCACCTCATAAACTAGGTGGAGATAAATTTAAAATGCTTCTACCGTTCCGCGGCTCCATATCGCGCCAGAGCTGCTAGTGTGCGCGCTGCTCGCACTGGGCTTGAGTAGGTAGGTGTGCCCGAACCTTGGAGCTTTGCCCGCTCCTCAGCTTCAACTTGTCCACCTCCAAGCATCACTGGCACCAATGTCTTACCGCGAGCAAAGTGCTTAGCGATGACTTCAGATATACCTAGCATCGGGTCACCAACTACGATAATGACAGAGCCTACATCAGAGATACCAGCTAAAGCTTCTAGGGCTTCATCGTACATCTGCGAGGTTGCACTGCCCGTGAGGTCGAGCGGATTGCGTAGGATGCACTCAGGCGGCAGCTTGTCTTTTAGAACATCGCACACTTCAGCTGGCAAATCCATGACATTCAAATTAAGCTCCTCACAAGCGTCCGTCGCTAGGATGCCCGAGCCGCCGGAGCTCGTTATTATCACGACGTTTTTATTCTTGGGCAAAGGCAGGCCAACGAAGCCCTTACAAATATCGTAGAGTCCCTCTACATCGTTGACGCGGATGATGTTTACCAACTTGAAAACTGCATCAAAGATGGCATCTGAGCCAGCTAACGACCGTGTATGTGAAAGGACGGCTTCAGCCCCCTTTGCCGTCCGTCCACCCTTTAGCACCACCACAGGTTTTTCATCCGTTGCAGCCCTCGCAACTTTCATGAATTTTCTACCATCGCTCACGCCTTCGATGTAAAGCGCGATGACTTTGGTCTCGGAATCATTAGCTAGGTAATCCAAAAGCTCGGTTTCGTCAACATCACATTTGTTTCCAAGGGCGACGAGCTTGCATATACCAATGCCCTCATCAGCAGCCCAGCAGGCGATCGCGGCGCTGATCGTGCCGCTCTGTGATATGATCGAGATGGGCCCCCTGACTTTGACCAATGGCCAGCTCGCGCAAATGCCAGCGGCAGTGTTGTTGACGCCCTGGCAATTTGGCCCGATGATCCGGATTTTCGCCTGTTTTGCAGCCTTCAACGTTTGCCGCTCGAGCTTCTCCCCAGCGGGCCCTGATTCCCTAAACCCGCCCGAAATCACAATTGCGGCTCGGATACCCTTGGCGCCGCAGTCGGTAATCACCGAAGGCACAAAGCGCGCTGGAACGATGATCACCGCTAAACCAACTTTCGTGGGCACCATTTTTATTGAGGGATAACATTTCAGGCCTAAGATCTCGTCCGCCTTTGGGTTAACTGGATAGAGCTTACCCTTGAAGCCAGCTTCGATGATGTTGCGAAGAATCTCATGCCCAAGTTTGCCGGGCTCGCGGGAGGCGCCGATGACTGCAACGCTCGATGGTTCGAAAAAATTTCTGAGCGTCACCGCACCACCGGCCAAAATGGACCTATGCTTAGCCCCAATCGCTTGTCAACCTCAAGCCCAAGTTCCTGCGCCCGCGAGATAATCTCGTGCTCGTCGATTGTTTTTACTTTCCTTCCCTCCATGATGATTTTACCATCGATAATGACCGTGTCAACATCGCTGCCACATGCCGCATACACGAGGTTTGAGATCGGGTTGCGAACGGGCACTAGGTGAGGCTTCCTTTGGTCGATGACGATGATGTCCGCGAGCTTTCCTGATTCGAGAGAACCGAGTTGTTCGCCCCAGAGCGTCGCGCGTGCACCATTTAGGGTTGCCATCTCCAAGATGGTCTCCGCTGGGAGGATCTCGGGATCGCGCAAATGGCCCTTGTGAATAACTGCGGTGAGCTTCATCTCGCGAATCATATCGTAGGAATTGTTGCTTGGGCCACCATCGCACCCAAGTGCCACGTTGACGCGTGCTTTGAGCATATTCGGCACTGGTGCGATGCCAGAGGCGAGCTTCAAGTTACTCGAAGGGCAATGGCACACTGTCCCGCCCGTCTCGTGCAACTTGACGAAGTCCTCCTTGGGCAGCCATACACCGTGCGCGTAGATGACATGCTTACCGATGAGCCCGCAGTGCTCCATGAATTGCACGGGTGTCATCCCGAACTCCCCGCGCATGTAATCTATGTCCTGCTTGACCTCGGCGAGATGGATCGTGATTCCCGTGTCATGTTCGCGTGCTCGCTCGGCTATCTCTCGGTAAAAATCGACGGTACAGGCGCCAGGCGTTCGTGCGCCAAACCATATATGGATTCTGTTGTTGGCTTTGCCGTGCCAGCGCTGGATCATCTTGAGCGTTTCGCGCATCGTTGCCTCGCCCGTTTCGACCATGCTTTTGGGCATAGCATCAGGGCGATCTGCATAGCCCGTGATATTCATTAGCTTCTTCGACAAAGCAGCTCGAATACCCGCGGACTCAACGACTCGCGCGATGCCATCGAGCCCGTAGCGCGAGTGCAGCCCACTTTCAACGAATGTGGTCGTTCCGGATTTTATCATCTCGAGACAACAGAGCTGGGCGCTTATTTTTCCTTCCTCAGCAGTGTATGCGCCCTGTAGAGGCCAGACGCGGGCGCAGAGCCATGGGATAAGCGCCATATCGTCCGCACAGCCTCGAATGAGCGCCTGCGCCAAGTGAACATGGCAGTCGATTAGGCCTGGCAAGACAAGCTTATGAGTGCAGTCAAGCTCAATGTCGATGCGATGCCGCGATTTAATATCTGCAGTCTTCCCCACATCGATGATTTTGTTGCCCTCTATCGCTACCGCGCCGTCTTGGATTATCTCGCGGCGGGGATTCATCGTCACAACTGTTGCGTGGGTTAAAGCGATATCAGCCATGCCATGACCTTACGATTGTAGGGCGATGCTGTTTTAATCCTTTCGCGGTTATGGAAAAACGATTGCTCCTCTTACTGCGGAAAGCGGCTTTGTTAGATGTTTCTAGATGTCACATCCGACGTCGATAAATTCAGTTTTAACATTAAATTTCCTTTTTAATAACTCGCCTAAAGCTTGAATGCCAAATCTTTCGGTTTTGTAATGACCTGCGACAATCATGTTTACTTTTCCATCCTTGGCAAAATGTTGTGCGAATTCTTTAGGCTCACCGGTAACGAAGACATCTACGTTTTTATCGGCTGCCTCGACGATCCACCCTCCCCCTCCCCCGCTGACGATCCCCACGGTCTTCACGACCTTAGGGCCGTAATTAAATGCTAAGGAATTTGTATCAAGTACTTTATTGATGCGTTTGACAAATTCCTCAAACGTTACTGCATTTTTCAATTCGCCGAGGGCTCCGATGTACTGTCTATCATGTTCCCCAAATTGTTTGATAAATTCAAGCCCCAATCTTTTGAGAATCTGAGCGTTATTTCCGACCTTTGGATGTTTATCTAATGGCAAATGATAGGCGAGAAGTGTTATGTCATTATCAAACAGTATTTTCAGCCTTTCTTTCATTACCTTATCTATCCTCCCTCGCCCAGTTTCCCAAAATAGACCATGATGCACTATAATCATATCAGCATTTCTTTTGACTGCTTCCTGGAAAAGTTCTAGAGAAGCGCTCACTCCAAGGACAATTTTTCTGACCTCATCTTTTCCACTAACTTGAAGTCCGTTTACCCCATAATCTTTTATTTTACCAATTTCGAGGTAGCGATTCAGGTAGTGAACTATTTTATCTGCAAGCACCATTCGATCACCCATTGATTAGAAAATTAAGAGGATTACTTATAAGGACTCCTAACATTAGGGCTCTATGTTTTACTCCTTTTCGAAGCTGTTTAACTTGGGTATTACAGAAACAAGGGGCGGTGGGACGATGGAGATAGTGCTGATCGGACGTTCGAACGTCGGAAAGTCGAGCGTGATAAGGCGGCTCACGGGCAAGCGTGCCCGCATCGGGAGGCGCCCAGGCGTCACCCGCAGGATATTTCGTTACCGACATGGTGAGCTCGATATTGTTGACATGCCCGGCTTCGGCTACATGGCAGGCGTGAGCATGGCTAGACAGGAGGAGCTCAAGACGGAGATCGTAAGCTATATCGAAACTCACAGGCGAGACATACTTTTTGCTGTTCAGGTACTTGACGCTCGAGCTTTTGGCGAGATCGTCCGGCGCTGGGAGGGCAGGGGACAGCTGCCAGTCGACGTCGAGATGTTTCAGTTCTTAAAGGAGCTCGAGTTGCACCCAATCGTGGTTGCAAATAAAATCGACCTAGTTTATCCGGACGAGTGGGACGAGGTGCTCGGTGACATCTGCGAGAAACTTGGGATGCTGCAGCCGTGGCAACAGTGGTTGGATGTCGTCGTGCCAATATCTGCAAAGACCGGCAAAGGTGTGCCAGAGCTGAAAAAATTAGTAAAACAGAGGTTGAGCGAACTCGGTCAAGAGCGTCTGCGAAGATATTTCAAATAGTCTCTGCTGAGGGTAGAAAGGAATTGAAAAACTTTGAGGCCTATTTAAACCCAAAAAGACATTCACAATTGGAGGTGGACCGAATGGAAATTCGGGTCGTCAAGAAAAGCGGCGAATCCGAGCTTTTCCAGAAGGAAAAGATCGTGAAAGCTTGTATCGGGGCGGGAGCTTCGCCTGAGGTCGCACAGAAGATTGCTGACGACGTAGCGAAGACCGTGCGCGACCAAATCCCGACGAGCGAGATACGAACTGCGGTCCTGGAGAGGCTTAGAGCGGAAAACCCAGCTTTGGAAGCAACATATCTCGAGCATGAGAAGGCGAAGAAGAAGGAGTAGTCCTACTTCTTTTTTGGCCCAAATGCGCGATAATTAGCTTTGGCGCTATAGCTTTTCATTTAAAAACACTTACCAAAATATGGTGATTATGAACGCAATTGCGATCCTTTCAGACTTAGGAATCAGAGATTATTTTGTCGCTGCAATGAAAGGCGTCATCCTCTCAATCAACCCAAATGTCACCATCGTGGACATCACCCATGAGGTACCGAAGCAGGACATTCGAACGGCTGCATTCACATTGGCAAATGCTGCTGAAACTTTTCCAAGGGGGACAATATTTATTGCCGTCGTTGATCCAGGCGTAGGCACGAAGCGGAGATGCGTGCTGCTCCAAGCCCGCAACGGCATGTCATTCATAGGTCCGGATAACGGAATTTTCACGCTTGTGGCGGAGCGATTTGGCGTCTCGAGAATCTACGAAATAACAAACAAGGCACTTATGATGCCCAAAATCTCGCCCACCTTTCATGGTCGCGACTTAATGGCACCGGTTGCTGCCCACCTCAACCTCGGCTTAAAGCCATCATCGGTTGGGCCAGAGATAAAGGCCCTCAAGCGGCTTAAGATGCCCACACCAAAGGTGACTAAGACCAAAATTGTAGGGTGTGTCTTAAACATCGATGACTTCGGCAACCTCGTGACCAACATTGGGGCAGACCTAATATCGCGATTTACAGAGCTTGACGAATTCCTCCAAGTTAGCGTTGGAGGAAAGGATTTCAAAGCAAAATTTGTCGGGACCTTCGGCGATGTCAAGCCTGGCGAAAACCTATGTTACATCGGAAGCACGAGGTCGCTGGAGATCGCCAGAAATATGGGAAACCTTGCGGGAACACTTCGAGTTAGGCCAGGGGATAAAGTGACTTTGAGGCGATGTGTTAAAAAGTGGACGAAACGCAGTAAAAAGGGGTAATTCGATGGTGACGCGAGGTATCCTTATCGGGAGGTTCCAGCCCCCTCATCTGGGTCACGTTGAAGTCGCTAGGAAGATCCTACGCGAGGTGGATGAACTCATCATGGGCATAGGGAGCGCGCAGGAGAGCCACACGCTCGAGAACCCGTTCACGGCAGGGGAGCGGGCGCTCATGATAGGGAAGGCTCTAGCTGAGGCGAGCATCGACCTCTCTCGCGTTCACACAATCCCGATCCCAGACGTCAAAAACCACGCGATCTGGGTCTCGCATGTGGTCTCGCTCTCCCCACCCTTTTCAGTTGTCTACTCGGGAAACCCGCTAGTCAAGCGGCTCTTCAAGGAGGCCGGGTTCAAGGTCAAGACCCCGCCGATGTTCAAGCGTAAGGAGTACTGGGGGGCGGAGATCCGAGATCGGATGATCAAAGGTGGAAGATGGGAGCAGCTCGTGCCGAAGTCCGTGCTCGAAGTGATGCGCGAGATCAAGGCTGTCGAGCGGCTTAAGGACCTCTCGAAGACGGATTACCTGCTCAGGTAGGCTGAACGCGGATCCAACCGGACCCATCCCAATAAACTTCATTGATGTTGCCTACATTCGGCAATTCTATCTCATTTATCTCGCTCAAATCCTCCAGCTCATTCATTTTTATCAAGCCGTCTGAAATGGTGTAAAGCACATCGTCCATGTAGAGGGATCTCTTCACGGAATAGGGGGAGTACCAATAGGAGCCCATCAACTTGGCGTCGTTCTCCAGATGAGTTATTCCTCCTTTGAACACGAAGCCATTTTCTGAAGAGAGGTTGAAAACGTAAGCTCCCTGCCAAACGTATTCTCCATAAGCATCTGGCGGAACTCCCCCCGGATATGCCCCTTCATCTATTTCTGCGAGTAAGATCGGCATCACGAGAAGGTTCTTTGACCTGCTGAACAGGAATGCCTTATGGTCGCTCAAAGCATAGGAATCGGTTCCCCTATCACCTATCACATATTTTGATATCTCTATTGGGTTTTTGGGATCGCTCACATCGAAGAGGGCCATCTTTACGCCCTGGTACCAGGCGAAAGATCCCATGTCCACAGTATCCTTGCCCACGCCAATTATGTGGTTTTCATCGTAGGGATGCAAGTAATCAGAGTATCCAGGTATTTTCAATTCTCCGAGAACCTTTGGATTGCTGGGATCTCTTAAGTCTATCACAAAAAGGGGATCGATTTTTTTGAATGTCACTAGGTATGCCCTTTCACCCATAAACCTCGCAGAATAAATTCTCTCCCCAGGCGCAAGCCCCTCCAATTTCCCGACAATGCTAAGGTTTTCGTCAAGAACAAAAACATGATTCTGGCCCATCCATCCCGTCGTCGTCGCTACTCTGAAATATCCTTGGTGTTCATCCATGGAAAACTGATTCAGAACATGCCCTGGGACCTCCCCTTGAGATTTATATTCAATTTCTCCATCAGCTATGGAGATCCTGTGGATAACCGTTCCCTCCGCTCCCCAATCCTCGCTCAAGTTCAACCACTTGCCGTTGGTGTACGCGGTATATGTGATATAAATGTTATTCGAGGAGACGAAAATGTTCTGGGCTGTGCCTATGAGGAATGTCTCCTTTGAGATTTCCTCGTCGTCATTTTGGGTGTTTACCGACATTATAGTCGTAAAGTTGTAGGAATAATCGGGAACATCGAAGTAGTAGATTTCGTATGCCGGAACTGTCTGGGCTTTACCATCCGAAGAAATCTTGGGCAGCTCTATTTCTTCTTCACGATAATTAATCGGCGAGTTTATTATCGCGTAAATATAGTCTCCTATCATTCTGGAATCGGAATAGGTACCATCGAAGGAAAAGTCCCTCTTCAGAATGGGGTTCTCCCTATCCGAAACATCGTAAACTTTGATAAATGTCATTCCGAAGATAACGAGCTTGTTTTCGTTTATGAATATCTCAATTGGATTTTCATCCGCCTCTATCTCCGAAAGAATCCTAGCATTTTCGGCGGGATATGCATCAATAATAACCACCTTATTTCCCGAAATGACGTAAATGAATTTTCCATCATTCTTTACCATGTCTGCCTCGTCAACTCCCCACACCTGAATGTTCGTCGTAGAAAAATCTGTTGACACCTTTGAGCCCGCCGTGTTTGTGACCGTGCCAAACATTGCCCCATCTCCAACGGCTATCGGCACCGCTATCTGGGACCCTTCAGTTCCTTGTAAGATGAAAATTTCCTCAGTTGATTCTGTTCGAAAACCTGTTGCCATCCACCGCTCGAATGCCCGCCGTTCGTTAATCCCGTTGTGGTGGTATGAGTAGATGGGATGGGGGCTGAGGCTACTGCGATGGCCGCGGTGAAGACAATGGCGACGACCCACATCTTCACGACCATTTTTCCTTTCAGGAGAAACCATACCGCCGCGGGTGATATCAGGAGCAGAATCGCTAAAGGCAGTGCAGAACTCGCCCCGTCCGCGGAGCCCTCCGTATTCCAAGGCGTTGCACCCAGATCTCGCCAAGTCTTGACCTCTACGTTATCCGATAGCAACCTTTGAGCCTCGGCGGAAGAGGTCACCCTTCCATCCGTGATGTTCCAGACGGCTTCCTGGACCACATACTGTCGATGCATTCCCGTGTATCCAGCCCCTGCCGCGTTGCCCAAGAGAGTACTCAATGAATCGTTCTTCTCCTTCGTCGGGGTCAGCACGTCTATCCTCGCCGGCGTTCCCTTGGAAAGGTTAATACAATAGCTCTCGAGCCTCATCTGTTTACTAGCGCCTGCCGGTACAAGCACTACGCCAGTCTCACCTATCGTGATGTCCTGGTTGGCCTTATTCTTGTTACTCAATATCGTGCCAACCTCGGCCCGAATATAAGCATCGCCTGCGCCGTTGTTCGTCAATTGGATTACGACTACCGAGTATCCCTGTGCCTCGTAACCCACCGATATCGATGGATCAAGTTCTGTTATATCCTCTGCAGGGCTAGCCATTGCGAAGCTCGCCAACCAGTTCTCGGCCTCCTCCCACGCTCCCTCGCTTAGCCCAAGCGATAGCCAGTAGCCCTTCATGCTCACCAGATCAACGCCCATATAGGTCCAAATGGCAAACTGACGCAGGATGTCATCATCGGTTGCCGACTTTATGCCAAGCGCCGTATTTTCAGTGAAAAGCTGGTTTTCGAGTTCAGGCAAATCAACTGTCAAGATCGTCCGCAATTCTTGAGGCGCCATCCCATAAGTGACATAAGTATCGATAACCGGGGGCGGATAAATGTAGGTAAGTATTACATACGCTTCGGGGGGCAACTGGCTGGCGATGAAGTCGATATAATAAGTTTTGATGTTTTCACCGTTTGTCAGAGTTTTGTTTTCGATAATTATCACGCTGATCCCGTTTTCAGAATACATTAGCGTCCCTTGGGTAACGGTGTAGGGTTCAGACGTCTGAATTGTCGCAACCTGTGGGATTTGTATTTCGGCATTCATCCTAACGAATGTGGGTTCTTGGGGTCCAGCTAGCGCAACGCTCGAGCACGTCGCAAACACTAAAATCGCTATCACAAACCAATCTTTCATTCTCGCCCCAAATAAAGTGCTGTCAAACGGATACTTAAATTAAGTTTCATATGCGAAACTTAATTCTTATATGCCCCCAAATACAATATTTTATTAGATGATGCGCATGCGTCATTGGATGCTGGGCATATTAATCGCACTTAGCGCATTTGGGAAAATATCGATGGGTCGCTTTATGTGGGGCGGACATCAGAGGCCTATGAGACTTTTGATCTACGGATCTCACCAAACTATCAAAGCGCCCCACCTGGAGATACTTTAATCTATAATGTGATGATCAAAAATTCTGGAGACGTTGTAGACACTTACTATTTGTGGGCGTTAGACGATGCTGGTTGGGACCTAGAAATTTCTGATGAATCGGTGCAAGTTGCAGTAGGTGCATACGAAAACGTTAGGTTAGATGTCAGTATCCCTGAAAATTCAAAACATGGCGAGAACGATAGAATAATCGTTATTGCCGACTCACTAGCAAGTCCAGAGGCGGGTACTGGCGCTTTGTGCCTTGCGCGTAGTGGAGAATACTTTGTAGCTGATGTTCCAATCCCACTTGGTGCAGGAGCTGGTCTACAGCCGGTTATCACGTATGAAAAGCCAGTCTCGGTCCTTCCCATCGCCGCAAGCATCGGAATCACCATGGGCCTTATGGTGTTCGCTGTATGGATCGGCTACCGGCGCATGTGGGGCGATGCAGCCTCGACACTCCTTGAACAGGGACTTCACAATATGACGGTAAGAGATGTGGAGATCGTCGGGCAAATTATGGACCTGAAGGAGTTCACCATACCTGAGCTGATGCGACGCACGCATGTTTCGAAGATCACAGCTTGGCGTACCGTCCAGAAGCTGATTGAGCGAGGGCTTGTAGAGCCGACCGAACAGACAAAACTTGCGGCCAATGGGCTTGGGGGGCGGGGAAAGCCGAGCCGCGTTTACAAGTACATCGGCAAACGTGCCTCAGAAAAGTCGACTGAACGGTGATTTTTCAGATTTTTTGACTATCATTTAACAAATTTGAAAATGTATTTTTTGAGGTTCACTTTTTCTCCCTTGATTTTGATTCCTTCTTTGGCAAGTAGTCTAGCCTTATGATTGCTGCCGAATCTGTAACCTCCAATTTTTCCATCTGACCTAACGACGCGATGGCAGGGGATCTCCGGCGGGCGAGGATTTCGAGCTATAGCATTACCGACCGCCCTGCACGCATTTGGGCTACCAAGAGCTCGAGCAATCTTCTTGTAAGTCGTCACCTTGCCCTCTGGGATCTTAGAGACGAGCTCTAGAACGCGTGCTTGGAATTTTGACATGACACTCAAGTTGAAATTAATAGTAATGAGGTTCTTTTGTATTTATCTGAGGGAAGTACAGGTGGCTTGCTATGATCGACATCGACGGTTCAATTGGCGAGGGCGGCGGGTCTGTACTTCGGGTAGTCATAGCGCTGAGCGCAGTCAGTAGAAATCCCGTCCATATCTACAACATCAGAGCAAAGCGGCCTAAACCCGGGCTCGCTCCCCAGCACATGCATGGAGTTAAAGCTCTGGCGAGGCTGACGAATGCCCGAGCTGAAGGGCTTTCGCTCCGCTCGACAGAAATTAGATTCGAACCGAGCTTTGTGGAAGGCGGCAGGTATCGCGTCGACATAGGCACAGCCGGAAGCATTACCCTCATCCTGCAGGCTTTGATGCCAACAGCCGCGTTCGCTGCGAAGCCAGTTGAGGTCGAGATCACGGGCGGCACAGATGTTCCCATGGCACCCTCGGTCGAATTTTTGGTAAACGTCACTTTGCCTACATTACGACAGATGGGTTACGTGGGTGAAGTCGAGCTAATTCGTAGAGGTCACTATCCTCGGGGTGGAGGGATCGTGCGTGCCAGGATCGAGCCAGTTCCAAAGCTCAGGGCACTTCACCTGATCGAGCCGGGAAAGATCGTCAGCATCCGAGGTGTTTCACACTGCGTTAGGCTGCCCTCGCACATAGCAACCCGTCAGACGCATGCCGCTAAGCAGGCGCTGCTTCGAGCTGGTTGTGCGGATGTCAATATCAAAACCGAATCCTACGATCCGGCGAAGGATCCCCACTTGGGTCCTGGCACGGGAGTCACGCTATGGGCTGAAACAGAAAAAGGTGCCATCCTAGGGGGGAGCTACCTGGGCAAGCCTGGGAAGCCGGCTGAGCAAGTTGGACGGGGCGCTGCCGAGAGCTTGCTCCGACAACTTAAAACTGGCCGTGCCGTCGATAGGTATCTCACCGATCAACTGATTCCGTATATAGCCTTGGCAGAAGGAAGGTCTGAAATAACGAGCGCCGAGCTGACCTCGCACGCACTGACGAACATCGCGCTGGTCGAGAAAATCCTAGGAGTAAAATTTGAGGTCGAAGGGGAACAAGGTCTACCTGGACAGGTCAGCGTCGAAGGACTCGGATTTACTCGGCAAGTTTGAGATCGAAGTTATCGCTGATAAAAAAGTTGCCGAATCAATTGCGTTTTTATAAAGGAAGAATTATACACCGTGAGGGGTGAAGATGACTTCATTTTTAAGCGATGAGCGAGGTGGTATGGGCTTAGGCGTTACGGTAGGTTTTCTGCTGATGATCTTGATCGGATGGATCCCCATCTTGGGGCCCCTGCTCGCTGGAATTGTCGCGGGAATCCTGGCCCGAGGGGGTGTAGGGGCTGGCGCACTGGCGGGCTTTTTGAGCGGGATAATGGCAGCAATAATTCTGGGCCTATTAGTGGCGATCTGGGGCTTTACCGAGCTTGGACTCCTAGAGGCCTTATTGGGAGGGTTAGCCACATTTTGGGCGGCCCTTCTCTTGAGCGCCGGCGCTGCCCTCTTTGGGCTAATAGGGGGTATAATCGGCGGCGCCATGGTTGAGAGAAAGCAGGAATAGATTTGGATTACAAATATCTTCCTCCATGAGCACCCTGATGCAACTTATCTTGAACATCTTCATCAATTTGATGACCTAAGAGGAGTAGTTTTTTGTTTCATGACCTGAGGAATAAGATTATCATAGGGAAGTTCAAATTAAATTGGGAACTCAGATGCATAAGGTCACCCTTATTCCGGGCGATGGGATAGGCCCAGAGGTTATAGATGCGGCGAAAAGGTGCATCGAGGCCGCGGGCATCACCATCGAGTGGGAGGAAAAGGAGGCCGGGGCAAAGGCGATGAAAAAATATGGCACTCCCTTGCCCAATGAGGTACTCGAATCGATCCGAAAAAATAAAGTTGCCTTGAAAGGTCCAATCACAACTCCCGTCGGCTATGGATTCCGAAGCGTCAATGTGGCCCTCAGGAAAACGCTCGATCTTTACGCCTGTTTGAGGCCGTGTAAATGGTATCCCGGAGTGCGCTCGAGGTACTCAAATATAGATTTAGTAGTGGTGAGGGAAAACTCCGAGGATCTTTACGCCGGAATAGAATTTGAAAATGGGGCTCCCGAAACGGAAGAATTAATCGGATTTTTGAAGGAGAGGAAAAAAGCTGAGGTTAGGTCGGGCAGCGGAATAAGCTTAAAGCCCATCTCCCAATTCGCCTCCGAGAGAATCGTGCGCTTCGCATTCGCGTACGCGCTGAAAAATGGGCGAAAAAAGGTCACCGCCGTGCACAAGGCAAACATAATGAAGTATTCGGACGGCCTCTTCTTGGACGCAGCACGAAAGGTGGCTCGGGAGTTTCCCAATGTAGAATTTGAGGATCGCATCGTTGACAACATGTGCATGCAGTTGGTCCAGAAGCCGGAATTGTACGATTTGATAGTTACCCCCAATTTATACGGCGACATACTTTCCGACCTATGCGCGGGCTTAGTGGGGGGCTTGGGCATGGCTCCCGGGGCAAACGTGGGGGACAAGATTGCGGTTTTTGAACCAACCCACGGAAGCGCTCCAAAATACGCTGGATTGAACAAGGTGAACCCCACAGCGGCCATCTTGTCGGGGGTGATGATGCTCCGCTACCTCAGAGAAAAAGATGCCGCCAAAAAGCTCGAGGATGCTACGGCAAAAACAATAGCAATAGGCAAATATGTGACCTACGACTTCAAGGAGGACCCAAAAGACCCCTCTGCAGTTGGGACTAGGGAGATGACCGATGCGATCATAAGGACGCTATGCGGATGACGGAGAATTCAATAAATATTTCATCACCCGCTCTTCGAGCTCTGGCACCCCTCGGCCAGTTGCGGCGGATATGAAAATGATATCTTCACATGATTCACGAACCTTGCTCATCTGCTGTTCATCGAGTAGGTCGGCTTTGTTTGCTACCGCCAGCACTTTGATCCCTCCAAAGGTCTTCGTGACGTCCTCGAGCAGGTGAAGCTGTCCTTCTAACTCGTAGCCGCACGTCCCAGATGGATCTAGCATGAAGATCACAACATCGGCAAGGTTTCGTAGTGCGGCGATCGCCTGTCGTTCGATTGGGTTGCGCTTTTCCAATGGGCGGTCAAACAATCCTGGAGTGTCTATGACTTGATAGCGAATGTGATTCCGCTTGAAGTAGCCCAGTTTCAGTCCTTTGGTCGTGAATGGGTAGGACGCAATCTTTGGATCCGAGCCCGTGAGCTGTCGGAGCAACGTGGTCTTGCCCACGTTAGGGTAGCCAGCTATGACTATCGTTGACATGTCGATGTAGACCGAGGGGAGGTTGATAAGCTTCTCAGCTGCCTCCCGCAGAAAAATCAGATTTCCGCCCGCCCGCCTAACGACTGAGGAAATCCTTCCGTAGGCTTGCCGCCGTATAGCGGCTGCTTCAGCTGGCGATCTTGCGGCCCGGATCTTTCGAAGGTGCTCCCGCTCAAGCTTATTAACGACCTTAGCTGTGCCGTCGATAGCTCCGAGCGATTTTCTTAATGCATCTATGCTCACCAAAGCCTCGACGAGCTCCTTATAAAAAGGCGGCAAGTTGGAGAGCGATGGTGTGCTAGCTACGATTTTTGTTAGAGCCTTCCTAATTATTTGACCCATTATCTTGATGCGCTCGGCTTCTCGCTGCTTAGCAACCTCCCACGGTCTTCCTCTAGCTTTTATAGCGTGAGCTGCCTTCGATGCTCTTCTAAAAGCTCTCGCTAAGAGTTCTTCGGACTCGGGCACAGCGGGCAATCGCTTGAACACTAGCTTCTCAAGCAAATGAGCACCTAGCTTGTTTTAGCATTCAAACAAATAGCCGTTTGCAGCGCCTCCGACCATCGGCTAAGGCAAGGCTTTTAATCTCCAGCGCCAGAGCAGCGAGCAGCGGTGTCAAAAATGGTGAGATGGCAGGGAAGGTCGCGGACGAAGCCGAGCGGCGGAAGGATTTGGGCTAGGCGTAAGAAGCGGAAGCGAGAGATGGGAAGCGAGTTCGCCGAGACTAAGGTCAGCGCCCCCAAGCGCGTCGAGCAGAGGGTACGTGGTGGCAAGAGGAAATTCAGGCTGCTCAGCGCAGATATCGCAAACGTCACCGACCCAGAAACTAGGCAGACAAAGCAAGCAAAGATTTTAACAGTTGTCGAGAATCCCGCTGACCCCCACTTTGTGCGCAGAAACTTGTTGACGAGGGGCGCGGTAATCGAAACTGAGCTTGGTAAGGCTCGGGTGACAAGCCGACCGGGGCAAGTGGGCATCATCAATGCCGTACTGATCGAGCCTCGAAAAGTTCCGGAAGAGGAACCAACCCAGAAGGAAAAGCTTCCTGAGCCCGAGGAACCCCCAGCCGAGCCCAAGCCAGAAAAATCATAACGTTTGCTGTTTTCCATTACCTACTATGTGCACGACTTCCCAACCCCGTCTTCGCAACCGCTTAGCTATGAATCGGCGGTGGCAGGCGCTGGGGCTGGATTCGACGCACATTACCGTCGTCGGCCTTTCTCGCGCGAGTTGCATCAGCGTTTTCAATCCCTCTTTGAAATCGGCAGTTTTCATGTAAGCTTTATAGCCTCCCCTGCGATAGCCTCCCAGCTCCCGCAGGTGGATATAACCGATGCTATTAGCTGGCAAAACTTTCTGGAGATTCTCCTTTACAAACTCCGGCCATTTAGATGTCGGAAAGGAACGAATGTCAGCTACCAACTCTATGTTAAATCGCTTAAGCAATGAGATGAAATCCTCGAACTTTCGGTTGCTGTAGCCGATGGTATAAATTTCGGGCATAAAACTCCCTGGTTAATCTAATTCCCAAACTTTTTAAACAAGCCAAGCGCACTCTCGAGCGATTGCATGCAGATCCAGATCACGCTTACGCCGGCGGAGTCTAAGCGATTAATAGCTAAGGCCGTGGTGAAACTCGAGGAAGTGCGAAAGGCGTTCAAAAGTGGCGTCATAATCATTGGCGTTGGCACCACGAACGCGTGCGTCGTCGAGGAGCTTTTAGGGCAGAAAATCGAGCACGAGCGATTCGTCGCCAGTATGGTCCTGCCAAAGGGAACCTACATCATGCCCGCCGAAAATAGGCTCAAGGAAATCATCATCCGTAGAGGCAAGATCTTCGATGCTAAAATGGGAGATGTACTGCCCGAGCTGACCTCGATCGATGTCTTCATAAAGGGCGCAAATGCCATCGATGCCAGCGGCACGGCCGGCGTGTTCATGGCTGGCCATAGGGGCGGCACGATAGGCAGGGCGCTTGGCACGTTGATGTCGCGTGGGGTCAATCTAATCATTCCAGTTGGACTCGAGAAGTTTATCCCCGGCTCGATAAAGGATATAGCGCCGCTCGCCGGCACGGAGAAAGTTACCTTTTCAACTGGAGTTCCCGTGGGCATCATGCCAGTTCACGGCAAAATCATCACGGAGCTTGAGGCCATTCAGATTCTTTCTGGCGCTGAGGCGATGATGATGGGTAAAGGCGGGGTCTCCGGTGCCGAGGGCGCGGTCACAATCCTAGTGAGCGGAGGGCAAAAACAGTTACGTAAAGTTAGACAGCTGGTGGAAACTATAAAGGGTGAAAGCTACCCCACTATCAAAGCTGACTAGATTCGCGATTTTACTTAAATGTAGTGATGTCTTACGTGAGACATTTTGTCTTGGCTAATTGCCTCTGGGGGAAGGCGGTCACCCCTTGCCCTCATGAGTGCGGAGCTTGAAACGGCGCTCCACGGACAGAGCCTCCCCAACGACCATGACTCCAGCCGTCACCTCGTCAACACTATGCACGACGCCCCCCCATTCCTCTATAGCTGAGCGAATGACACCGTAATCGAGCCTTCCATCGATGGTCACCTTGAGGGTCTCGGTATCCTTGTCGATCTCGATCAGCGTCACGTTTACGCCGTCCACACCTCGCATGGAGCTCAGCTTTGTCGCGAACTCGGGCAGGTTCGGACTATGGGGCTTGAGCACGTCGAGCACGAGCCGCCGGAGCTTGGGTTTGGGCCTTCTCGCCATGAAAATCATCGGTTTTATATATTCCGAAAAGCTTATAAATAAGTAATAAGGTTTTAATTTAAACTTTTGGGGATCGGATGCGCAGCCTAGGAAAAGTTATGCATGTAACCAAGCGAGGGCTCGTATTGCGCGTCGAGCGGCCTATGAAGCCCGGAAATTCCGTGTACGATGGTGAGCGAAAGCGCGTCGGAAGCATTTTGGATGCCTTCGGGCCGGTCAACAGCCCCTACTTGGCGATAAGGCCCGCCCAAACCATGACCCACGAAAAGCTGGCTGCGCTCGTCGGAAAGGAACTGTATATTATGGGGGAGAGATATGGAAGGAAAGCTGGAAAAGCGGCGCACATGTCCGGAATGCGGAAGCGGAAAGCTCGTGCGAGACTATGAGCGGGCCGAGCTGGTTTGCGCCGATTGCGGTTTTATCATCACCGAGAAGATCATGGATATGGGGCCTGAGTGGAGGGCTTTCGACCAAGAGCAGCGCGAGCGCCGAGGTAGAGTTGGAGCTCCCATGACCTACACCATCCACGACAAGGGTCTCTCGACGATGATAGACTGGAGGGACCGAGACAGCCATGGCAAGGACCTGACGCCCAAGAAAAGGGCGCAGATCTATCGCCTCCGCAAGTGGCAGCGCAGGATCAGGGTTTCTGACGCCACCGAGCGGAACCTAGCTTTTGCGCTCTCCGAGCTCGATCGAATGGCGTCGCACTTGGGCTTGCCTCGCAACGTGCGAGAGGCCGCGGCGGTTATCTACAGGCGGGCGGTGGAGGAGAGGCTAATCAGAGGACGGTCGATCGAGGGGGTTGCTGCCGCTGCACTCTACGCCGCGTGCCGAGAGTGCAAGGTTCCCCGCACGCTGGATGAGATCGCAGATGTCTCTCGGGTGGGCAAAAAGGAGATCGGGCGGAGCTATCGATTCATCGCCCGAGAGTTGCTCATACACCTGCGCCCGACCAGCCCGATAGATTATGTCTCTCGATTCGGGAGCGAGCT
>Ga0111211_104_pt1 | contig 34872 bp, 35 predicted proteins | sample DeeMarSWOR152_54_FD_80393 | JGI IMG/M metagenome (GOLD analysis project Ga0111211, IMG submission 80393) | Hadesarchaea archaeon DG-33-1 | reverse complement strand
AAGAGTGCAGCTAAGGCGATAGAGAAGTTTCACCGAAAGCAGTTGCCACGCGAGTGGATGGTCGAGCTTCAGCCGGGCATCAAGGCTGGCCAACTCGTGCGCCCCTTGGCAAGGGTTGGTGTATATGTGCCAGGCGGATTGGCCAAGTATCCATCGAGCTTGCTGATGGCAGCAATCCCAGCTCGAGTGGCAGGCGTCGAGCAGGTTATCGTTTGTACCCCACCAAGAAGTGACGGTGAGGTTGATCCGGTAATCCTGGTTGCAGCTGAGGTCGCGGGCGTCGATGCGCTGTTCAGGGTTGGCGGGGCTCAGGCGATCGCCGCGATGGCATATGGCACGAGGACTGTGCCGAAAGTTGATAAAATCGTCGGCCCGGGAAACGTTTACGTGGTCGCCGCGAAGCATGTGGTCTCGATGGACGTTGACATAGATTTCGCCGCCGGACCAAGTGAGATTTTAATCCTAGCCGACTCATCTGCGGATTCGGCTTATGTGGCCGCTGACCTGTTAGCGCAAGCCGAGCACGATCCAGCGGCTGCAGCTGTTTTAGTCACGACTTCGGAGGGTCTGGCTTCGGAGGTCCGTGAGCTCATCCGAGACATGCTCAGGGATAACCCTCGAAGGGACATCATGCTTAAATCGCTTGGTAGATATGGGCGCGCGGTCGTGGCCGGCGATCTGGATGAGGCGATTGAATTCGTAAATGACTACGCTCCAGAACACCTTCAGCTGATGATCAAGCGCCCCGAGCGAGTGCTGAAGCGGGTGAAAAATGCTGGCGCCATATTCGTCGGGCCTTATGCTCCAGTTGCCGCAGGTGACCTAGCGGTCGGGCCCAGTCACATCTTACCCACGGGAGGGGCGGCCCGCCGAGGCTCAGGCCTTTCCGTGCTTGACTTCGTGATGTTGCCGAGCGTACAGGTGTTGACCGCGCGAGGTTTAAAACGCATAGCAGGGGTCGTTGAAAAGTTGGCTGAGGTTGAGGGATTGCCAGGGCACGCGCGAAGCGTCCGCGAGAGGTTCAAAAAGCGAGGGGATTAGTCTAAGGGGGAGGTGGAAACTTGAAATTGTCGTCAGAGCGGGCAAAGGCGATAGTCAAGCTACTCAAGTTCAGGGACGGCTTATTGACGGCGGTGGCCCGAGACTTCAAAAGCAAGGACATATTGATTGTCGCGCACATGAGCAAGCGAGCTGTAATTAAGACCCTGACAACTGGTTTGATGTACTATTGGAGCCGCTCCCGGCGTAAGCTCTGGCTTAAGGGCGAGATCTCGAAGCATTATCAGCGCATTCATGATGTCTTCGTAGATTGCGATGGCGATGCGCTAGTGTTCGACGTGGAGCAGGTCGGCGGTGCTTGTCACGAGGGCTATCGCTCATGTTTCTATCGGAAGGTCAGGGGAGGCAAGTTGGTACCAATCCTGAAAAAGGTATTCAGTCCCAAAAAAGTGTATAAACAATAGATCATTTGGTAAGTAAGTATTCCAGTTTTATGGCGGGGTGTAGATAAAACCCAGGGGGAATTGAGGTCATTAATCCCCTATAAAATTTTCAAAGGTGACTTCAAGATAGGGGTCTCGGCCGTCGTATTCCTTGGAGTAAAAAACGATTAATAGGTTGTCAGACTGGCTTTCGATCGCGAGGAATCGGCCATCCCTAACTCCAGTGGACGGCTCACTTCCATCATCGTTCATCCACCCCAACCTGAAGCTCGCGTAAGTATGTCCCGCGCTATGGTCGACATTCAGCTGGTTCAGCACGTTTAGATTGTCCCAGCCATGCGAAGTGAACTTACTTGCATGATTTTCCTCGTTCGTAAGGGTTTGAGCATCGAATTCACTCGCCGTTATTGCTCCGTCCCAAACTTGGTTATCAACTCGATTGAGTACGATACTCCCATCCCAACCATCTGCGGCCAGTCTGTACAGCCAAAGTTTCGCTGAAAGTATGTTTGATCCAAATGGAATGTCGCTGATATCAAATTTCAGCTGCGATCTCGAATATCCGTCAAATGCGTAAACATCGGCAGTCGGATAGATAATTGCTTTTAGTATAATTGCATGCGCTATGCAGCTATCGCTTGCATTTATCGTGTTATTTGTATGTGAGGTGGCGGTCACGGTTATATTATCCTTCGTGCAGTTCTCCGCATTCTCGGGAATTGTGACGCTTAGCGTGACGACTCTATTTTCGTCGGGCTGTACGTTCTCGAGTTGGTTTTCCGAGAGCATCGTAGCCCAGCCTGAGTTATCGCCCACCGTCAAGGTATATGTGTCTTCGGCGCCCCCGGTGTTTACGACGGTGACTGTATAGTCCAGCGTCCCTCCCGGCTGACCACTTTGGTAGCTGGGCGAGATGGACACGGACACCCCATATTTAACGCCAAAGCAGTAAACCCTGTGGTATGGTTGGAAGGATCCGACGTAGACTTTACCATCCGCAACAGCTGGCGAGGAAAATATTGAGCCACCGGCTGCGAAGTCCCAGATTAGTGCGCCATTTTCGGCGTCAAGGCAGTAAATGTTACCATAATTACTACCACGTGAGCCGACGTAAACCTTACCATCCGCAACAGCTGGCGAGGAGAATACTTTGGCGTTCGTCGTGAAGCTCCAGATATTTTCGCCATTTTCAGCATTTAGACAGTAAACTTTACGATCCCTAGAACCTAAGTAAACTTTACCATTAAAGATAGCCGGGGATGAATCCACATCGGCATCGGTTGTAAAGCTCCAGATAGATTCACCGTTTTCAGCATCCAGGCAATAAACGTTGTCATCATATGATCCCACGTAAACTTTACCGTTCACGACAGCTGGGGATGAATACACGAAGTCGCCTGTTGTGAAGCTCCATATGAGGGCACCGTTTTCAGCATCCAGGCAATAAACGTTGTCATCATATGATCCCACGTAAACTTTACCGTTCACGACAGCTGGGGAGGAATCCACTCGTCCACCAGTCATAAAGCTCCAGATATTTTCGCCATTTTCAGCATTTAGACAGTAAACTCTTGGGTAAGATCCCACGTAAACTTTACCATTAAAGATAGCCGGCGATGAATCCACATCGGCATCGGTTGTAAAGCTCCAGATAGATTCACCGTTTTCAGCATTTAAACAGTAGACTTTATGGTCACGAGAGCCCACGTAGACCTTTCCATTCACGACCGCCGGGGAAGAATAAATTGCACCGTCAGTTTCAAAGCTCCAGATATTTTCGCCATTTTCAGCGTCTAGACAGTAGACTCTGCGGTCGTAGGCGCCGACATATACCTTGCCGTTCATTACAGCCGGAGATGAAAATATGTAGCTGCCCGTTCTAAAACTCCAGACCAAATTGCTGTTTTCCGGTGCTGTGGACTCCGAGTAGCCCGTTCGCGAGGGGTCATGATGGAACATCGGCCAGTTCAGGACCGTATTTTCGCCGCTGCCTGTCAGCGGATTTTCAATTCCCAGTGGATTTATAGTCAAAGTATCTAATCCCAAAGCTCCTGCTGCACTACCAAGTAAGAGTAAGATCAAGACAAAAGCTGTAGCAACATGGTCCATCTTCCGCCCTTTTTAATTTTCGAGTCCTAACTATAAAAATCCTGTCTTTATGTACTTCATCAAAACTGTTTGTCAGTGAGGGTAAACTTTTTGAGCATGAAATCTATATAGTCAAAGGTGTAAGAATGCAAGAGATGCCTGAGTACATCGAGGAGGTAGAGGAGGAGGAACAGGAGTTTTTGCCCATGAGCATACGAGGCGAAGTAATAGAGTATATTTTGCGCCGCTACGGTAGTTTAAAGGCCCGGGACATAGCGCACATCTTGGGTTGTAAACTTCAGGATGTCCGTCAGATCCTGAAGCAGCTTGAGCGCTCCGGAAGGGTGAGGAAGGCTAAGCTCGGTAGGAACTGTACGTGGGCGCATGTGGAGGATTTGCACTCCAATCTCATGTACTACTGATGCGGATCTGATATCCTCGGGCGGTCTTATTTACACTCTTGATCCTGACGCGTTCGAAGGACTTGTGTAAGGTTGCCCATCCATCGGCGGTGGGCATGCGCAATATAAGCACATCAGATGCAACCGCCTTCAGCTCAATGTCGGGATCAAGCCGGATCTGGACGACGCGCCGATTGGAGATTGCGGCTTTCTCAATTGAGCTGGCCACCCGTTCGAGCGCAGCGACGAGCTTTTTAGAAGAAGGCGCTAGCTCAGCCCTCCGCTTGAGCATCTGCGACAGGCTCTCGTGCAGTTCCAGTCGTCGCCGAGTTTCAGCTTGGGCGCGGAGCCTGTACATGATGATCATGGCCGCGAAGAGGGTAAGGATTAAGATGAGCACGAGCGTAATTGTCCAATCGAGCGAGAACTCGGCCATAGTTAAAGATTGGGTGGCGTCTTAATTAATTGTCAGTTCAGAGGTAAGCTGGGATCTGCTTGAAGACGAGAAAGGAGATGCAAGTGCTCATGATCGAGCGCGATAGGCTCCTTGAGGCCCTGCGCAAGCTCGATGAAAATCGTGAGGCCGGCAAGGTTACCAAACTTGATTATGATATCCTACACGAACGTTACGAGAATAAACTCAAGGAAGTTGGGGTGGAGCTAGGCTTAGAGGAACAAGCGAAATCAGGCAAGCTAACGGGCCTGAGGTTTTGGCGTAGGAAACGCGGCAAGAAGACCTAAACTTTTATGCTCACCGAAAAGAGCTCTAACGTGATCAAATGGTTCGAATGGTCGATATTAGCGGCAAGCCCGCAGTCCCGCGGACGGCAGCGGCAAGCGGTTTCATCCATTTGAAGGAGGGGACGCTTGAAAAGATCAAAGCCGGCGAGGTGCCGAAGGGTGATGTCCTAGCTGTTGCACAGACGGCAGCGATCTTAGCTGTCAAGCGCACGCCAGAGCTCATCCCCCTAACACACCCGATCTCCATAACTGGCGTTGATGTCAGCTTCAAGTTAGAGGGCAATGGTGTCCGCGTAAACGTAGAAGTTCGAAGCACAGGCCAAACTGGTGTTGAGATGGAGGCTCTGGCTGGCGTGGCGAGTGCCCTACTTACCGTATGGGACATGGTTAAGGGCTTGGAGAAAGATGAGGCTGGGCAATACCCGACTACCGCGATTGCCGACGTTAAGGTTATCAGGAAGTTTAAGGGGTGAGTAAGTGGAGCACCGAAAGGGGGCGCCGAGTCGTTTAAAGATCGCTGTGCTCACCGTGAGCGACAGCCGCTCGGCGGCGATGCGGGATGATAAGGACGAGGACATCTCCGGCAAGCAAGTCGAACAGAGGCTTCACGACGCAGGGCACATGTCGACCCGGATAATCGTGCCCGATGAAGCCGAGCAGATCCTAGCTGCTATGAAAAAGTTCATCGCGGATCAAAGGATAGACGCGGTGATAACCGTGGGCGGCACCGGGATAACCAAACGTGACGTGACGATCGAGACGCTGCGTCCACTCTTCGAAAAAGAGTTGCTCGGATTTGGCGAGATCTTGAGGCATCTAGGGTATCAAAAGGTGGGTGGCCCAGCAATTTTAACTCGAGCAACCGCTGGCTTGATCGAACGAAAGCCCGTCTTCTGCCTGCCCGGTGCACCAAACGCGGTCGAGGTCGCGATGGATTTGATCCTGCCTGAACTCGGTCACTTGGTCAAACACGCTCGTGAGTAAAATGTTAGTTAGAATGCGCGGCTTTCCCCGCTACACCAGACTTGCAGATGCGCTGAACATCGTGCTTTCCAAAGTTGAACAACTCGGATCTGAGGTCATGTCATTTGATCAGGCGTTAGGTCGCGTGTTAGCTGAAGATGTTGTTTCTAAGGTTGACGTGCCGCCCTTCGATCGTTCAGCTGTTGATGGTTATGCTGTCCGCGCTGCCGACACATTCGGAGCGAGCGAGTTGAAATCTGTGAAACTGCGCGTCGTCGGATCCGTGGACATCGGGATCACCAGCAAGTTTCACGTAAGGGGGGGCGAAGCGGTTAAGATAATGACCGGCGCGCCTCTGCCTCGAGGTGCGGATGCGGTGGTCATGGTCGAGCACACGCGAGCAAATGACAAAAAAATCGAGGTGTTTGCACCAGTCACGCCGGGCAAAAACGTGTCCACGCGAGGCGAGGATATTAAGGTGAGGGAGCTCGTGCTTAGGCGCGGCCAGCAGCTCAGGCCGCAAGATATAGGCATGCTCGCTTCGACGGGTAAAATTCGGGTGCGGGTGTCGCGCAGACCCAAAGTCGCAATCTTGGCGACTGGCGGCGAGCTTCGAAAGCCCGGCAAACGCCTCGGGAAAGCCGAGATCGCGGATACAAACAGCTATTCGCTCGCGGCTGCGGTGGCGAGCTGCAGTGGCCTGCCATATCGACTAGGCATAATACCAGACAAGCCGGAACAACTGAGGCGAGTGCTACGGAAAGCGGTGAACTACGACATGATGCTCACATCTGGCGGCAGCTCGGTGGGTGAACATGACATCGTGCCAGATGTGATAGCAGGGCTTGGAAAACTTTTGTTTCACGGCGTCGCGATCCGCCCGGGTGGCCCCACGGCCTTCGGCGTCGTTGAAGACAAACCTGTTTTCTCGTTAGCTGGGTTTCCCGTCGCCACGCTTGTTGCCTTCGACATGCTCGTTAGGCCCGCGCTGCGTCGCATGCAGGGTCTGCCAGCCGATCGGGGCTATCCTCGAGTTAGGGCCAAGCTTATGCGCAAGGTCAGCTCGACTTTGGGCCGAGCTGATATCGTTCGCGTGCAAGTTCGAGCTGAGGGAAATGAACTGGTCGCGGAACCGATTCGCGTCACGGGCTCAAGCGTATTGAGCTCAATGACTAAAGCCGATGGTTTCATCATCGTGCCGGAGGATGTCGAGGGGTTCGGCGAGGGGAGCATCGTTGAGGTGGAACTTTATCGTTAAAAAAAGCTGCACGTTACTTCCCCCCTTTCCCGAATTTATCCATCATCGTCGCGTGTTTATCGAGGTCACGCAGGAGGACCTTCAGCGCTTCATCCGGTTTGAGCTCAAGCGCTAACTCAAGGATGCGCTTCAAATTCGTGTTTGAGGGATGAATGTTCTCTAGGCGTAGCCACTTTAGGACTGCAACGTGGGAAATTCCAACTTCTTTTGCCAAACCACTGATTGAGCCGAGTTCTTCCACCAGCAACTGGACTAGTTCACTTCTCGCCGCCCTGCTAATGTATTCGCACAAACCGTCGTGTAGCCCCTTCGTTTGGCAACACCCCGGTTACAATTCGGAGAAGGTAATTTTTATGGTGGAAACATGATTTCCAACTACTGAGATACTATTGTAACCCCCCAGTTACAAAGTTCTTTTAAATGGGATTTCTAAAAATTTAAATAATTCCTAAAAAACATCACAAGGGAAAATTGTAATTCCCCGGTTACATACCCAACAATTTAATGAAAAAGTATGTAACTCCCCAGTTACAACCTAGTCCAGAAGTTAAACATTAATGGTTAATTTCAAGAAAATTTTAATCCTCAACACTTAATTTAGAAGGGGTCAAATGCCGGGATTTCTGAAGGCAAAAGCGCTTGAGGAAGCTTTGGGTAGGCTCGAAAGGTATTGGAAGCCACGGCCGAGGGCCATCAAGGTACCGCTCGCCGATGCGAGTGACCTGGTCCTCGCTGAAGATGTTATTTCAAATCTGGATATCCCGCCCTTCGATCGAGCCGCGTTTGATGGCTATGCAGTCCATGCATCCGATACTTATGGCGCGGGAGAGGACTCTCCAGTTCCCCTCAAGTGCATAGGAAGACTTCCGGCGGGCACTTGGTCTAGCGTTAAGCTACGAGCAGGCCAATGTCTTGAGATCGCTACGGGTGCGCCTTTGCCGAATGGAGCCGATGCCGTGGTCATGGTCGAATATGCTGTCGCCCGCAAGGATGTGGTTGATATTTACAGAGCTGTTGCACCCGGTGGAACCCTCGCCGCGATCGGCATCAAAATGGTTGGGGTGTCCGGGCGACCGAGAGTCGCAGTCATCTCCACCGGTGCCGAACTCAGGTCCCCAGGCTCAAAGCTCAGACGAGGTCAGATCTACGATGTAAACGGGCCGACGATATGTATGGCGATCGAGGAATGCGGAGGCGAAGCTGAATACCTTGGCATTGCTGGGGATCGGCCGTCGCAAATATCTGGATTCGTCAAGAAGGGTCTGTCGAGCAGCGATGTCGTGGTCATCTCTGGAGGTTCATCAGCTGGCGCAGGGGACATCGTTCCATCCGTCGTCGATCGCTTGGGCAGGCCGGGCGTGATAGTTCATGGACTGGCCCTGAAGCCAGGTAAGCCCACGTTCATAGCAGTTGTTCGAAACAGGCCGGTGTTCGGGCTGCCCGGATACCCGGTTTCTGCGCTGATAGCTTTTGACCAGCTTGTAGCGCCTAATCTCAGGCAAATGATAGGATTGCCGCCGCTCGAGCGCAAAACTGTCAGCGCGAAATTGTCGGCAAAAATCCTTTCAGCGAGGGGGAGACGGGAATTCGTACCGGTCGAACTCGTGCGCGGAAACGAGGAGATTAGCGCAAAGCCAATTTTAAAGGGTTCGGGGGCGATAACTGCACTCTCAGCGGCGCATGGTTATATTGAGGTGCCGTTAGAAGAGGAAATCATCGAGGAAGATGAGATCGTGGAAGTCGTGCTCTTTGGGAGGGTCGAACATGCTTAAGGCAGTCGCGGTCGTCGGCTTCAGAAAATCGGGTAAAACCATGGTAGTTGAGGGGTTAGTACATGAACTCGCCGGGAGGGGTTATCGCGTTGGCACGATCAAGCACATCCCCGAGAAAAAGTTCTCCATCGATGTGCCGGGCAAGGATACTTGGCGTCATGCTCAGGCGGGCGCGAGAGTAGTCGTGAGCATGTCACCCCGTGAGGTCGCGGTCATAACGAAGCGCTCGGCAAAGCTCATCGATGTTATGCGCACCCTTCAATGGTTGGATTTCATCATCATCGAGGGCTTCCGCAAGGTCAAGGGGATAACCAGGATAGCTACCTCTCGGACGGCCAAGGAAGCGGCCAAGCTCGTGGACAAGTTCACGATCGCATGCGTCGGATATGGCAGATGGGGGGTGCCTGTCCTTAGTTTGGGTCAGACCAAGGAGCTCGCTGAGATCGTCGAGAAAAAGGCCATGCCAATACTACCTGGACTCAACTGCCGCAGGTGCGAGTATAATAGCTGCGAGGAGTTTGCGTTGGCCGTGCTCACGGAAAAGGCGAAGCTCGAGGATTGCCAGCCCATCTATGACCCAGTCAGGCTTCGCGTGGATGGGAAGGTGATTCCACTCAATCCCTTCGTGCAGGATCTAATAGCGGGCGCCGTCAAGGGGATGCTCTCCCCAATGAAGGGGACGAGGGGCAGGGAGATCGAGCTGAGGGTGAGGAAGCATGCTTGATAGATTTGGAAGGCCGCTGACTGGCTTGAGGATCTCGTTGACGAATGACTGTAACCTGAACTGCTTTTACTGCCATCGCGAGGGCTGCTTGATGGGCGAACGCCAGATGTTACCAGACGAAATTGGAAGGATCGCCGAAATAGCGGCTGAGTTTGGCGTCAAGAGGGTGAAGTTGACTGGTGGAGAGCCCCTGTTGCGCCCTGATATAACAGATGTGGTGGCGGCAGTTGCGAGGGTGCCCGTTGAGGAGGTTTCGATGTCGACGAACGGTACACTGCTCGCGGACGCCGCATATGATCTAGCAGATGCTGGACTTGCGCGCGTCAACCTTAGCATCGACACTTTGGATCCGGAGACCTATGCATCGATAACGGGTAAAAATATGCTCGCGGACGCGCTCGCAGGTTTAGATGCCGCGCTGGACGCTGGCTTGAAACCCGTGAAACTTAACATGGTCGTGCTCGCGGGCATAAACGAGGACGAGATCGAGCAGATGATAGCTTACGCTTCCAGGAAGGGCGCGATCCTACAGCTCATCGAGTTCTTGAAGATGCCGAATGGTGGGCAAAATTTCACCCGTTATCATCGCGATCTCAGCGATGTCGAGCGGTGGTTGAGCGAGCGAGCAACGGCGGTTCAAACTCGTCAATCAATGCACGCACGCAAAAAGTACATCTTGCCCGGAGGCGAGGCCGAGGTCGTCAGGCCCATGCACAATTCTGAGTTCTGTATGCACTGCACGCGTCTCCGCCTGACGCCCGATGGTTACTTGAAACCCTGTCTGATGCGTAATGATGGTCTCGTGGATGTTCTTTCGCATGTGCGTGAGGGAACATTTGACAAAGCACGAACCGCTTTCAAGGAGGCGGTCCTACGGCGCGAGCCTTACTTTAAAATACTCTCTTCACGCGTTGCACCCTTGGTTAAATAGCTGATTTCAGCGTCCCCGAGTTCTAACTCCTCAGCTATTCGATTGGCGGCCTTCTTATCATGCCTGAAGATCACGCTCATGTACGGCAGAAAATGTTTTCTTGCTTCTCCGCTCGAAGTGTGGCAGCGCGAGGCAATTTTTTTAGCTATGCTATCCCGCACAGCTCGTGTACTCCTAGTCCGGCCCATAAGCTTGCCCGAGCTGGGGGCCTGAAATCGAACATATTTTAGCGTACCCTGACGGGAGAGGGCAACGCCTGCGGTCATGAGGTCGCCAGCATAGCTCATCATGCCGTACATCTGCCTTCGTCGAATGCGGCCTAGGAAGATATCGGCGCGCGAAAGGGCATCATAAACTCGCTCAAGGTCAGCCGGTTCAGAAAGCATCCTAGGTATGTTTTCACTTATCCAGTCGATTGCGTCGTCCGGAGGCCGGTCTAGAGCCCAGAGCAGCCCCCGCGCCTGCTTGCTTGAGGTGGCATGCATGAGCTGGCTCAGCACCTCGAAGATGTTGATCTCCTTATCTCTTCTATAAACGACGACATCCTTGATCATGAGGCGTCGCTTGCCCATCGCAACCGCTTGCAGATCATTTATCGCCGAACGAAGGTCGCCCCGCGCTGCCTCCGCAATCACATTTAGCGCCAAGGGTTCAGCCTCAATTTTTTCAGCCTTACATATCTGCCCGAGAACTTTAACGATCGAGTCCTGCGTCAGGCGTCTGAAATTTATTAACACGCATAGGGCTCGGATGGTCCAAGGTATCGAATACTGATCGTTCGCGATGAGCACCACTGGATTGCTGGCCTGCTTTAGCACCTGCTCGATCGCTCGGTACCCTCCTCGGTCAGCCCTCCCGTAGACATTGTCGGCTTCATCGAGTACAACAAGACGCTTGCCAGCCGCGCCCGTGAAGAGGGTTCCCGTCGTTGCTGCAGTTCCTGCAACCTTCTGGATCACGTTGAAAGTGCGCCTGTCGCTCGCGTTCAGCTCGATGAGATCCCAGCCAAACTCTCGCGCCAAGGCGGCGGCTGTGGCTGTCTTGCCAGTTCCCGCTGGTCCGTAGAGCAACGCCGCGGGCTTCTGGGGCCTGCCTCCCCTCCCCCAGCCCTCAGCCCATTTCAACATCGTTCGAACTGCCTGGGCCTGCCCGACGACCTCGTTTAGCTTCTGCGGCCGGTACTTGTCAGCCCAAGGCTCGAGCATCAAGACACCTGGGTTACGACCTCAGCCTGTCGCCTATCAAACTAAAATGCGCCAAAGCAGCTTCAAGCTGAATCCGCTCGCTTGCCCCCTCGGTCAGCCTGAAATCGAATTCTCCAACCTTGTCGATGAGTTTGACCTTCACGGGCTCGGGGATCTTGAGGTTGAATATCTCCCTGTGGACCTGGCCCAAGATATCCTCGCCCGCCAGCCCCTGATTTACGAGTAGGTCGTAGAGTTTGTCCCGCGCTTGCTCGAACTTGCCCTCCAGTGCCAGCTCGAGCATTTGCCTGACATCTTCGGGGTGGGCGGCGGCGCTCACCTCGTAGACCGCCTTCTCGCTCACCTTCCGCTTTAAGGCAGCGGCAGCTTGGAAGACATTTGTGGCGCGCCGCATATCGCCCTCCGAAACATATGTGATGGCCTTGATGCCGTCCTGGGTCAGGGTTAGCTTCTCAGCGCGGGCGATCCGCTTAAGATACTGGCCGATGTTATTCTCGTTCAACCTCCTGAACCTGAAGATTGCACATCGCGATTGGATTGGCTCGATGATTCGGCTCGAGTAGTTACAATCTAAAATGAACCTGCAGGTGTGGGTGTACATCTCCATCGTCCTGCGCAGCGCATGTTGGGCGTCCGGCGTGAGGGCATCGCTCTCATCCAATAGAATTATCTTGTATGGGACGTCGCCGATGGGTCTTGTCCTCGCGTAGTCCTTCACCTTATTGCGAATGGTATCTATCCCTCTCTCATCCGAAGCATTGAGTTCTAAAAAATTTTGTCGCCAACCCTCGCCGAACAGCTCGCGAGCTATGCAGAGGGCAGCAGTAGTCTTTCCACTGCCAGGCGGCCCGGCGAACAACAGATGGGGTAAAGATTTTTTATCGACGAAGCTTTGGAGCCTATTAAGGACCTCATCCTGCCCAACAATTTCTGACAATTTCTTTGGGCGATATTTCTCAACCCAAATTTCCTCGGCCTCGACCAAGTTCACACCTGCTTCAGCTTCTCCTCCATTTGCTTTTTGGCCGTCTTCTTAAAGGACTCGAGCAGGCTGTCGACCACCTTACCGACGACCTCACGCTCAAACCTCCTCCTCGAGATCTGAACCTTAAAGACATATCTCAGGCCGCCCCTCCCCTTGCTTATTGTTTTCTTAAGCAACCCCCGCTTGCAGAGCGAACTCATCACAGCTGTGACGGTTGGGCGGTTGATGCTGTGCTTGGCCTTGAGCAGGGTGTAGACCGTTCGCGCCGTGGCACTCTTTTTAATCCACATTATCTCCATTACCTCGGACTCAAAGGGACTGAAAACCGTCTGCAACCCTTGTTTGTGAGGCTTGTAACCGGCCCAGCTGAACAATTTATCACCAGAAGACAATCGAAGGTAGCGTGGCGCATCAATAAAAACTTTGGGTCATAATAGTGAAATTATAAACGCATTGCTGATGATAAAGTTTAGGGGTTGAAAAAAATGATCCAACCAGTTCCGAAGACTTACGATGCGAAAAGATCGGAGCAGGAGATCCTAGATTGGTGGTTGTCGAACGATATTTACAATAAAGTCAAGCGAATGCACGCTGGCGATCGCCTGTGGTTTTTCTTGGATGGGCCACCTTATGCAAGTGGAGCAATTCACCTCGGCACAGCTTGGAACAAGATCATCAAGGATGCGATCCTGCGGTACAAGACCATGCGGGGCTTCAACGTACGAAAGCAGCCTGGTTGGGATTGTCATGGCCTACCCATCGAGGTAAAGGTTGAGGAGAAACTGGGCATCAAGTCCAAAAAGGATATCGAGCAGACCTTCGGTGTAAAAAAATTCATCGACGAGTGCAAGCAATGGGCGCTCGACCATGTCGCTCTAATGACCAAGCAATTCAAGCGGCTCGGCGTGTGGATGGACTGGGATAGCCCTTACGTCACTTTCACCAACGATTTTATCGAGTCAGCTTGGTGGACGCTGAAGCGGGCATATGAGAAGGGCTTGTTGCGGATGGATCTTAGGGTCATCCATTGGTGCCCCCGCTGCGAGACGGCTCTGGCCGAGCACGAGGTTCGTGGCGAGTACCACGACGTTCGTGATCCCTCGCTCTTCGCCCGCTTCAAGCTGGTCGAGAAGCCAAACGAATATTTGCTGATCTGGACGACCACTCCCTGGACCTTGCCAGCCAACGTTGCGGTCTGTGTGCACCCGGACTACCCTTACGCGAAAGTTGGGGTTGGCGAAGATATCTACATCTTAGCAGAGGCCCTCGTTTCCGATGTCATGGGGAAGCTGGGAATCAGCAACTACCGCCTGATGGGCTTGACGAAGGGAAAGGAGCTCGAAGGACTTCGCTACGAGCACCCGTTGTTGGAGGAGGTGCCGAAGCAGCAAGAGCTCAAACAACATCATCGAGTGATATGCGGTGAGCACGTCACGCTCGAGGAGGGGACCGGCTGCGTCCATACAGCTCCTGGGCACGGCGAGGAGGATTTCCTCGTGGGAGCAAAGTACGAACTGCCCGTCTTCAGCCCAGTGGGTCCGGATGGGAAGTTCACTGCCGATGCTGGCAAGTATGCTGGATTGTTCGTGAAGGATGCTGATCACGCTATCCTCGATGACCTCAAGCTGAAGGGCGTGCTTTTGAAACGGGACATGATCACGCACTCCTACCCGCACTGCTGGCGCTGCCAGACGCCGCTCATCTTCCGTGCTACTCCCCAGTGGTTCCTGAAGATCTCCCAGATCAAACCCAAGATCCTTGAGAAAAATGCAGCCAGCGTTAGATGGATCCCGGATTGGGTTGCCGCGCGCTATGTTAACGGCGTCGAGTCGGTGGGCGATTGGTGCATATCCCGCCAGCGTTATTGGGGGATTCCACTCCCGATTTGGACCTGCTCAAGTTGTGGAAGTATAACTGTAGTCGGCAGCCTGGGTGAACTATCGAGCTCATCTTCACCAGCGCTGGCTGAAGTTGATTTGCACAGGCCGCAGGTCGACGAGGTGGTGTTGCCCTGCCCCAGCTGCAGGGGCGAGATGCGGCGCGTGCCTGATGTGCTCGACGTTTGGTTCGACTCAGGCGTATGCTCTTGGGCGAGCCTGGGCTTCCCCAAGCAGGATGAACTCTTCAGGGGCATATGGCCGAGCGATTTCATCACGGAGGGCGAGGACCAGGTGACGAAGTGGTTCTACAGCCAGCAGGCGGCCTCGGTCATAGCATTCGACGAGGTACCCTACAAGCTCGTGCTAATGCACGGGTTCGCGCTTGACGAAAATGGGAGGAAGATGTCCAAGTCGCTTGGCAACGTAGTTGAACCCCGCGAAGTTATCGAAAAGTATGGGGCAGATGTGTTGCGCTTTTACATGCTCTCCGCTAGCGCACCTTGGGATGACCTGAGGTACAGCTGGAAGGGTGTTGACGTCGTCGGCCGAATGCTGAACGTGCTTTGGAATGTTTACGTGTTTGCGACGACATACATGGCTCTTGATAGGTTTGACCCAACAAAGGTGGACATGGGGAGGATTCGGGATAGTTTCTTGCCTGAGGACCTTTGGCTAATTTCGCGCATAAACAGCATCACCGGGGAGGTTACCCACGCATTTGAGGCATTTGACCTTCACGTGGCAGCGAGGGCCCTCTCGACCTTCGTGTTAGAGGACCTAAGTAGGTGGTACGTGCGCCTTGTGCGCGCCCGGACCTGGATAGAGCGCGATCACCCCATAAAGTTGGCTGCTTATATTACACTGTTTCAATCTCTGCATAATTTGTTGAGGCTGCTGGCGCCTTTCATGCCGTATGTGACAGAGGTTATGTATAGTGGCTTGGTCAGGGCTGTTGATGAGCGTGCGCCAGAAAGCGTGCACATGTTGCCATGGCCGTCGGTTTCCAAGGCTGCGATAGATGCCGAGCTCGAACGGGGCATGAGTATCGCTCGCGCATTCGTGGATGGCACGGCGGCGGCGAGGCAGCAGGCGAACCTAAAGTTGCGATGGCCGATAGGTAAGGCGATCGTGCGGACCAACTCGCCAGAAGCTAGGTCGCTGCTCGGAAGGCTTAGGACCTTGCTCCGGAGTCAGCTGAACTGCAAGGAGTTGGTTCTGCTTGGACCAAATGATGGAGTCGCCGAGCTCCGTATTATCTGTAACCCGGATGTGGAAAGTTTGACGATAAAATTCGGCGGAATGGCGCTGCCGATTGCCGATACACTTCAGGGGATGGATGCGGCTCGCCTACGCACGGAGATCAAGCGCCATGGATCTGCCGGGCTACAGCTCAAGGGACAAAAATTCAGGATTTTACCTGAAGATGTTAGATTTGAGGAGAAAATGCCGGATGGTTTTGTATCGGCTTCGACGGAGTTCGGTCAAGTCGTGATAGATACTAGTCTGACGCCAGAGCTGAAGGCGGAGTGTTTGGCGCGGGAGCTCGTAAGGCGGTTCCAGACCATGCGCAAGGAGCAGGATTTAGCCATGGAGGAGCGCGTGGACGCGATTATCGGCACGGACGTCGATGAATATCTAAAATTGCTCCCCACCCAGCAGGAATACATCGTTCGGGAGGTCCGTATACAAAACCTGCACGTCTCTCCCACGGCCGAAGTCGGCGGCCCCGGCTATATCAAGGACTGGAATGTCGACGGTGACAGTTTCAAACTGCTCCTGAGGCGGTTATCAGGAAACATTTAACAGGGTTTCTTCTTTTTTGACTTTTTGCGTTTGCACGCCATTCCTACCACCTACTCAACTCTCATTAATATCTCACCAGCACGTTTTAAAATAGCTTTCTCGTACTTCGTTAGCATCATGCGTCGCACCCGTTCTAGGCGCCTGATCTTGCCCGCGAACTTGCGAATTAGCGCCGCGGTTATGAAGATAGGTGCCGCGGCTGCAAGTATTATTAATGATATTGAGATGGCCGGCGTTTTACTCAGCAGCGTAACGTCTGAGATGATGATCGCCGAAAAAAATAGGGACAATCCAAAAACCCAAGCTGCGACCCCGAACTTCAACATCCGCTTGGCGTATACCCATTGAATTTCGATGAGATGATTGAGCTCACGCTCGAGTACCTCAAGTTCGCGCTTCAGTTTTGCAACTTTCTTCGATATAGGTTCTTTCTTTTTTGGCAAGTTTATCATACCCCACGCGGTTATAAATTTATCACAGACAGATAAATAAAAAAGGCGAGTAAATGGGTAGGAGTTCAAAGCTCTCGGGATTTTATAAACTGAGCCCGGAAGAAAGGCTAAAGTTGGTTAAGGAGTTCGCTGGCCTGAGTGAGGAAGAGGCGGAGATACTTAGGACCACTGGGCCTCTCAAGCTCGAGCAAGCGAACAGGATGATAGAAAATGTTATCGGCACGACCGAGCTACCCCTCGGCATAGCGGTGAACTTCCTCATTAATGGCAGGGATTATCTCATTCCAATGGCAATTGAGGAGCCATCCGTCGTCGCTGCTGCCTCGAATGCTGCGAAGATGGCCAGGGTTAAGGGCGGCTTCCGAACTAGCAGTACTGAACCGATCATGATAGGACAGATTCAGTTGACCGACGTAAAGGACCCTTTTAAGGCGAAGGAGGCAATTTTGGCGAATGGGGGAAAAATAATTAAAATTGCGAATGAGCAGGACCCGATGCTCGTGAAGCTCGGCGGGGGGGCGAAGGACCTTGAGGTAAGGGTGCTTGACACCTCGTCCGGGCCCATGGTGGTCGTCCATCTCCTCGTCGACACGAGGGATGCAATGGGCGCAAATGTGATAAACACCATGGCCGAGGCGGTCGCGCCGTTCATAGAGCGCTTGACAGGTGGGATGATTTATCTGAGGATAGTTTCGAACCTCGCCAACCTGAGGCTCGCGAGGGCTGAGGCAATCTTCGCGAAGGATGCGCTTGGAGGCAAGGAGGTCGTCGATGGTATCGTTAAAGCATATGCATTCGCTGCCTCTGACCCATACCGCTGCGCTACTCATAACAAGGGAATTATGAATGGCGTGGTTGCTATAGCCCTAGCTACAGGCAATGATACCCGAGCTCTAGAATCCGGCGCTCATTCATTCGCCGCTACTAAAGGTGGTTACAAGCCTTTGACTACATGGGAGAAGACCCCCGAGGGTGATCTGCTCGGCAAGATCGAGATCCCAATGGCAGTTGGTATTGTAGGCGGGGCAACTGCGGTTCATCCGGTAGCAAAGGTTTGCCTTAAAATCCTTGGCGTGAAGACCGCCAGAGAGCTGGGAGAGGTAATGGCTTCCGCCGGCATGGCTCAAAACCTCGCAGCGCTCAGGGCAATGGTTACCGAGGGCATAAGGCGAGGACACATGAAACTTCACGCGAAGAATCTAGCCATCACGGCCGGGGCCACAGGTGATCTGATTGATCAGGTGGCGGAGCGGATGGTGAAAGAGGAGAAGATTCGCTTCGACAGGGCGGCGGAGCTGGTGAAGGAACTCCGGAAGAGTTAGACAAAGTCTTGGAGCGATTGGTCAATGGGAAGAAAGTCATATGAAATCAACATGAGGAAAAAAATTACAATAGCTATTATGGGAATTACTTTCGCTCACCTCTCCCCCAAATCTCTTTAAGTCTCAGGTCAACAACTCTTCGGGGCTGGGTAAGTGAACATGAATTTTGAGCAGATGGTCCAGGAAATTTTGGAGCGCGGGAAGATTGGCCACGATGAACTCATGTCCCGCATAAAACAGAAGCAGGATGAGTTGAGCGGTTTCGTGACGTCCGAGGGTGCTGCGATCATCGTGGGCCGTGAGCTGGGCATCGAGCTCGTGAAGAAAGAGCCGGAGGTCCGGGAGCTGAAGATCGAGGACTTGATGTCGGGGATGTCAAATGTCGATATTGTAGGACGAGTCATCCGCATCTACGAGCCTAGGACCTTCGAACGGATGGATGGTTCAGCCGGGCGGATGGCGAATTTAATGTTTCAGGATAAAACGGGTCAGGTCAGGGTAGTGCTGTGGGATGACAAAGTTTCGCTCATCGATGAAGGCAAGATCCAGAAGGGGATGGCGCTACAGATCAAAGGTGCATACGTTCGTCGGGGGATAAACCAGCAGCCGGAGCTCAACGTCGGTTTGCGAAGTTCAGTAATCCAAAATCCTGATGACCCTCGCGTGGCCGAGTTGCCCGCCATGCCGGAGATGAAAACAAAAATAGCAGACCTGAAGCCGGAGCTGGCGGATGTCGACGTGTTGGGCCGGATAATCGCCGTAAGTGAACCTCGAACTTTCGAGCGCCCAGACGGCACGAAGGGAAAAGTAGCGAGCCTGATGTTGTCCGATGCTTCCGGCCAGGCGCGCGTTTCATTGTGGAATGAGAGGGCGGAGCTCGTGCAGAACATCAAGCCCGGCGATGTCGTGAAGCTGGAAAACGCTTACGTGCGGCTGGGGTTGCGCGAGAAGCCAGAGCTTCACCTCAGTTGGCGCGGGCGCCTTTTGTTCAATCCATCTGAGCCAGGGGTGGCTGAGCTTCCGAAGTTTGAGAAGCGGTTGTTGAAAATCGAGGAGGTGGAGGCCGATATGCCGATGCTCGACCTGGCTGGCAGGGTGAGGCGGAAATTTCAGCCCCAAGAGTTCAGGCGGAATGATGGTTCGAGCGGGCGGGTGATGAGTGTAATCTTGGCGGATGAGACTGGCATCATCCGAGCGTCCTTCTGGGATGATATGGTTAATCTTGCAGAAAAATTATCGCCCGGCAGTATTGTGCTCTTGCGGAACGTATACGCGCGCGCTGGCTTGGCCGACAGGTCGGAGATCCATGTCGGCCGTGCCGCTAGGGTTGAGGTAAACCCATCTGACGTAACGGTGGGTGAGCTTGAGCCGAGCCGTATAAAGATAGGCGAACTTGAGCTCGGGATGGACGCGCTCGAGGTAATGGCTAGGGTTGTGGAGGTGGCTGGGCCGAGGGAGTTCACGCGGACGGACGGGAGCGGGGGAAAGGTTGCCACGCTTGTCATTGGAGATCAGACAGGCACAACTCGGGCATCGCTATGGCAGGAACATGCTGAGGAGGTCAAGCGGATAAAAGCGGGCGATGTGGTAAGACTCGTCAACTGTTACAGCACGGTCGGTCTATTTGGGCAACCTGAGATCCACCTCGGCAAACAGGGGGAACTCGAGATCAACCCGGGCATGACTGAGGAGCTGCCTCCGGCTGATATACTCGCCATGGCTGTCTCCGCGCCCGAGAGCGTCGATATCGCCTCGCTTCAGAAGGAGGGCACGCGCGCCCAGTTGCGCGGTACCGTAGTGCAGGTCTTTCACAGGCGGCCACTTTTTGATGTATGTCCGTCCTGCGGACGCAGCTTGGGGAGCGTCGACACGAGTTTGATGTGTGAAGAGTGCGGGAAGGTGGTGAAGCCTGAGCATCGCGTCGTGCTTAGTTTCGTGATCGATGATGGCACTGGCAACATCCGAGCCGTGCTCTTCGGTAGGGTCGCCGAGAAACTCCTTGGCATGAGCGCACAACAGGTGTTTGAGCAGTTCAAACAGGCCGGTGATTTGGTCGAGCTCTACGATAAGTTCGGTTTGATCGGGCGGGAGGTTGTCTTGGCTGGCGCGACTCGTTATGATAAATATTTTGGCCAGCTCGAGCTCAGGGCAAGCGACGTGCAGCTACCGGATCCGAAAAAGGAGGCGCTGGGCCTGTTGGAAAAGATTAAAGCTGAGGCGACCAAAAAATAAAAAGAGGCTTTTACTTGGTTGAGGAGGGTAAGCGCTCGGTTGAAAACCTGCCCGGCGTGGGTGAGGTGACCGCTGAGAAGCTCCGCGAGGCCGGATACATTAATGTTGAATCGATTGCTGTCGCCACCGTAGCGGATTTGCGAGAGGCCGCGGAAATGGGCGAAACTCAGGCTAAAAAGATCATTGCGGCGGCGAGGAAGGCGGCGGAGATCGGGGCTTTTCTGACTGCTGACAAGGTTCTGGAGCGGAGGAAGACAGTCGGTTGGATAACTACTGGCAGCAAGCAGCTCGATGCCCTACTCGGGGGAGGGATTGAAACTCGAGCGGTTACGGAGGTTTTCGGCGAGTTCGGCTCGGGCAAAAGTCAGTTGGGCCACCAGCTATGTGTGAACGTCCAGCTCCCGCCCGAGCAAGGGGGCTTGAAAGGGAGGGCCATCTTCATCGATACCGAGAACACCTTCAGGCCCGAGAGGATCATGGGTATGGCAACTGCTGCTGAGCTCGATTCAGAGGAGGTGCTTCGAAATATTCTCGTGGCGAGGTCCTACAACACCGACCAGCAACTGCTCATAGCCGAGAAGGCAGAGGAGCTTATAGAGAAGGAGGGTGTGCGCCTCATAATCATCGATTCTCTCACCTCCCACTTTCGAGCTGAGTTCGTCGGGCGCGGCACCCTAGCCGAGAGGCAGCAGAAGCTTGCGCGTCACCTGCTTGTCCTCCACCGCATAGCAGACCTCAAGGACATCGCGATCTTCGTGACCAATCAGGTTCAGGCTAGACCTGATCTATTTTTCGGGGACCCGACGCGCCCGATCGGTGGGCATGTCCTTGGCCACTCAGCGACGACGCGCGTTTACTTGCGCAAGTCCAAGGGGGGAAGGCGCATCGCGAGGGTCGTGGACAGCCCGAGCCTGCCCGAGGGCGAATCGGTGTTCATGATAACTGAGAGCGGCATCAGGGACTAAACGGTGAAATTTTGATAAAAGCGATAGCTATCGACATCGATGGCACGATGACGTATAAAGATCGAAGGCTCGACGTTGCGGCCCTCGATGCGGTGAGGAGGGCGGAGGTGGCGGGTCTGTCAGTCGTCCTCGCCACGGGAAATGTGTTCTGCTTTGCGGAAGCCGCGGCGATATTATTGGGTGCATCCGGTCCCCTGATAGCTGAGGATGGGGGTATCGTGTTCGACAGGGTGAATGGACGGGAGCACGTGCTCGGATATCGGGTAGAGACGGAGAGGGGGCTGGCCGCACTTAAGAAGGTATTCAGTGACCTTAGGCAGACCAGGAGCTCGAGGATGCGTCTGACGGGCTTGACCATCGAGCGGACGATAACAGCTGAGCAGGCGATGGAGGTTTTCCGTATGGAGGCTCTCGACCTGGTGGCGATAGATTCGGGCTTCGCGATACATGTAAAGAGCCCGAGCGTGAATAAGGGGGACGCGTTGCGCAAGGCGGCTTCATTGCTCGGGATATCGACGGCTGAAATTGCGGCGATTGGTGATGCCCCAAATGACGTCGAGATGCTTCGAGTTGCAGGGCTAAGCTTTGCGGTGGCGAACTCCCATGAACTCGCGAAAAAGGCCGCGACTCAAGTGACGAAAAAATCCCATGGAGAGGGCGTCGCAGAGGCAGTAGAAAAAATCATCGAGCTGTATCGTTAGCGCTTCTTTCTCTCGCCGACCGGTCCACGTGCGAGCCTTTTCGCCCCAGCCTTCTTCTTCGTTTTAGCTCGAGGTTTTTGTTTCAAAAGATCGCGCGCCAATTTTTTAAATGCTTGGGCGGAGGGTGACGTCGGTTCATGCACGACCACGGGCTCACAGAAAGCCGTGGAGCGTCCCACCTCGGGGTCCTCCGGTATGACCGCGAGCACGGGCAGGTCGAGGACGGATGCTATCTCTTCCTTCGATAGATCCACGCGTTTATCTTCGGCGCGGGTGACCACGATCCCTATCGGCTTCACTCCCAGGTTCTCGGCGATAATCTTGGTCTTCAGCGCATCGGATATCGATGCGATGTCAGGCGTGACCACAAGGATCATCTCCTCCCCCATCGTCAGCGCTGTGACCGCATCCCGATCCAAGCCAGCTGGGCTGTCGATGAGCAGAATTTCCGACCGCTCAGCTAGCCCTGCAACAGCTTTCCTGAGCCGCTCGAGCTTCGTCCTCCGAAGACCCTCGAGCGAGATGCTTGAGGGGACAATCCTCATGCCGGCGGGCCCTTCATAGATCACCTGGGATATGCTCGCTTCTCCCGCGAGCACGTCGTGTAGGGTTATTTTCTGATCTTCAAGGCCGAGCATTACCCCAAGGTTTGCCATGGTTATATCGGCGTCCAAAATCGTGACCCGCTTGCCAAGCTGTGCTATAGCCGTTCCCAAGTTCGCGACGGTTGTGCTCTTGCCAGTGCCTCCCTTGCCCGAGGCGAATGTGATGATGCGTGCCATACGCTTTAATAGGAATTCATGACTCGGCTTAAATCTATGCAGTGTTTTTTGATGTTGGCCTTTTCGAATTAGGCTTGGACTTTTTCACACACGTGTGTCATCGCCTGCTTTTGCTTGCGATGTCTTACCTGAGACATCTTGTCTTACGTAAGACATTTTGTCTCAACTGAGACAGTTCCTCAACCCACGGCAGATTTCATCAATGTTCTAACTAAGACATCTTGTCTTACGTGAGACATTTTCGCTTGAAAATCTTCTCGCCCGTGTCTCACGTGAGACATTTTTCTTTAATACTTGTCTCACCTAAGACATGTTTAAAGGTGGCCTATTGGATTTCATGAACGCTATCATCCGTCCACCCGCTTCCTTCACGAGCTCTACAGCCCCTCGAAGCGCCCGCATTTTTTGAATTCTCTCCAAACCGAATGCTGAACCCTGCTTACAACTCTCCCCAATGCATGTTCGCGCCCCCTGCTCGGGGTATTTCCTATCCTCAGGTCGAAGATTAGGAGGTATGTCACCCTATCACCTGTCTTACGTAAGACATGTCCCCCACCTCTGGACCGAGAGCAACGTGCTACCATGCCCAGCCATGACATACGTGTGCCATCCCCGGCTCGAGGGTGTCACGATTTGGTATAGATATGTCGCCTGCGATCAAGTTTCGATGTCTTGTTCACCGCATTTTTTATCCGAGCACCACATCTACAGAACTGTGGTCAAATGAGGATGGGCATCATAGCTGACCCGCACTCGAACCTCGCCGCGTTTCAGGCGGTGCTCAAGCACATGCCCAAGGTCGACGATCTGGTCTGCGCTGGGGACCTCGTCGGCTATGGCGCCGAGCCAAATGAGGTGATCGATCTGGCTAGGAGAAAGGATGTCAAAACCGTCATGGGCAATCATGATTACAGCGCCATCACGCGCGACATCGCTGGATTCAACCCATTCGCAGCGAAGGCGGCACTCTGGACGTCCAAGAATCTGCGCGAGGATAACGTGAAATATTTGCGGGACCTGCGGGAGGAGCTCAGGCTCACCCGCGCCGGGAAGAAGATATATGTGGTGCACGGTAGCCCTCGAGATCCACTTTTCGAGTACGTATTCCCCGATCTATCCAATCGTGAGCTTCTGGAGCTGACGCGCGACATCGAGGCGGACGTCATAGTGTTAGGCCACACCCACGTACCCATGCAGCGCGTCATCCAGGGAAAGCTCGTCCTCAACCCAGGAGGCGTGGGACAGCCCCGAGACCGCGACCCCCGGGCGAGCTACATGTTGTTGACCATCGGCGACGAAATTGGCGTGAAGCATGAGAGGATTGAGTACGACATCGAGCGAACAGCCAAAAAAATAGAGGCTTCAGGGTTGCCTACCGAGCTCGCGACGAGGCTTCGCTTTGGGTGGTAATTAGAGCATCTGGGTTTCAGTGGGCGGCGCAGGCGCCTGCTCGGCCGGCCTGAGCGTAGGTTTCTTCAATTGCTGGATCGCTAACACGCGCTCGTTGACGACGATGTAGTCGCGTATTGCCATCACCGAGCTGAACGGGAGCAGCGCGTTTCGGCTTGCATCCTTGGGAAGATGTTCCAGCACTTCCTTCGCCACTGGCTTGACGACGAGCGAGATTATCCTGCCGTTACCCTCATCCACGAGCAGGTCCTGGAGCTTTCCTACCTGCAGGCCGCGGTCCGTGAGGACGTTCATGCCCCGCAGTTTGCTCACGAATATTTGCGCCAAGTTTCAACCCAGCCTAACTTCGCAGCTCTCCTTTAAAAGTTTAAGGGCATGAGGTTTATCGCGAGAGAAACTACTTATGGTTTATCAACGAGGCTAATTCGAGGTGATGTCACGAGCTCGGAGTTCAGGAAGGCAGCGAAAGAGGTGAGAAGGGTCTTCAAGGATCGGGGCTCGAAGGTCTTGGAGGAAGCTATGGCAAGCATCAGAAGAGAAAGGATCGAATGTGATGAAACTAGAGAGGCCATATCCCATTTCATATCCTATTGGCACGACATACTCAGGCCGTCTTTAGTATCCCTCGCATGCGAAGCGGTGGGTGGCAATCCATCAATCATGGCTTCAACGGGAGGACCTTTGACCCTTTTGAGTGGGGCAACGGACATACACGATGATATAGTGGACAAGACGATGATAAAGGAAAAGAGACACACGGTCCCCGGAAAATTCGGAGGGAATCTCGCTTTATTGGCGGGTGATGCTCTTGTTTTTAAAGGGTTTGCGGAACTCTTTGAAGGGCTCATGAGATTGAATATCCCCCTTGAGGAAAAGTTGGCAGTCGTCCGCACAATCAATAGATTATATTTTGAAATGTGCGATGGAGAGGCCTTAGAGCTAAAGTTTAGAGCGCGAACGGATGTTAAGCCGGGGGAGTACCTTTATGTGATAAGAAAGAAAGCGGCCGATATCGAGGTATGTACACGCGTAGGAGCTATGCTAGGCAGAGGGAAAAAAGAACAGATAGATGCTTTAGGAGAGTACGGAAGATTGCTGGGTATGATTATCCTCTTAAGGAACGATCTCGAAGATTTATTAGATCTTGATATCCTAAATTTGAGGATAAAGAATGAGAGTCTCCCGCTGCCCTTGCTTTTTGCTTTAGAGGATAAGGGTAAAAAAAGTAAGATCTTGGCCATTTTGAAGAAGGTTGAAGTTAGGAGGGAGGAAGCCAAGAGATTGTTTGCGCTCGTCTCCGAGGCAGGAGGGGTTGTTAAGCTGGGGAAGTGTTTAGAGAGCCTCAAAAATGAAGCGATTTTGAATCTCGAAGTAATTGAAAATAAGGAAATATTTATTAGAATATTACAGGCCGCGATACCATTAGGGTTACCATTAAAGAAAAGTTAAAAATAAAAGAAAAGAAAAAAAGAAAAAATTACCCTGTTTCTACCAGCCCCAACTCACAACAGGCGACGAACGAACTTTCTTTTTTAGCTCCTCGTCCATACTTTCTACCCCCTCCATGTATATATGTTCTACACAAATACATCAGATATGAGGGTATTTAAAGGTAACGATTTGAGCAAAAATAGGCGAGAAAATGATAAAAGAAGCTCTATTTAGAGGGCTTTCAATTCATCGCAGGCAATTTTTCCTGATTTTTTTCCTAATTTTTAACTCGATTACTTGGTTTTTTACAATACTTTTTTCTATTGTTTGGGAAGAGCCGCGCCTGTGGTTACTTCCCGCCGCCACGGTAGTATCCTTTCTTATTGGACCTTTAATTGCCGCAAAAGTTTCGAGGATGCGTTTTTTACTTCTTTGGGTCCTGTTAGGGGTTATTTCTTCGTTATTCTCTGCAGTTCTGCCCGAATTTGGCGAGCATGGGGTCGCAATATTGTTAGTCTTATTGGGGTTCTCGTTTGGGATCGGTTTTCCATCTTGTTTGGCCTTGATTCCCACTCTAACTCGGATTGAAGAAAGAGGAAGGGTAGGTGGGGTAATTTTCTTTTTGACGTATGCTCTCTTACCGCTGTTTATATTGACCATTGGAGATTTAGATATTTCTTCAAGCTCACTCCCGCTCGCAGTGTGGAGAGGTTTGGGTCTTCTCCTGTTTTTCCTCAAGGTAGATTTGGGTGCCCCACCTAAACCAGTTTCCTATTCCTCTATCGTCCCGAGCAGACGATTTCTCCTCTATTTTATTCCGTGGCTAATTTTTTGTTTAATCAACTACTTGGAGCAACCAATTTTGGAGCAATCCTTGGGCACCGACTTTTTGGAAACTTCTATAAACATTGAGTTTTCAGTCGGAAGTCTTGTTTGCCTAATTAGTGGTTGGATAATGGATTTTAAGGGTAGGAGATGGACTATCCTTATCGGCTTCGTGGCGCTGGGTCTGGGGTACGCTGCGCTCAGCTTTTCCCCATCTCTTTCTGTAGCACAAGGATTTTTGATCGTCGTTGATAGTATTGCATGGGGCATTTTTACCGTAGCATTTTCTTTTGTTATATGGGGTGACATGGCAAACAATCGGCGGGCGGAGAAATTCTATGGATTGGGAATTGCGCCCTACCTTTTGGCTATTGGGTTAGCCGTATTTGCCTCCCCATGGTTGGAAATCTTAGATCTAGGTAAAGCTTTGCCATTGGCCGCCTTTTTCCTCTTTTTGGCGGTAATTCCAATCTTCTTCGCCCCCGAGACGCTTCCTGAGAAAGTTCTCAAAGAAAGAGAGATCAAAAAGTATGTCGAGGAAGCCAAAAAGGTCGCCGGAAGGCCCTAATTTGATGGGAAAAACGCTAATAGCAATAAGAAAATTGAACGATGCTCATGCCCAGGTCTACGACGTGATAGCTGATTTTTCACTTTATCGTGAGCACCTTGACCAAGTCATGGCGGAATTGAGGCCCGAAAAGGGCAAGTTATACCTGGACCTGGGCTGCGGCACCGGGAACCTCCTCGATGCAGCCGGGAAAATTGGAATTCCATTCATCGGCGTCGATTTCTCCGAGGAGATGCTGAAAAGGGCTAAAAGGAAGTGCAAAAACTTGGTCATGGCCGATCTACATCATCTGCCATTCAGGGATAACAGCGTAGATGAGATCACAAATGTGAACGTTTTATACCAATTGGGTTGCCCGGGGATGTTCTTGAAGGATGTCTGCAGGATTTTGAAACCTGGGGGGAGGGTTGTTATCTCTACTCCGAAGCTTGGGAAATCTTATAGATATGTTCTAGGAATTATAAAAACGGCTGTCAAAAATCCCAAAATTTTAACCAACTTCAAGGGACTTGTAAAATACGATAAAATCAACAAAAAAATAATCGATGTGAATCCGGATGCTTTCTATAAACGGAAAAAATTAGAAAAAATGTTAAAAGATTTTGAGATCGAAAGCGTCAAAATAGCATACAAGGGGCAAAATTGGCTCATCTCCGCTCGTAAGCCGGCAAAATAGAAGGGAAAATTATGGTTTCGTCTGACGAGGGATGGGTTTTTGCTCCGCTTTTTCCACCTCTCGAGCGACCTCCGCCAAGCTTTTCGAGAACGGGTGGTCGGGCTTGTCGAGTGCCATTATCGTCGCTCGCTCCTGCCTCAGGACGTCGCAGTAGCAGGGCAGAAGGTTCACCACCGGCAGCTTGAACGCACGCTTGAACTGATCGGCCAGCCTCTCCCTCAATTCCTCGCCTACGATCAACTGCTCAGGAATCTTGTTCATGATCACGATCGCCCGCTTCTCGAGCAGTTTATACAGCTCGCCTATCATCCCCTGGGTGCCGGTGACGTCCGACGCGTCCCATGTCGAGACTACTACGACCAGATCGGAAGCCGCGACCGCATTTATGCTCCCGTAGCTCAGGCCAGGGCTAGTGTCCATGATCATGTAATCTAAGGCTAGATTATTGGTCAGGAACTCCTTGAGCGAGAGTAGTCGGCGCAGCGCTCCCATCTCCCACCGCTTGTCCTTGGTCACGATCTCGCGTATCGCCTCCATCGATGGATTGGCCAGGGCCAAGAGCAGCCTGCCGTTTGTGTTCTTCTCCTTTGAAAAATCCTTCAGCATGTCCATGGGCTCACATTTGCCCGAAAGAAAATCGTTTATCCAATATTTCCCGTTAGCTGCAAATGTCGCGTCGAGGCTCGGGGCGCGCAGGTCGAGGTCGATCAAGCATACGTTTTTTCCTTGCTTGGCGAGTATCGCCGATAGGTTCATGGAGATCATGGTTTTGCCGGTTCCGCCCTTGTAGCTGTGCACGGCGAGGACAGTACCTGGATTCAAGGGGATCAACCTCCCTCCTCCGCTACCTTGGGGCTGATTAGAGATCCGACATTTACCTGATTTCCTTCGATCGAGAAGTACACCCGCCTGCCCTCCCTCGCCTTCTTCACATGTCCCATCCTGACGAGCTGGTTTAGGTATGCGCTCTCGATCGCCCTAGCCCTACCAGTTTCCTTCGCCACGTCTTCGGCCATCGCCTTCCCTAGCTTCATGATAGTCATGGCGCTTTTCCTTAGATGATCTGGGAAGGTGAGCAGGGTCATGATGTCGAGTCCCTCGCCATCCCCCAACGCTTCCTCGCGTTTCTTGGCTCGGCGCTTCGTTTCTGTCCCATCGATCAAGAGGTCTATTTTTTTCTCTATTCGCTTCAACGCTCTCGACAGTTCGGCCGGCTTCGAAATTTGGTCCCTCCGCATCTTCACTCCTGTTCAACACCCTTACACCTCGGTTTAAGCCGTTTGTGAAACTATCTTCTAGATTTTTCCTCCTGACCCCGGGGGATGGAGGATAGTTCCACAACTCGTTTATGGAAGGAATCAGCAACCTCCATTTGGGATTGAGAAAATTGATGGTCAACCGAGTTCTCAAGCAACCATTTCGGTCACGTGTCATCAACTTAGGCGATATACTGCTAGATGGAGGAGTTGATGAGACCAAGGGGCACATCAGCCGGGGTTCCAAAGCCTCCGCGCGGGGGACGCGTGCTTGGAAGGCAAGTTCATTCCTAAAAAAAATTAGGGAGGAGCAGAAGCTCGCTGACATGCATGTTCACACAAGGGTTTCAGACGGGATGTCCGCGCCCGAGGAAGTGGTTGAACAGGCCAAAAGAGCTGGGCTCAAAGCAGTCTGTATCGTGGATCATGATTCAATAGGCGCGGTTGAACAAGCGCTCTGGGCCAGCCAAAATTACGGGGTCGAGGTGATCCCTTCCATAGAACTCAGCTCCCAGATCGGGGACAAGGAGTTTCACATTTTGGGTTATTTTGTCGACTGGCGGGCAAAGTGGTTCAGGGACAAACTCGTCGAGCTTCAGGAGGACAGGAGGGAGAGGGTGAAGAAAATGATCGACAAGCTTGCGGGGCTAGGGGTTAAAATCCCTTACAATTTAGTCATTTCAATCGATGGAGGGGTGATCGGACGCCCCCACATCGCCATGGCGATGTTGGATCGGGGTTATATCAAGACGATGCAGGAAGCATTTGACAAGTATATAGGCCACGGTAAACCGGCTTACGTTGGGAGATATCCGTTGACGCCGGCTGAGGCGCTCGAGATCATTCACAGGGCTGGAGGTGTTCCCGTGCTCGCTCACCCCGTATTCGCTCGAGCCGACCACATGCTGCCCGAGCTCGTCGAACAGGGGCTGCGGGGGATCGAGGTCTACCACTCCAGACATGATGCCTCGACTACCAAGCACTACAAACAGCTGGCCAAGAAGTACGGTCTACTAATAACGGGTGGGTCCGACTCCCACGGGCGAGAGGTATCCGTCGGGAGCGTGCGGGTGCCGTACTCGTTCATCGAGAATTTAAAGAAGGAAGTGGCGAAGGGTTAAGAGCACCCTATGGGCCCATTCTGGTCGCCCGAATTATTGCCTTTAACGCCTCTGTGCCCGCCAGCTCGAGCTTTTTATCGAGCTCGACGATGAATTTGTTAGCGACTGCCCCGCCCACCTGCCAGAGATCCACGTAGATCTGGGCCAATGGAGCTGCGCCCTCCTCGCTCACCTTTTTAATGTGGGGATCGGGTGCCAACACGAAGATGTTTCTCCGCTCCGCCTCGTTCGCTGGGAACCTTCGCTTTACCTCGTCGGGGTCTGCGTAAACGTAAACTTCGTCATAGTTTGTAGGCGGTGCCCCGAACCTTCGACGATAGCCTGAGTAAGCGGTGAAGATCGCCCCTTGAGGAATCTGGGCTTCGATCTCGAGCTCCGAGTTGGGGGAGTAAGTGTTATAGACAGCGTTTCTGGCGAGGTTGCGGGTGGCTGCCCAGTATAGCAATACCTTCGGCGAGTCGAGCACCCTGAATCCAAATGGCTTCTTTTCGATCGCGCGGAACTGGTTGAGCTTTGAGACAAGGCGGTTGACGGTGTCCATCGAGAGCTCGCACGCTTGGGCCAGCGATTTCTGGCTCATGAATGATTCGTTTCGCTCGTAGACCCTGTATAGGATCTCGCGTAGAACCCAGTCGATTTTCTTCGTAGTAACCCCAAATGATTTAGATGGTGTGTTTAAATAGTATTTCGGGAATTTGCGAAACATCTGGGTTAGTTTATTTTAGCGGGTATCTTATCCTCGAGGCCATCGTTCGGGGAGATGAGGGCACTTCCCTCAAGCTTGATTGTTAGTCATTGATCGCTATTTTCAAGCCCAAGCAATACGCAGATGGAGATCGAAAACTCTCTTGTTGGTTATAAAGATTGTCGCCTTATTTAAGGTCGCGTTTGATGTTTTAGTTTAAATCCACGTTTGATAACTGAATTATATTCTTATGACTTTATCACACAACTGCGCAATCTCTGCCCTTACCTCTTTGTCTGTTCCCTCTTCCAGACAAATTAACAGATCGCTTATTCCCGTAATCCTCATCCTTGTCAAAATGTTATGGATGAACTTTGCATAAATACTTGGCTTGTTGTAGATGAGCATAGTGGTTATTGAATCAATAAATATGAACTTCTTGCCTTTTATTTTCTTGATGCACTCATTTATCGAAATTGAGATGTTTGTCAAAGCAGATACATTTTCCAGATACAAAACATTATCGTCTTCTCCAAGCTTCGAACCTTGACTCTTTGAGATGCAGTCAATGACCCATATTTTTTTTATGTTGATGTCGTTGTTTTTGTAAAGGCTTACTAAATTTGAATAAGGCCTGCTCGCTGACAAGACAATTCCATTGTAGTTTTTATCTGTTAAAATTTTCAGTGTAGCCAAGTTTACCTTCATGGCTTTTTCGGTGCTTGTTTCCAGAAGTCCAATCCATCCTTCAGGAAGACTGGTTAGTTCTTTCTCAATCTTTTTTACATTAATCATTTTACCACGCTTATAACTTGATCAACACGAAGAGCTATATCTCTAATGAATTTTTTCTGCGCAAGGTCTTTCGCAACATTAAATATGAGAATAATCTTCTGCACTCCGCGTTTTCTTACTGTTTTTATCAAAAATTCACAAAACCTCATTGTTTCAGACAATGGTTTATAAAGAGCTATTGTTGTCAATGAATCAATAAAAATAAACCTTTTTTCGCTTTTCAGCTCTGGAAGAGAAGTGTAAATTGCCCTGACCAACTCGTCAATATCTACGGCTGGAGAGATATGGATACATCTTGGGTTTTTTTCCTGAATTTCCTCAGCAAATGCAGAGGCGGCATCTATAAACAAAAGCTTGTTAATGTCTATTCCCTGCTGGGTTAACAAAGAGGAAAGGTTTTTGAAGGGCCTCTGGAAGCTTATGTAAGTTCCATCATATCCTGTGCTTGTCAATGATTTTACAATAACAGAGTTCGCCTCGAGATAGTGCTCTGCAGGAAGCTCAATCATGATTACGACCCCCTCCCTGTGCTTTTCTACTGCCTCTGCAAGAGACTTTTCTATCATTTCTTCGACCATTTTACCACCACTTTATTACTTTTTCTCTTTTTTTCCGGTTTTGCCCCGATTTTCTTCATCGCCAGCCCCATAACTCACAATCGTCCTTTCAAAATCCCCTGCCAAGTCACCAATCTCATCTTTTCAGCTTAGGCCCGATTTCAACATCAAACTTTCCTGTGCTGATGCCATCTACATTTTTTTTGTCAGTTTTTTGATTGGATTTGGAATCGTACGCGAGATGAAAAAGAATGATTGTATCGACATTCTGTTTGAATGTGCTCGCATCCTCTTTTTTGATGATTCCCTGGTTGGTCAATTCATCAATGTAACTGAAAATATTTTCTTTTGTCAACCCCCTGCTTTTCAGCTCCAAAAACACAGAAGTTGCCATTGGCCCAATAAATGTCTTGAACTCAGACTCAAGCTTTTCCTCAAAGGTTTCAGAAACCTTTCTGGTTACTCCTGTCATAATTCCTTCATAACCTGCTAATGACGGACCTACGACAATGCCTTTGCTTGTTATATCATATCTTCTCAGCGCTTTGCTGTGCGCGCTTCCCCTCACCTTGATGATGTTCAATACTAGCCCTAATTTGGATTCCATCTCAACATGTCGTAAAGTGATGATATTGTCTGCCATTGTTAAGAGACGGGTTTCTATCAATTCAGCTGCGCCTACTAATGCGCCTGTTGTTGCTGTGAGGAGGGTTGTTACATTCTTTGTTTTCAAATAGCCGATGAGCCTTCTCGTAAAGCTTGTAAATATATCTTCTGGAAAAGAATTCGAAACAGCGGATAAGGAGTCAAAAACGCACCTTTTGATTTTTTTGCTTTCCACTATCTGCGTTATGTCCGCCAAATGCTCGTCGGGGAGTTTCTCGCTTGCATAAATAGATCTTATAACTAGAAGCCCTTTCTTTTCATATTCTTCGAAATTCCATCCAAAGCTTTCAGCGTTTCTTATTAGTTGGTTCCTGCTTTCGTCAAATCCTACATACAAACACGGCTCCCCTTTTCTTAATCCCTCCATAATGAACTGCATGCTTGTCACGGTTTTTCCTGTTCCTGTTGGACCTGCGATAAACGTAGAAGAGCCCCTGAAGAAGAAGTACAAGTACATCGTACTCGATTCAGCTCCGGGACTTAGCCCTGAGGTGATAGCTGCGGTGAAAGCGAGCGATGAGCTCTTAGTAATCACAAACCCTGAGGTCCCAACCATTGCGACCACGCTCAGAACTTTCAGGGCGGCCGAGCGATACAAGATCCCCGTCACTGGTGTTGTGGTGAACAAAATCAGAGGTAAGAGATATGAGGTGCCGACTTCCCAGATAAGGAAGACGCTTGGCTGGCCGATAGTTGGATTAGTTCCAGATGACGACAAAGTTCGTGAGAGCTTGACCGTTGGCATCAGGGAGTTGGGGAAGCACTTATTGGAAAAATGGACCGGACGCCGCAGGCGCTCGCGGATATCAAGCTAAAGTTTCTTTTCAAAATTTTATTAACTGGGAGATGCTTTTGTACCCAAAGATCTAGTAGTGCATCTTGTTTACTTCCTCGGCAAGTCGCTTGCCAGGTCGCACGCCGAACGTCTCGTAGCTCTTTTCTATGTCATCGGTTACGCTGGGTCTGACTTTCTTCATGGCTTCGCGGAAATGTTTCATTTGCACATCTTCCCCCTTCATGTCCTTACGGAGCACCAGCATCGCAGCCTCACGACAGAGCGCGGCGATATCCGATCCCGCGTAGCCTTCGGTCTCAGCCGCAAGCGTGTCTAAGTCGACGCCCTTCGCCAGAGGTATCCCTTTAGTATGAATCTTGAAAATCTCTAGCCTCGCCTTCTTATCGGGCGCACGGACTAGCACGAGCCTATCGAACCGCCCGGGTCTCAGGAGCGCGTAATCTATGAGGTCGGGTCTATTCGTGGCCGCTACTACCACGACGTTTTCAAGCTTCTCAAGCCCATCAAGCTCGGTCAGCAGTTGACTTATCACTCGCTCGGTGACGTGAGAGTCCCCAAATCCTGAGCCACGCCGGGGGACCAGCGCATCTATCTCGTCGAAGAAGATTATCGCCGGTGAGGCCATCTTCGCCTTGCGGAACGTTTCCCGGACCCCCTTCTCCGATTCCCCTACCCATTTGGACAATAGCTCCGGCCCTTTGATCGCGATGAAGTTCGCCTCGCTCTCCGTCGCCACCGCTCGAGCTAGCAGCGTCTTTCCCGTGCCCGGTGGGCCATAGAGGAGGATCCCCCTAGGCGGCTCTATTCCCATCCGTTTGAAGGATTCGGGATGTTTCAGGGGCCACTCGACTGCCTCGCGAAGCTCCTGCTTGGCGCCCTCAAGGCCTCCGATATCCCCCCATTGCACGTTCGGGACCTCGACAAGAACTTCGCGCATGGCGGACGGCTCGACCATCCTACGGGCGTTGTCGAAATCTTCCTTCGTGACCTGGAGCTTCTCGAGCACCTCAGGCGGGATAGCTTCCTCCTCGAGCTTTATCTCGGGCAGGATGCGTCGGAGCGCGCTCATGGCCGCCTCCTTACATATCGCCTCCAGATCGGCGCCTACGAATCCGTGCGTAATGTTAGCAAGCGCGTCCAGGTCGACATCCTTCGCCAAGGGCATGCCTCGCGTATGAATCTGTAGGACCTCCTTGCGACCATCTCGATCTGGCACGCCTATGACTATCTCGCGGTCAAATCTCCCTGGCCGGCGAAGGGCGGAATCGAGCCCTTGGGGTCTATTGGTTGCGCCGATGACTACTACCTTGCCCCTGGACTTGAGGCCGTCCATCAGCGAGAGCAGCTGTGCCACCACCCTGCGCTCCACTTCGCCCGTTACCTCCTCTCGCTTGGGCGCAATCGCATCTAACTCATCGATGAATACAATTGCGGGGGCA
>Ga0111211_126_pt1 | contig 40356 bp, 42 predicted proteins | sample DeeMarSWOR152_54_FD_80393 | JGI IMG/M metagenome (GOLD analysis project Ga0111211, IMG submission 80393) | Hadesarchaea archaeon DG-33-1 | reverse complement strand
ACCCGTCGAACATGACCACGCCCTCTCTGACCAATTTGGCGCCTTCACCTTTCTTGGCAAGACCCAGCGCTTCGTAACACATGGGCTCAACTGGAGTGAAAGCATCGTGGACTTCTACGATATCTACATCTTTTGGACTCCTCCCCGCTTCTTTGTAAGCCTGATCCGCTGCTCTTTTCGAGCAGAGTAAAAACGTTGGATCTTCCCTCTCGATTGCCAACAGGTAATCGTGAGCCACACCCATTCCTTTGATAAAGACCGGCGTGTCGGTATACTTCTTTGGATCGGCACTCAGCAGGACAGAAGCGGCGCCATCACTGATCGTGGAGCAATGGAACAATCTGATCGGATCGGCGATCATTCTCGAGTTCATCACTCCCTCTTTCGTGATATCCTTGTGGAAATGAGCCCACGGGTTTCTGAATGCATTTTTATGATTCTTAATCGAGATATCCGCCCAGTCATCTTCCGTGACGTCATACTTTTGGGCATACAGTCTTATCAGCAAAGCGTATGCGCCGGGTTGGGTTATTCCGTACTTTCGCTCCTCTGGAGAGGACCCGTGAGTCAAAAATTCTGTGACTCTGTCGGTTCCGAACTTGTTCATCTTCTCAAAGCCCACGACGAGAACGTTCTTCGCCTCCCCCCTCTCGATCATGTTCTTACCTAGATAGATCGCCATGCTCCCGCTCACGCAGGCCGATTCAACTTTGAACCCATAGGCGTCGGGGTTTCCCAAATATTCCCATGCTAAAGTTCCAGTTTGGTGTTGTTCGGAAAAGGCATTGTCGACACAACTCACGATGACACAGTCTATCTCTTTGGGAGAAATGCCCTTCTCAACGTTTTTCAGGCAGCCGTCCATCGCCTCCTTGATGAGATCGGGGGTATCTTGTTTTAACACGCCAAATTTCGTGTGTCCGTAAGAGACAATTCCCACTACCATTTGATCGCCTCAATAAATGTTGATTGAGTTAATAAATAATTATCCCCTTCTGGCGGGGAGATTTGCCATAAAAGCCCTATGCCTTCCTCTGCTCCATCCTGCGCATCTTTCGCCGCATGCGCTTGCGGACCCACTTCCAACGCATCCTGCCCTTCTTCTTCCACTTGCTAGGTCGCTTTCCCACGGTTGCACCAAGTGCCCTCACGCTCATTGAGTTTAAAGTTTTGTGGTGCACAATAGAAAGATTTCCTCAAATGAAAGCTTCCTGTTCGTAACCTCGACTCGGAAACCGTGGGTCTGCAACACGTTAATCGTTTTTGCGATATCCGATAACGATGATTGCACAAACAGCGCACGTCCACCTTTCATCAAGTGATTTGATAATTCATCTAAAAATGGATCGATGATCGCTCTTCCATCCGACCCAGCCTCCCAAGCGCGATCGAGCACGCCATCGAGCGCTTCCTCCGGCCGAACGGGCAGGTATGGAGGGTTAAAAATCACCAAATCAAAACACTTGTCGACGACCGGTTCGAAGAGACCGCCGAGACGAAAATCGATTCGGTCAATGACGCCATGAGCCATAGCATTTGCTCGGGCACATTCAAGCGCGGCCGGATTTGGATCCGTTGCCGTAACCTTAGCTCCGGTCTTTGCCGCCAAAATTGCAAGCAAACCGCAGCCCGTGCCCAGCTCTAAGACGTGTTCATCGGGGTGAGCGTCAAGGTTATCGGCGAGCAAAAACGTGTCTTCCGCCGGCTCATATACGCTCGGATCGACATTGAATGCCTTGCCCTTGTAGTACACAATCCTCAAATTGTCACCAGCTCCAGCTCAACCAATTTGCCGCCATGCATGCTGAAAGCTTTAAACTCCGCGCTTCTAGCAAGGATATCACATATCAGCCATACGAGATTTGATAAAAACTTCATGTGCTCCAAATCCACTGCTGATGGCCCCGCACCGTAGCCAAGGTGTGAGTGGTAAAAGCCGATGATTTCAAGGCGCCTTGCTTCAGCGCCCTTCATCACCCTATAAAGCTCCTCGGGGTCTATTTCGAACCTCGTGGGGGAATCTACCACATTCGGTGCTGCGACCAAATCTAATACCTCAAAATCATTTTTCCCTCGCTTGCCGATCAAGATGCCGCATGCTTCAATCGGTGCTCGAGCTCGGGCATCGGCTTCGACTTGCTTCAAATGGGGGAGAGGTATCAGGAGCCTCATGAAATCCCAGGGTACCTCAGATCATTCCATCTCACGATCTTTAGGCCGCTGGTTTTGGGGGCGGCTGCTGGCACCCCACTTCTCCAGCAAACCGCTGAACTTCAGTATGGGCTTTAAGATTTTTGGCCCATGCCTCCATCTGTAGTAGAGCATGTACAAAAACAGCGCACCAAACGCGATTTTTCCCTGATCCTCTGGAGCCCAAAGATTTATGTTGTGCCTCCAGCACGTAGCGAAGAAGTCCCAGTGCAAATCGGTCATTCGACTCAAATCGGCCTGTCTCGCCCTGTTCAGCAGGCATTCCTCCTCAGACGTGAAAAAGAGCGGTACGTAAAACAGCTTGGCCCCCTTTAAATCATCAACGAGTTCCATCGTCGCAAGCGTGTCCTTCTCGCTCTCGCCAGGTAGGCCAACCACGAGCGTCGCGAGCGGACAGATGTCATTGTCGTTGAATATCCCGATCGCCTGGACCACGAGCTCAGGCCAATCCTTCGGTTTGTACGGCAGGGGCTTCCCGTGCATATATTTATCAATCAACCTCACGCTGCCCGTCTCTATGCCGACTTCAACCGAGGCTACCTTTCTTCCTTTGCACCACCACCTACCCTTCTCCACGAGCGTGGGAGCTATCTCCTCAATCATCTTTGGATCGTACACAACTGGAGAGAGGGCCGCGTGCGCTGGCTGCAGGTACTCGACGCCGGGGATTTTACCTATGGTCTCCACCAGCTCGACGAGTGCCTTTCGGTTCGGGACAAACCGCTTGCCGCATTTGTAAAGGAAGATGTCATCGGTCTGAAGCACGACCATTCTCGAGCCCGCACGCGCGTTGAGCTCCGCTTCCCTCTTGATCTTCTCCAAGGGGAACGAATATCTCGTGCGCATCGTTGGCGAGCAGAACTGGCACCCCTTTCCGCACCCTCTGGTTATCTCCGCCACGCCGAATAGCGCTGGTTTCGTTATCACTGGTATTTTCTTGAACTTCGGCTTCTCGGTTTGAACGACTCGAGGAAGCCGCTCACCCCTCAACGCCTTTCTAAATATTTCCGGCGCGGTGCGATCCCCCTCGCCAATTATTACCGTGTCGATCCTGTACTCGTCCTGCATTTTCCCTCGAACAATCTGCCATGCGCCGGAGCCGCCAACTATGATTTTTGGTCTATGTTTTTTCCAAATTGGGTGACGCATCAGAGCCCTAAATTCCGCCGCCGCGATGGGCTCTCCACCGATCCCGACGATGGAAGTGTATGTCCTGCTGACAAACCCTATCCCCAGCGGATCCATCGTTGAAATTCCAGCAACTTTCGTATTTGACCCTACGAACCTGTGAAGGTTATGCGGGGTGCAGGTTACAACATTTTCTTCCCCAAATTCCTCCACAAGCAGGGTTTCGATCTTCCTCAGACCATACGGGGCAAAAAGTGCGCTCCCATCCCCGTTGTCCGGGGTTATCGGATACCAGTTCTTTCTGAGAATTCTCGTTGGAATGATCTTCGAGGGAAAGCCACCTGTGAAAGCAATGAAGGGGTTTATCTTAAAATCACTCATCTCAATTACTGAGCTGGTTAGTACTATTGGGGCGCCGTGAGGGCGCATATTACTGCCTGCACCGGTGAATCTCGCAACCATACTGTCGCCAGTTTTTGTTTATCTTCAATAAATTTAAGTTAGAGCGAGTTCCCGCATATTTACCCACAGCTCAGTTTTCGTTTACACATCAATTTTTTCTTCAATTCGGGGTTAAACTGGAGGAACCTCAAAATCAGACGCCGCGCTTTTTACCAAATTCTTCTCATCTCGCTGATTTCGAACGAGCTCCCCCTCCAAAGATCCGAACGATATCGTACCACCGCTTCGAGAGCGGCTTGTGTGAGAACCGTTTCGCCAATGGGCCTATGTAAGTGGACACAATGTGCCCATCCCCTAACAGGCAATACTTCGAGGTGACCAAGCCCTCCAGCCCAACTGGGCCTCTGGCGTGAATCTTATTCGTGCTTATCCCGACCTCTGCTCCCAATCCATATCTGTAACCATCGCTGAACCTGGTGGAGGCATTTAGCATTACGCTGGAGGAGTCCAACCCCATAAGGAATTTGAGGGCAGTCCTTCGATCCTGGGTGACTATCGCGTCCGTATGCTTTGAACCATAGGTGTTGATGTGTTCTATCGCCTCCTCAACGCTGTTAACCACTTTGATGGAGATCTTTAAATCAAGGTACTCGGCACGCCAGTCATCATCCGTCGCTTTTTTTACCCTCTTCAAAATCCTCTTGGTCCTTTCACAACCGCGGATCTCGACTCCCGCGTTTGAAAATCGTTCTGCCATGTGGGGAAGGAAGCGCGGTGCTATAGCCCGATGTACGAGGAGGGTTTCCATCGCGTTGCAAACCGAGGGATACTGAACCTTCGCATCGTAGCAAATATTCAATGCCTGTTCGAGATCAGCGTGCTCGTCGACATACACGTGGCAGATGCCCTCTATGTGGCCAAGTACGGGGATGCGCGTATTCGCCTGTAAATATTTGATGAACTTCTTGCTCCCCCTCGGCACGAGCAAGTCAACATATTCATCGAGCTTGAGCAACTCCTTTACATCTTTTCTGGCCTCTATAAGCTGGATCCAACCTCGTGGAATACCGGCCCCCTCGGTGGCCCCGCGTATCAGCTTGAAAAAGGCTTCATTCGAATGTTTTGCTTCCCTTCCCCCCTTGAGAATTATGGCATTCCCTGATTTGAGGCAGAGCGATGAGATCTGAGGCAAAACGTCCGGCCTCGCCTCAAAAATCGATCCGATTACGCCGATTGGACAGGAAATCTTATAGAGCTCGAGCCCGTCATCCAGTTCCATTGAATACAGAGTTTTTCCTATCGGATCCTCGAGTTTTGCGACGCTTTTTATCATCCTCACGATATCTTTCAGTTTGTCCTCATCCAGCTTGAGCCTTTTGACGAATGACTTCGAGAGGTCACCCTTGACGAGCAACCGCGTGGCAAGCTCCATATCCTTCTTGTTCGCCTCGAGCATGAGCTCTTTATTTTTTGAAATTGCCGAGGCTGTCTTTAAAAGCGCTGCATTTTTGACCTCGTTCGGGAGATTTGCCAGCTTCAGCGCCGCCTCCCGAGCCGCCTCCGCCTTTGATAGCACTTCCTCCATTTTCACACCGTTGGGAGAAATATGGTTCCTATCTCTTCTCCAGCCAACACCCTCTTTAACACGTCCTTCTCCTCAGAATTCGCCAAAACAACCGTGACCCCCTCCTCTGACGCCGTCTTCGCCGCTTGCACCTTGGTCACCATCCCCCCGAAGCCGCGAGGAGAGGCCCTACCAGCCAACTTCTCTATCTCGGGCGTCACCTTCTCGACCGTTTTGACCAACTCCGCCCGCCTATCCTTGTTTGGATCGCTCGTGTACAAGCCATTCACATCTGACAACATGATGAGCAAATCGGCTTGAGCCCCTTTGGCCACGAAGGCGGAGAGGATGTCGTTGTCCCCCACCCTGATCTCCTCCACCTCCACGCTGTCGTTCTCATTTATGATCGGAATCACATTCCATTTCAACAGGGTTGCCAAAGTGTTCCTGAAATTTTTATATCTGTTTGGGTCCATGAAATCCTCTCGCGTCAGCAACATTTGGGCAATTGGCTGGCCGTACTTGCCGAAATATTCCCCATATACCTGCATCAGGAGGCCCTGCCCGACCGCCGCGGTTGCCTGCAAAATAGGCATCTCCCCCGGACGCTGCTCCAATTTTAGGTGCTCTATACCAGCACCTATCGCGCCGGAGGTGACGAGAAGCAGCTCCTTGCCATTTTTGCGAAGCTCCATCGCCTCCTCCACAAGCTTTCCAACCTTGCGCGAATCAAGTTTCGAGCGTTCGTCGGTGAGGCTGCTCGTGCCGACTTTTACCACAATTCTCTTCGCCCGTGAGAGATGTCGTCTCTGTTCCATGAAATGCCCCAAAGAGAGTCTCCCTCTAATCTTAAAATGTTATGGCGTTGGATGATTCCGAACTTATATTTCTGGGCTCCATATGTGTCAAATGGTGAATTTAGAAATATGGTAAGAGGGAGTCAGTTGAAAGAGGTTCGTAAAGCGGTGCTGCAATGGGCCCTTGCAAACGCGGTCGAGCATAAAGGCCGCGCGAGCTCGAAAGCGGTGATGGGTAAGCTGATAGCGGAGTTGCCAGAGCAGCGCTCTAAGGTGAAGGAGCTCAAGGCGATCGTTGATAAAATCGTGGCAGAGGTGAATCGCCTCCCGGCTGCTGAACAGGTCAACCGCCTCCAAGAGCTCGAGCCGATGGAAGCACCTCGCCATGAGGAAAAGCGTGGCCTGCCAGATTTGCCTGACCTTGATAAATATCCAAGTGTGGTGACACGCTTCGCCCCAAATCCCAATGGGCCGTTGCATATCGGACACATCAGGGCGGCGCTGCTCAGCCACGAATATGCTCACAAGTATAAAGGCAAGTTCATCCTCCGATTTGAGGACACTAATCCGGCAAATGCGATGCTCGAGATGTACGATTTGATCAGGCGGGACCTGACTTGGCTGGGCATCAAGTGGGATGAGGAACACTTACAGTCGGATCGTCTAGAGATTTACTACAAATACGTTAAACAGCTTCTAACCGCGGGCAACGCGTATGTTTGTATTTGTAAGGTCATGGACTTTCGGAAGCTGAGGGATCGAGGCGAACCGTGCCCCTGCCGAGATTTACCCGCGGACGAACAGCTCAAGCGATGGCGCGCAATGTTAAAGGGCGAATATGGTGAGGAACGAGCTGTGGTGAGGATAAAAACAGAGCTCAAACATCCAAATCCGGCAGTTCGGGACTGGCCAGCACTCCGAATCGTTTGGGTGTCCCATCCCCGCGTGGGCGATCGCTACCGCGTCTGGCCGCTCTACAACTTCTCGGTCTCCATCGACGACCACGAGATGGGCGTGACACATGTCATCCGAGGCAAGGAGCACGTCGTAAACGAGATGCGACAGCGCACGCTTTTCGAGCACCTCGGCTGGGATTATCCGACTGCCATACAGTACGGGCGCCTGACGATAGGCGGAACAGTGCTGAGCAAGACCCAAACGATGCAGGGTATTCGAACAGGGGAGTTCTCAGGATATGATGACCCTAGGCTCGGCACGATCGCAGCTTTAAGGCGGAGAGGCTTTTTGCCAGAGGCGGTGAGGCAGGTCATCCTCGACGTTGGCCCCACCCCCGTCGATGCGGCGCTCAGCTGGGAGACGTTGGCTGCCTACAACCGCAGGTTCGTCGACGCTGGGGCAAATCGCTACTTCTTCGTTCCGAACCCGGTGAAACTCGTAGTCCGCGGCGTGCCTGAGATGCGCGAAGCTCACCTGCGACTGCATCCGAGCGATCCAAAAAGGGGCGAGCGCGCTGTGCCGCTCTTGCGCGAGGACGACATCTTAACCGTCCATCTGCCCAAGGAGGACGTTTCCAGCACGCGAAAAAAACAGATATTTCGCCTGAAGGACCTCATGAATGTTAAGCTCAGCTCGCTTGGCCCGCCCCTCGAGGCGGACTTTCAGGGTTTTGGGCTTGCAGATGTACCAAAGATCCAGTGGGTTTCCGCCGAGGCGGGCGAGGTTGAGGTCGTAAAACCTGACAATTCCCGCGAGCGTGGGTTGGCCGAGCCGGCTGTTATGGAACTCAAGGCAGGTGAGATCGTACAATTCGAGCGCTACGGCTTTGTTCGTATCGACGCGGTCGAGCCGAAATTGGTGGCAGTTTACGGACATCGTTAGGGTAACCTTAAAATACTTCGCTGCCCCAGATGATACGAGCCTCTACGGCTATGAACGATGAGGTGAAATCTGAAGGAGATGTTTGTTATGGCTAAGCCGATTTACGTTAGATTCGAGGTGCCAAAGGAGCTCGCGGACAAGGCCTACGAGGCGGTCGAGGCAGCGCGGGATACCGGCAAGTTGCGGAAGGGCACGAACGAGACGACGAAAGCCATCGAGCGCAAGCACGCTGCGCTGGTCGTCATCGCGGAAGATGTCGAGCCAGCTGAGATAGTCGCCCACCTCCCCGCCCTCTGCGACGAAAAGGGCGTGCCTTATGTGTACGTGCCTAGCAAGCGCGAGCTCGGGGCTGCCGCAGGCATAGATGTACAATCCGCGGCCATCACCATCGCCGAGGCTGGTCAGGCAAGTTCAACCGTTAAAGAAATCATCGAGCGCATCAAAGAACTCAAGAAGTAACTCCCAACGATCGAAGTCAGGAAATTCACCCTAGTCAGGGGCAATAAATTGGGATTTATCGCACGAGTTATAGTTTTAGACCTAACCCATCAATCAAGCCCTAGTCCGAAGATATTAAAGCAAGCCCGGATAGAGGTTGCCCGAAAGTTATCGCGTAGGGAACTGCAACAGGATAAGTGACTTAAATGGCAGCTAAGCTTGGCATTCCGGCTGAAGTCATAGACATTCGCAGCCGCACGGGAATAACCGGCGAGATAATGCAGGTCAAGTGCCGCGTGCTGGATGGCAGGGATAAGGGACGAATCATAACCCGGAACGTCAAGGGGCCCGTGCGGGTGGGCGATATCCTGATGCTCCGAGAGACCGAGCGAGAGGCGCGAGAGATAAGGGTGCCCTAGATGCCAGTCGCCAGAAAGTGCTCCTTCTGCGGGGGTCGAGTCGAGCCGGGCAGGGGCCTGATGTTCGTGAAGCGCGACGGCACCATCCTCTTCTTCTGCTCGAGCAAGTGCGGGCGAAACGCGAGGATGGGGAGAAAGCCGCACCGCGTTCGATGGACCGAACGATACAGGCGGTTGAAGGGAAAGACATGATCGAGCGGACCTTCGCCATGCTCAAGCCCGACGCCGTCACGCGGGGCTTCACCGGGAAGGTCATCGCTAGGCTGGAAGCCGAGGGACTAAAGGTCGTGGCGATGAAGATGCTAAAGGTGGAAAGGCAAATGGCAGAGCGTCTTTACGGGATCCATAAGGGAAAGCCGTTCTACGAGGGGTTGGTCGAATATTCGATGTCCGGGCCTGTGGTTGCGATGATCTTGGAGGGCGAAGATGCGGTGAAGCGGCTTAGGCAGGTGATCGGGACAACGGACCCCGCGAAGGCCGCGCCTGGCACCATACGGCGCGAATTCGGGCTCGAGGTCCTTAAAAACGTGATTCATGCGGCCGACTCTCCCGAAAACGCTGAGCGGGAGATGCAGATATTTTTTGAGAAATCTGAAATTCTCCCCTAGCGTTCAAACAAGGGTTAAAATTTAACTTTTTTATAATATTCCTAATTCCAGCCTCGAAAACATCCTATCTAGAGCTTCTCAGGTATCTATTTTGCCAATCCGGGCCATAATCATCTTGGGAACATGCAGAACTCGGCTTAAATCGCTCCTTTTCACCACTCGGAAAATGCGCGTTAAATAGGGCCAACAAATAATACCTTTCTTTTTTTGAATCTCACCAATGCTTCAAGCACCCGTTGTGTGCGAGGTTTAAATGAGTCTTTTCATGTATTCTTCGAAAGAAACTGGATCAATACTAGTTACATGTAGGGCAACACAATTCTCAACCTGAATATGCTCCTCCCAAATGGAGCCGACGTTCATGCTAATTTCTCTGATGGTCACAACTCCCGTGAGATCCCAGTACAGTGCCGCATATTTTCCAATGACATCTTCAACTAGCCCATCATCGTAAATATACAATTTGTCTTTCCAATCTAAAATCACGGAAAGTGGAGGGCGGCCCTCATACTTTGCTCCGCTGTTTACATTAGAAGACGTCAATGCTACTGTCTTCAGCTTAATCTCTTTTCCCATGTAATTATTTGCTAAATACTCTGGGATGTAGTCGGCTTGATAGGTCTTCTCCAAATCAATCATATCTACCTCTGGAGGACCTCGGATAATTATCCCATAGACAATTAGCCCAGCGATCACCATTGCGGTAATCACGCCTACTAGCCCCACCCATCGATGGCGCAATCGCCTCGCCTCCTCTCCTCTCTCTTGAGCGTGAGCTATTAATTCTAGCGAAAAAGCCTTTGCGTGTTGCTTGGAAACTGAAGATAAGAAATCTGCGTTTAAAAGGACCATGAACCAATTACTGCAATATTAAAAAGAAAAACCAAAGGGGCGCTCGAGGTACCCCTTTAGAACTCACGCTTTTCCCTGCTGCCGCTCATGGGCCACTAAGGCTCCTTGACGTACTGAGTTATGGAAAACCTAGGGCTTTTTGGCCTTTAGGGCAAGCTCGGCGTTCTTCGCTAATCGGTGAAACCATATACCGTGATTGCCCTCTATTGCATTAGGACGGGACAGGGGGATCTCCCATTCATCCTCTGTTGCCCCCCTGCGGATTACCAAACGAATTCCAGTATTGATTACTTTTTTTCCCCTGATTTTCCATTTTTTCAGTTTGTAAACATTCATCCCCCGAAATTCTTCATTTAATATTTGGTGATTTGAGAATATAAAATGAATACGTGTCCTTTTTGTTAAACTTAAAAACAGCCTTTGCGCGCCGCCCAATCCTGTTTCAACTCTGGTCAGTGGTCGTCATGTCTGATGGGTTAGCTTTCGCGAATCGCCCTATGTTCAGCCCTTGGAAAATGCGCGTTTAAAAGGATCATCAGCCAATTACGGCAAATTATTTTCCTGTGATTTCCCTAAGCTTTAATTCCAATGTCCTTATCCGGCCCTTCAGCTCAATTAGCGCCAGCTCATGACCAACTGCAACATCCATGGACTTCTCCAACTCCTCGATCCGCCGTTTGTTAGCCTTGAGCTTCTCCTCTTCTGCTTTCCTGATTTGCCCATCCGCCAGCTTGCGCTCGGTGATGTCGATAACCACCCCATCAAGCCAGAGAAGTTCACTCTTTTTATCAAAAACTCCCTGGCCTCTATCGTGAACCCAGTGGATACTACCGTCGGCGCAAACGATTCGATACTCCAACTCAAAGGGTTCTTTTTTGCTTACACAGTCCAAAACGATTTTCTCAACCATCTTCATATCATCTAGATGAATAATACTTTTATAGGTCCGTACTTTATCTCCTATAAAATCCGAAGGAGGATAACCACTAATTTCTTGTATGGCATCGCTGAAGAAGTGTATCGTCCACTTTTCTGGATCACAGGCAGCCCGGTAGACAGCACCAGGAATATTGGAGACAAGCGTACGGTATCGCACCTCGCTCTCCTGCAGCGCCTCCTCCGCCCTCTTGCGCTCGGTGATGTCCCTTATAACGCTAATAATCCCCGTTGGATTTCCTGAGCCATCATGCAACAGAGCAGTGCTTAACTCGGCAGAAAATTCTCTCCCGTCTTTGTTCAACAGCGTATACTCTGCTGGGGTACTGAATTCCTTTTCTGATATCTTTCCTATTTTTCCCATCGCCTCTATGGCTCTAGCCCGGTCTTTCTCAGCAATACTATCAAAGGCGCTTTGCCCAATAATTTCTCCCTTGTGACTGAACCCGAACATACGAAGGTGTGCCCTATTCGCGTCTACAACCTTGCCCTCCAAATCAACGACGCTAACCCCATCGCTAATAGATTCGAACATAACACGCAGTTTTTCCTCGCTCTCTCGCAACGCCTCCTCAGCCCGCTTGCGCTCAATTTCCTTCCCTTTCGCGAGTTTCGCCTTTGCTGAGTTGCGCCTCTCCCCGATTCTCACCTAATACCTCCTTTTTTATGTTATGAAGTGATGCGTATTAAAATCATGAGTTAAATCGAGAAAAATCAGATTTAAAATACGGGATAAATTGCCGAAAACGGCGATTAATTGATTTAAAAATCTTGATAACTTCGGGAAATTTATAATTAATTTGAAACTCGTCCTCTCAGCGTTTCCTATAGAGCAAATTAAACAGATTGACGATAGGAACTAATAAAATCCTCACGATACGTCGCATTACCTCAGATTTTTTGATCGAACGAGCTATCGGAGGAGATAACTTGTAATACGAGCGGACGAACATTTCCCCCGTACGATTTCGTAATAGAAAACTATCCCTGAATTTCTTGAGTATGTTTACCTCGTGCGCCATGGGGGTCCCAAAAGTCGCCGTAGCGATAAAACATCCCGCACCCCTCCGCGCGAGCGATTCCTTCCACTCCACTCCACAGGTAGGGCAATGGTATTCAACGTGGGGAACGGACTTGGTCCCTTTCCTGAAAAAGCCCTTCTCCGCCACTTCTACATCCACTTTCCCCGTGATCTCCATAGGCTTGTAGCACTGGGGACACAGAATAATTGGGACCGCGATCGGAACCCTAGGTAGCTCCTTCGGAATTTCCCCTGGCTTCTTCTCCTCAGGTCTTGAAACTTCTGTAGGTTTCTCCCCGTCCATGATAAGCACATTTAGTTAAGCCCCAGCATTCTTTAAATACCTTCTTAGTTCTTTGACCGACCTCTAAGCTGCTTTTCAAAAATGGGCGCATAAAGGGCGCCTCGTTATAAATCAGAAGTAAACACCTGTTAAATAGGCGATAAAAATGGTCGGAAGAAAGGTCCGCCAGCCGATAATTTCGGTGCTCGGGCACGTCGATCACGGCAAGACCACGCTCTTGGATCAGGTCAGGGGCACAGCCGTGGCCGAGGCAGAGCCAGGCCTAATAACTCAACATATAGGGGCGACCGAGGTGCCGTTGGAAACCATCAAGCAAATATGCGGCACCCTGCTCGAAAAGTTCGGGATAAAGGTAAAACTGCCCGGACTTCTGTTCATCGACACCCCTGGACATGAGGCCTTCACAAACCTTCGTCGCAGGGGTGGGGCGCTTGCTGACCTAGCTGCGCTGGTGGTGGATGTCAACGAGGGCTTCATGCCCCAGACGCTCGAGTCGATAACCATACTGAAATCATACAAAACTCCCTTCATGCTCGCCGCAAACAAGATAGACCTCCTGCACGGCTGGCGAGGGAAACCAAATGCATGCTTCCTCGATTCATTTTCAAAGCAGCGCGGTGAGGTCCAACGCGCACTCGACGAAAAAATTTATGGATTGATAGGCAAGCTTCACGAGCTCGGCTTCGAGAGCGAGAGATTTGATAGGGTGGATGACTTTCACAAGCAGGTGTGCATCGTCCCTGTGAGCGCTAAGACAGGGGAGGGCCTGCCCGATGTGCTCGCGGTGCTCGCCGGCCTAGCCCAGCGCTTCCTCGAGCGGGAGCTTACGGTCGAGGTGAGCGGCCCAGCCCGAGGCACGGTGCTGGAGGTCAAGGAGGAGATCGGCTTGGGAACTGCAATCGACTTGATAATTTACGATGGGACGCTCGCGAGAGGTGACTCGTTCGCGGTTGGGGGGCTGGACAATATCATCACCTCAAGGGTTCGGGGATTATTTCAGCCGAAGCCCCTTGACGAGATCCGAGACCCCCAGGATAAGTTCAAGCCCGTGAAGCAAGTGTTCGCCGCAGCTGGGGTCAAAGTCGCTGCGCCCGGTCTCGAGGGCGCGGTCGCAGGTGGGCCCCTGTGGGTTATCAAAGATGAATCCGAGGCACAAGAGCTCTGGCGAGAGATGCAGCGGGAGATGGAGCAAATTAGGGTGCGCGCCGACATCAACGGCGTGGTGCTCAAGGCGGATGCACTGGGTTCACTTGAAGCGCTAGAGAGGCAGCTCAAAGAGCGAGGAATAACCATCCGCCGGGCAGATATCGGAGACGTCTCGAGGCGCGACGTGATTGAGGCTGGGACCGTCGCGAAAAGTGACCCCCTGCTCGCGGCCGTGCTGGCTTTCAATGTAAAAGTGTTGCCGGACGCCAAGCAGGAGGCGGGAACTCAGGAAGTCGCCATCCTACAGGAAAGCGTGATCTACAAGCTGGTGGAGGCCTTCGAAAGTTGGAGCGAGCGGAGGCGGGAGGAAATTAGAGCTAAGCGCCTGGAAAACTTCATCAGGCCCGGGAAGTTCGCCCTGAAGCTCGGATTCGTGTTCAGGCGCAGCAGTCCGGCGATAGTCGGCGTGGATGTCCTCGGAGGTATAATAAAGCCGAAGTATCCGGTGATGCGGAAGGACGGGCGCCGCGTGGGCATCATACGCGAGATTCAACGCGATCGGAAAACAGTGCCTGACGCAAAGCTCGGCGACGAACTGGCCGTCTCAATAGAAGGGGCGATAGTGGACCGCCAAATAAAGGAGGGAGATGTTTTATACGTGGACGTCCCCAGGGGCCATGTTATCGCACTCAAGACCGATCTGAAGGACCTGCTCTCGGGGGACGAGCTGGCGGTGATGGATGAGATAATCGCGATCAAGCAGCGCGAGGACCCGACTTATGGGGTGATGTAATTAGAAAACACGTCATTTGCCCCCTCTTTTTTTACCTCAACTTCTAGTTGTCGGAGGTTTTGCACCTTCCGAGGGAGGCGCGCAAAAGCTTGTCCAATTTTTTAAATGAAATATTTGAAAAATAATTATCCATATCTCTTTTCTCTTGCTATGAGAACTAATCCCTTTGATCAAACTGCATCACCGATAGTGACGTGAACGGTAATGACATCAGCTTAGTCACGACATCCCGTGGAACTCGAAAAAGCTTTATGAGCTGGTGAGGTGTAATTAGTCTGTTTTCTGATTATGGGGTGATGTGATGGCTTTCAAAGTCGTGGCGGCCGACCCGGAGACGGGCAAGAGTTATCAACTTGAAGCTCGCGAGCCCGACTCAAGGAGGCTCGTGGGCATCCGCATAGGTGATAAGTTCGATGGTGAAATCGTCGGCCTGTCCGGCTATGAGCTTCAGATCACGGGAGGCACGGACAAAGACGGCTTTCCGATGCGCGCCGATGTCCGAGGTCCCGGGCGCACCTACATATTGATCTCCGGCGGGCCCGGTTTTAGACCTCGAGCGCGCGGCGAGCGCAGGCGTAAGCGCGTCCGTGGTTGTAGGATCTCAGATGACATCGTGCAAGTCAACGCTAAAATAGTGAAACGGGGCGAAAAGCCTATTGATGAAATAATTAAACCAAAAGAAGCGTGATTTCTTCCATTGTTTTATAAAAAGTAAATGTAAATTATTCTGTGTAGCGATGGAGCAAAAGGGTGCATAAAGATGCCTCAAGCTGTTGTAAATATCGGCATGGTCGGTCACGTCGACCACGGCAAGACGACTTTGACTGAGGCCCTCTCGGGCACGTGGACGGATGTGCACAGCGAGGAGCTTCGCCGGGGAATTTCTATTCGCTTGGGGTACGCTGACACATCGTTCAGAAAGTGCCCGGCCTGCGAGCCTCCAACCAACTATACAACCAAGGAAGTGTGCCCTCGCTGCGGCTCAAAAACTGAATTCCTGCGCCGCGTTTCCTTCGTCGATGCTCCCGGACATGAAACCCTTATGGCGACAATGCTCTCGGGAGCCGCAATCATGGACGGGGCGGTGCTCGTGATCGCCGCAAATGAGCCATGCCCCCAGCCCCAGACCAAAGAACACTTGATGGCTCTGGGCATAATCGGCGTCCACGATATCGTCGTCGTGCAGAACAAAATCGAGCTCCTTTCGCGGGAGAAGGCAGTTGAAAACTACAAGCAGATCAGGGAATTCCTTCAGGGCACCCAGGCGCGCGATGCCCCAATAATTCCTATGTCGGCTGTCCACAGGGCTAACGTCGACGTGTTAATTCAGGCCATCGAAGATAATATTCCAACACCCAAACGCGACCTATCGATGTCCGCGCGAATGTACATCGCCCGATCGTTCGATGTCAATCGCCCCGGTACCAAGCCTGAGAAATTGGTTGGTGGAGTAATAGGTGGCTCATTGCTGCGAGGTAAGCTTCAGGTGGGCGATGAGGTGGAGATCCGTCCAGGCATACAGCTCACTCGCGAGGGCAGGAAGGGATGGCAACCCCTGACTTCAAAAATCGTGAGCCTGCAGGCGGGCGGCGGGTCCGTCGATAAAGCGGCACCCGGGGGCCTGGTGGGCGTGGGCACAAAGCTCGATCCATCCCTCACCAAATCCGACTACCTGGCTGGAGCCGTGGCTGGAGTTCCAGGTAGCTTACCATCAATTTTGGAAACTCTCCGGCTTGAGGCCCACCTCTTGGAGCGCGTCGTGGGTACCGCTGAGGAGCTCGAAGTGAAACCACTTGTCACGGGGGAACCGCTCATGATAAACGTCGGCACGGCTACGACGGCGGGGGTAATCACCAGCGCGCGGGGTTCTCAAGCGGAGGTTAAGCTCAAGCTGCCCGTGTGCGCCGAGCAGGGTTCTCGAGTGGCGATAAGCCGGCGGGTCATCGGCAGGTGGCGCCTCATAGGGTACGGAATCATAAGCTAACTAACATCATGTGTTACTAACCGGAGGGAAATCTTGGCTAAGTTGCGGGTGATCGCGGACACGAGTTTCCTGATGATACCTGGGCTATTCGGAGTCGATATTATGAGTGAGCTGGAGAGGCTGATCGAACGACGCTACGTCCTCGTAATCCCTAAGCCTGTGGCTGAAGAGTTAAACCAACTGGCTGCACACGGCAAACCGGCCGAGCGCTCTGCAGCTCGTTTGGGGTTAGCACTGCTCACGCGCGGAGGAATAGTTGACGCACAAGGGGCGGCGGATACTGCAATCCTGAAACTGGCTGGCGGAGGCAACTGCGTGGTCGGGACTACCGATGCCGCCCTGCGGAAGAAACTTCGCCAGCGCCATGTGCCAGTAATATATTTACGGCAAAAGTCTCACCTTGCAATAAATGGCCAGTTGATGGGGAGCCAAATTTAGGATGGTAAAATGCCTGAAGTTGAGATAATTTTGGCCTCGACATGTGGGCTTTTAGCGCTGATTTTTGCGGGCCTTTTAATCATCAAGATCATGCGGAAGAGCCAAGGTAGCTCAAGGATGAAGGAGATTTCGGACACAATTCACAGGGGAGCGATGACGTTCCTAAACAAGGAGTACAAAGGTATAGCAATTTTCGTGATCGTGATGGCGGGAATTTTGATTTTGGCGATAAATCTAGAGACAGCACTTTGCTTCATCTTTGGTGCATCCCTCTCGGCGCTTGCGGGAAATATAGGAATGAGGGTCGCTACTAAGTCAAATGCCCGAACTGCTGAAGCAGCTAAACAGAGCATAGGGCATGGGCTAAAAGTGGGTTTCTCGAGCGGCGCTGTAATGGGCATGTGCGTCGTGGGGCTCGGGTTGCTTGGTTTGAGCATCGCATATAATTTTTTTCCTAATACAGAGATAATCATCGGATTTGGATTTGGTGCAAGTTCCGTAGCGTTGTTTGCACGAGTGGGTGGCGGGATATACACCAAGTCGGCAGATATGGGCGCTGATCTCGTCGGGAAGGTCGAAGCGAGGATACCCGAAGATGACCCCAGAAATCCCGCGGTGATAGCTGACAATGTGGGCGATAACGTTGGTGACGTGGCGGGAATGGGCGCCGATCTATTTGAATCCTACGTTGGTTCGATTATCGCTGCAATGGCCATAGGCTTTGCCGGGGCCACTGGTGGCGTTAAACTTGATCAAACAAGTGCGGTAATGTTCCCTATGCTCTTGGCAGCGGGGGGAATCATTTGTTCAATTGTTGGGACATTCTTCGTGCGAGTGCGCAAGGGAGCAAGAATAGGCGACCTGCACGCCGCACTCAACAAAGGGGTGTTCGGAGCTGCGATCTTAATTGCTATTGTTGCTTATTTTTTGGTCAGAGAAACCCTCGGCGCCATGGAAGTTTTCTACGCCATGCTGGCCGGCCTGATTGCTGGAATTGTAATAGGCTTATCTGCGGAGTACTTTACCGAAAGTAGATACTCGCCCGTAAAGTTGATAGCAACGTCATCTCAAACCGGCCCAGCGACGAACATCATCAGCGGGTTTTCGGTTGGCATGCTGAGCACTATGGTTCCAATCATAGCAGTATGTGTCGCGATCGGGTTTGCATTTCATTTCGCTGAATTTTATGGGATAGCAATCGCGGGAGTTGGGATGCTCAGCACCTTGGGCATGACGCTTGCTACCGACACCTATGGGCCCGTCGCAGATAACGCCGCTGGGATTGCGGAGATGACGGGGATGGGGCAGAAGGTGAGAGTTCGCGCGGAAAGGTTGGACGCGGTGGGCAACACAACCGCGGCAATAGGCAAGGGCTTTGCGATAGGCTCGGCAGCCCTAACGGCTTTGGCCTTATTCCTAGCGTATACCAAAGCGGCGGAAATCTCAACACTTGACATCGTTGGGGAAAAAGGTTTCCTAATTATTATTGGTCTTTTCATAGGTGGGATGTTGCCCTTCCTTTTTTCTGCTCTCACCATGCGATCGGTGGGAAAGGGGGCCTCTTTAATAGTTACCGAAGTTCGAATGCAATTTCGGCGGATCCCAGGGCTCATGCGGGGAAAGGCGAAACCAAACTACGATCGCTGCATTGAGATCTGCACCATGGGGGCGTTAAAGAATATGGTTCTCCCAGCCCTATTGGCAGTCGTGACACCGATTGCAGTCGGGCGGATTCTCGGCCCAGAAGCGTTGGGCGGCCTGCTGGCGGGGGCGATAGTTACGGGTTTCCTGCTCGCGATCACCTTGGCAAATTCTGGCGGGGCATGGGACAATGCAAAGAAATATATTGAAGAGGGCAAGCTTGGCGGTAAGGGAAGCGAAACCCATGCCGCCTCCGTAATAGGCGACACGGTAGGAGATCCGTTCAAGGACACCTCAGGGCCATCGCTGAATATCCTGATCAAGCTCATGGCCATGGCAGCATTGCTCTTCGCCCCATTGTTTATTTGAAACGGTGGTTTAAAGGGAAAGAAAAACGATGAGATTTGGAGGAGGTAAATGTACAAAATCTTGACAGTGCGCGATACCGTTCGGGTGCCGCCCAGCAGGTTTGATGAGCCGCTTGAGGAGGTGGTGCTCGATGTCCTGCGCAAGAGCTACGAAGGCTTGACTGACAAGGACGTGGGCGCTATCCTCGCAATCACAGAAGTAAAAGAAATCGGCACGGGCAGGATAATCATGGGGGACGGAGCGAGCTATCATAATACCACTTTCGAGGCCCTTGTTTACAAACCCGAACTGAACGAAGTCGTGCTCGGCGAGGTGGTCGAGATAGTAGAGTTTGGTGGATTCGTTAGGCTTGGTCCTGTCGACGGACTAGCTCATGTCTCGCAGGTCATGGACGATTTCGTCGGCCACGATAGGAAGAAGGGCGCGCTCTATGGCAAGGAATCGAAGCGCTCGCTCAAAGAGGGTGACAAGGTTCGAGCTCGAATCGTGACCGTCAGCATGAAGAAGGGCGCGCGTGCGGGCAAGATAGGTCTTACGATGCGTCAACCCAGTTTGGGCAAACTTGAGTGGATTGAGGAGGAGCGTAAGAAGAGGGGAAAGGGTTGAGCGAGAAAGCATGTCGCAATTGCCATGCGATCGTGGAAGGCGACGTTTGTCCAATATGTAAGGGTGCCTCGTTATCCGATGACTGGTCCGGCTATGTCATCGTGCTCGACCCCCCAAACTCGGCGATCGCCAAGAGATTGAACATAGACCAACCCGGCAAGTACGCCTTGAAGGTAAGATAAGTTGAAATTACCACCCGAGGCACGACCGCTACTGAAACGTCCACTCGGCAAACTTTTTACAGACACGGCGGCAGCGGTTGAACACTTACAACGGCTGCATCCAATTAGGCTAATTGCGGTCGGTGATGTTGTGGCTGTCGAACTACTCGCAGCTGGGCTGAGACCCGACATCGTAGTCGTGGATTTTAAGGTCATGCGGGCTCCCGTCGATGACAAAACGAGGAGGGCGATTGATGCCCATGAAGTTCGTATCGTGCAGGTGAGGAACCCGGCTGGCACTATAACGCCGGAGTTGTATAGCACGTTTGAATCCACTCAACCACCTGCAAAAATAATTGTCGAAGGTGAGGAAGATCTCGCAACCCTGCCAGCTGTACTCACCGCACCAATTGAATCAGTCGTCGCCTATGGACAGCCTAACGAGGGCATAGTCCTAATCGAGGTCACGGAACAAAAGAAACGCGAATTTCAGAAATTACTTAAGCTCTTTAAGTGAGCAAGGCTTTAAGTTTAGGGGATTTGATGAAGGTCGAAATAACAGAAAAGGTCGAAAATCCATTGCTCCAGCGTACGGAAGTCAAGTTCAAGGTCGATCATGAGGGTGGACCCACACCCAAGCGCCTCGATGTGCGCGCCCAGCTAGCGTCTCAATTGGCCGTCTCGGAGGAGCTTGTTGTGATCGATAAGCTGGCAAGCATGTTTGGCCAGCAGGTGGCATCAGGCATGGCCCGAGCCTATAGCTCGCGAGAGCGGCTCGAGGAGCTGGAGCCGAAGTATCTGCTGAAGCGCGACTTACCACCCGAAGCCAAAGAGGAGGCAAAACCCGAAGAGAAGCCAAAAGCGGAGAAACCGGAAGAGAAGCCTAAAGAGAAACCTAAGAAGAAGCCTGAGGAGAAACCCGAGGAGAAACCAAAGGAGAAGCCTGCAGAGGAAAAGAAACCCGAAAAACCCATAGAGAAGCCCAAGGAGAAGCCCTCAAAGAAGCCTGCGGAGGAAAAACCCAAGGGGAAACCTAAAGAGAAACCCGTAAAGGAAAAGAAACCCGAGAAACCAGAAGATGCAAAGCTGGGAAAAGTTGAGGAAGTAAAGAAACCTAAACAGAAAGAGGAGAGCGGAGAAGGTGGCCAAAGCCAAGGCGGCGAAAGCTAAACTCTACAAGCTAGAGGGAGAAAAACTCGAACGACTCAGACCGAATTGCCCGCGCTGCGGCCCTGGTGTATTCATGGCCGACCATGGGAACCGCTGGGCATGTGGAAAGTGCGGATACACGGATTTTAAAAAATAATCGATTCGCTCGCATGCCGAAGTGACGTATATACGTCTAACTATGGATGCTTGCCCCTCCGATCGTAAAAATTGAGGGATTCAGGACTTCGCCACCATGACCTCTGTGGCTTTTATCACGGCCTCGACACGGTCGCCTTTCTTGAGCTCTAAGGCCTCGGCGGCTTCCTTGGTTATAAAAGCCGTCACAACCGTCGGCTTCACCGATATTTTTATGCTCGCCCCAACCTCGCCGAGCTCGACCTTCTCGACCACGCCCTTCAGCCTATTTCTTGCCGAAATCTTCGTTGCTACATCCTCCCAAAAAGTTTTTTCCTTCACGATTTCATCTAAAGCATCTTTCATTCTCCAATATTCCCTAGTCAATTCTTTTCCACGTTTTGTTAAGCTAGTTCCGCCCCCATGTGCGCCCCCCCTCTTTGCCGCCACTACCTTGAACCCTAATTTTCTTTCAAGCTCTCTTATGATGCCCCACGCATGACGATATGACATTCCCAATTTACATGCCGCACGATTCAGCGATTTTTCTTTTTCTATTGCGAGTAGAAGTCCCACTTTGCCTCCTCCAGCTATCGGCTCATTATCGCTCTGAATCCAAAGTTTTACTCGAGGGCGCAAATCACCCATTTAAAGTTCTCCTCTGACGAAGTGTTTAATCCTCTCATCTTTAGGATTATTTATTATTTCTTTAGGTGTGCCTTCCCTTATCATATTTCCATCCAGTAGACACACAACTCTGTCGGACAATCTACTTGCTTGAAACGGATTGTTGGTGGCGATAACAACAGTAGTCTTCTTTCTTACCTTTCTGATTATCCGCTCTATCGTGAGGATATTTTTCGGATCAAGATTTGCTGTTGGCTCGTCAAGCAATAAGAGCTTCGGTTTAAACACAAGCGCCCTAGCGATTGCAACGCGTTGTTGCTCCCCACCCGAGAGTTTTTTTGCTCCCCTATCGACGTACTTTTTCATTTCGACCAATTTCAGTGCATGCATCACACTTCGATTTATCTTATTTTCTGACACATTTCTGAGCTCCAGCCCATATGCCACATTTTTGTAAACACTTTTTTTGAAATTTGCCGTGCTCTGAAAAACCATCGTGACCTTGTTCCTCAACGCGTGTATGTTTGAATCATCAACTTTCTCACCTCTGTAGTAGATCTCTCCGCCTGTAGGCTTGTCAAGGAGCGCCATCATCCTGAGCAACGTTGTCTTCCCTGAACCATTAGGCCCGATCACCGACAACACTTGTCCCTCTCTAACTTTTAGGTCGAGTCTTTCGATGGCGGCCCTACCATCGTACTTTCTACAAACTTCCTTGAATTCCTCCAGTATCATATTTAATCCCTCCTGAACAGGTTGATCAAGAGCGTCAGGAAGAAGACTATCACTAGTAATATCACCATCATCCATATGCAAAGCTCTATTTCACCTCTAGCTGTCTCGAGTGCTATCGTCGTCGTGAGCACCCGTGTGTAGCCGTATATATTTCCACCAATCATCATCGCTACCCCAAGCTCAGCTATCGCTCGGTTGAACGCCGCTACTACCGCAAGCGTTGCCCCTCGCTTCGCTTCACCCAGAACCGCTAGTGATGCCTTCCTTTCAGAAGCCCCAAGCGTTCGCGCCAAGTCCCTAATTCCGGGATCGACACTCTCAAGTGCACTAACCATGAAGCTCACGATTATTGGAGTTATCAATATCGCTTGACCTATGATAATCCCAGATGGCGAATACAATAGATGTAGTGGACCGAGCGGACCCGTCCTTGAAAAAAGTAAGTAAAGGATCAGACCAAGTGCGACAGTTGGCATCCCTATCAGAGCTGTAAATAGACTTTTGACCGCCCCTTTGCCCATGAATTCACGCATACTTATTGATAGTGCTATCGGAGTGCTCCAAAGAGTCGCTAGTAAAGTCGCGGTTCCGGAGATCAAAAGCGACCTTAAAGTTATCTCCAGTATCATAAAAATCATAAGTAAAGATTATCTTGACCCGCACGATAAGGCGGCGGACATTCCCACGATTGGCCTTCGTAAGAAAGGTATGCGTACTCTCTGATCCAATCCGTAATTGGATCCGTGTTTTCTAGCGATAAGCTCACGGCAGGATAGAAAAGGGGTTGACCATAATCACCGACTCCATAGTTGCCTATGATATTCTGACCCTCGTCCGAAACTAAAAATTTTATAAAATCAACTGCGTTATTGAAGTTCAACTCTGGGTAGATTTCTGGGTTGATCGCCATCACACTGTATACATTTAACAGATCTTTCGACTGTGCTACAAGTATTTCTAAATCGATTAAATTATCCGAACGATATTTGAGGTACGTTCCAATATCTGCGAGTGTGTATGCCCGCATCTGATTTGCCATGTTTAATGTTGCACCCATGCCGGTTCCAGATTCTACATACCAAGATTCTTCTCTCAAATCATCGGATGAAAATCCAGCTTTTGTCCAAAGTTTTTTCTCCTTTGAATGAGTGCCAGAATCGTCACCTCTTGATACCCACTCTGATTGCCTTGAACGCCCAGAAGTAACTATAGTGGACAGAGCCTCGGTCGGGGACAAATTATGTATTCCTGCGGGATCATCTTCTGGGCCAACTATTACAAAAAAATTGTATGCTATGATTTTTCTAACCACGCCAACTCCATCCACTTGCATGAAAGTATTCTCCATGCTTGGCGAATGTACAAGCACAAGATCTGCATCACCGCGTTTAGCATGTTCAATCGCTTGACCGGTGCCTGCAGAGATGAAAAAGAGGGATACCCTGTAATTTTGCTTGTAATAATCTGCGATAGTGTCTAACATGCCAGTATCGTATAGACTCGTTGTAGTGGAAATTTGTAGTCTTTGGCCTGAACGATATGGCCATTCAATATAAACTAACGCGCCAATGATAAAACAACCAACGACAATGATCAATGCCATCATTTTGAGATTCAACTTCGAACCCCTCTTTTCTAATCGTTATGTCTATTTAAACATAACGCTCGGGCTTGGACGTGCTTCTCGAAGACCCAAAACTCACTCTAGCAAACTTTTAAGAACATGGGCGGTGACGTTAGCCCGCAAAAAGAAAGGAGTTGAAGAAGTGTACAGGCCAAGAGGCGAACGGGGACCACCCGCGCCAGTTAACGTAGGCGACACCCATACCGTGAAAATAGAGAGTCGTGGAAAGGGCGGAGATGGAATCGCTCGCGTACAGAATTTCGTGGTCTTCGTGCCCGGCGCAAATGTCGGGGATGAGGTAAAGGTCCGCATAAAGGCTGTGCGGCGAAGATTTGCCATAGCTGATATTGTCAGGGAGTAAGTTCGCTCTTGCTCTTCAAGCTTTTGGCATCTTTCGTTTGCGTTAGCTTAGGCTAGCGATAGCTATTGGTGTTTTTTGAGCGATTGTGACTTTCCAAGGATATTTGCCAGTTCAGGTGCGACTGGAGGTTGCCGTGCAGCTGTCGGAGCCTTTCACGCTTGGATCAGCCCGCGAGGTCGCGGTGACGGTGATAGTCGTTGAAGCACCTACACTCGGGACGGTTACCTTGAGCGTTGTAGTCTTCGATGCACCAGCGGAGACGGAGAGCGAGTCGTCGTCGAGCTTCGGGGACCACCCAACCCCGCCTGAGACCTTAACGTCGTAAGTGTCTCTCCTATCTCCGTTATTTTTGACAGCGACCGTGTAACTGAGCCTCTTCCCCGGAGTTCCGCTCTGGAAGCTCGGCAAAATGGAAACCTTGACGCCACCCTTGCGGCGGAGGAGATATGTTAACAGGAGGATGATGCTCCCAACTGCGGCCACCACGATGGCCTCCCAGGGGAACGCTGGCTCCTCTGGTGTCACCCCTGGCCCAGTCGGACCTGTCGGGGGAGCTGTCGGAGGAGCTGTCGGAGGTGCGGCCGGAGGTGTCGGAGGTGGCACCTCAGCTGTTGCCGTGCAGCTGTCGGAGTCGCTCACCTCAGTTTCCCAAGATGTAGCGGTGACGGTAATAGTCGTCGAGGTATCTCCGCTCGGGACGGTTACCCTGAGCGTCGTGGTCTTGGATGCCCCAGCGGCAATGGAGAGCGAGTCGGCGCTGAGCGTCGGGGACCACCCAGCTCCGCCCGAAACCTCTAAGTGGTAGGTGTCCGACAGATTTCCGGTATTTTTGACCGTGACTGTGTAACTGAGCGTCGCCCCTGGAATTCCGCTCCTGGAGCTCGGCGAAATGGAAACATTGACGCCGAACGCGAGTGGCACCGTTGGGGGCCCAAACATGCCGAACGGCGTGAGGTGGTCGATCCAGCATGTGATCGTGTTATTTGCAGTATCTACGATGATGCTATCGCAAAGCTGCCAGTTCTCGTCCTCCTCGCTCCAGTAGTAGAGCTCGAGATCTTCCTCCTCTATCCCAACCACGTCCGCATCGGTGTAGTGAACGGTGATCTGGATGTTTTCAGCGATATCCTGGGGGATCGTGCTTATGTCGATGAACATGGCTGTCAGGAGGTTCTCCGGGATTGGAGCCCCACCGAGGTTATCGAACAACGTTATCATTAGCAAACCGTTCTCTTTGCTGTCCATGGTAACCATAACGTTCTCCGGAATCAGAATCCAATCGAAGTTCTCCAACCCCGGCCTGAAATCCTCGATGTGCCCCTTAAAGATGTAATCGCCACCAGATCCTATCAAGACGTCCTCGAGTGGTTCCGGAAGCCAGGGCCTATAAAACACGTTCTCGCTTATGTTGTCGCCGGTTCCAAGTCCTTCCCCACCCGGACCGCTGGCGTGGCCCCACCAGTTGTAGAGCGCGTTGAGATTATTATTAGTGTTGCCGTTGTACGCGCCGTAGTTCCATGAGTCGGGGGAGTTGCCCACGATATTGTTGGAGCTCACCATCAATCCCCTGCTGTCAACTCCATAACTGATGTGAACTCCAGAATCTATGTTCACGTTGTTTTCGATATCGTTGAAGGCGATAATGACTGGGGCTTCTATGTCCCCACTTATGTGGATGCCGTGCCCGTTGTTGTCTATCGTATTCCTTGTTATCCAGACCACGCTATTCTCATAGGTGCCGTATTCGAAGTATATCCCTGATTGGTATTCCTCACCGTTGTTGGAGATTGAGTTGTTCTCTATCCATACGATGCTGTTGCCGTAGATGTCATCGAAGTATATCCCCTCATAATCGTTGTTAGAGATGGAGTTGTTCTCTATTCGGATGAGGCTGTTGCCGTAGATATCCTCACCGAAGTATATCCCCTCATAACCGTTAGAAATGGTGTTGTTCTCTATCCGGACGTTGCTATCTTTAATGATATCCCAATAGATACCTTCCTCACCATTGTTGTCTATCGTGTTTCCCACGATCACGATCTCGCTTGAGTAATGCGGGGTGTCCAAGTCGATCGCATATGTGTCGGGATTGTTGATTATCCTGTTATTCCGGATGGTGATCTGGCTATTCTCCGTGTTATCCACCTCATTATAGAAGTCTATCCCCCAATCGGTACACGCTTGGATGAGGTTGTTCTCTATGATGACGGTGGTGTTGAGTATGACGCCGGAAAAGACGATCCCATGAGGGTTGTTTTCGATCACGTTGTTCCGGATGGTGACGAGATAACTCTCATCCACGTAGATGCCGTACTGGCCGTTGTTCTCGCACGTGTTGTTAGAGATGCGGTTGTTGGACGAGTCGTTCTCTAGGAAGATGCCGTAGGAGTAGTTGTTCTCGCATGTGTTGTTAGTTAGGATGTTGTTGTCCGAACACTCTAACTCGATGCCGATTATGTTGTTCTCAAATTTGTTGTTCTCACATTCATTGTTGGACGCGGTGTACAACCAGATACCACCCATGTTGTTCCCGCAGGTGTTGTTGGAGAGGGTGTTATTATCCGAAGCAGTCACGACGATTCCGATGACGTTGCCCTTGCAGACGTTGCTAGAGACAGTGCTGTTATCAGAATGATCTAGCTCGATGCCGCGGCCATTGTTCGAGCATGTGTTGTTGTCCAGGGTATTGTTATCCGAGTTCTCCAGGTAGATGCCGTAGATGCCGTTGTTTTCGATGATGTTGTTCTCGACGAGGCTATTGTCAGAATCTTCAAGCCAGATGCCGTAATCAGTATTGTTCGAGACAGTGCACCCAACGATGAGGTTATTGTTGGATGGGTCGAGCCGGATGCCGTACTGGTGGTTCTCGGAGATGCAGTTTTCGATGGAATTGTTGTCCGAATTGAGGAGACGGATGCCGACCTCTTGATTGTTCTTGCAGGTGTTGTTAGACAGGGTGTTATTGTACGAGCTAGCTAGGTAGATGCCGTAGCCGTTGTTCTCGCATGTGTTATTATATTCATGATGTTGTTTGAGATCCGGTTGTTGTCCGAGGAGTTGAGAGTTATGCCGTAGTTGTTGTTCTCCGCGATGCAGTTATCGATGATGTTGTTGTTCGAATGGTCGAGAAGGATGCCGTTCCTTTTGCTGTTCTCGACGCGGTTGTTTTCCAAGGCGTTGTTGTTCGAGTTGAGGACTATGCCGTGGTTGTCGTTTTCCACGGTGAACCCTCCAAAGGTCACGCCGGAAGCCACTATCATGACTCCAACATTAACCCCGCCGGCGTCGATGATAGTCACATCCGCGCCATTCTCCGATCGGATCGTCAAGTTTTCTTTATTTATGTTCAAGTTCTCGGCATACGTGCCGTCACCCACGATGATATTGTCCCCAACCAAGGCTTGCGAAATTGCGTTTTCTATGGTCCCCATCGCGTTCTCCCAACTGTTCCCGCTCATCGAACCGAATCCGGGAGTCTTCACGTAATAGGTTGCTGGGTCAGGACTCGCGCTTACCTGCGCCGCTTGAAATGATGTGATCGAAACCAGGGAAAAAATCATAAATGCAGAAATCGCCAAGAATGAAAACTTCTTTGTCAGCAAAATCCTATTTATCCTACCGCCCACTCATTCATACCTCCATTTCCTGTTAACCGATGTTTTGAGGAGTATATAAAATTTCAGCCCCCGCTTCTGTTAACGTTGTTTTGAGGGAATCTATTTACAATTTTTTAGAGGTTCTTGGCGCTGACCCAGCAAATAAATCCGTTGCTAGTAAGTGTAGTTTGGGTCAGGAAATGTTATGCCTCGGCATAGAGGGCACCGCCCACACCTTCGGAGTGGGCATCGTGAACTCAAAAGGTAAGGTCTTGGCGAACGCCGCGAGGACCTACGTGCCAGAGCGGGGGGGCATCCACCCGCGGGAAGCGGCGCAGTTCCACGCGGCGAACGCGAGGGCAGCGTTGGACGGGGCGCTCCAACGGGCGAAGGTTGGACTCAAGGATATAGATCTCGTAGCATTTTCGGCAGGTCCTGGTCTAGGTCCATGTCTCCGCACAGCGGCAACTGCAGCGAGGGCGTTGACGAGTTGGCTTGAAGTCCCAATCGTTTCGGTTAACCACTGCATTGCCCATGTCGAGATCGGCAGGCTCACCGAAGACGCCGAGGACCCCGTGACGCTTTACGTGAGCGGGGGCAACACGCAAGTCATAGCGTTCGACGCCGGGCGCTATCGCGTGTTTGGCGAGACACTCGACATCCCAGTGGGAAACTGCCTCGATGTCTTCGCTCGGGAGGTTGGTCTACCTCACCCTGGGGGGCCCCGCGTGGAGCGGCTTGCGCAAGGGGGTAAAAATTACATCCCGCTGCCCTACGTCGTCAAAGGCATGGATTTGTCCTTCTCAGGGCTGATGACCGAGGCGGTGCGAAGATATCATGCAGGAGCTGACTTAAAGGATCTATGTTTCAGCCTTCAGGAAACGGCTTTCGCGGCCCTGGTCGAGGTGACAGAGCGGGCAGTCGCACATACCGAAAAACGAGAGGTAATGCTGACAGGTGGCGTAGCTGCAAATCAGAGGTTAAGGGAGATGCTTAAGCTAATGGCAGGTGAACAGGGAGCGAAATTCTTCGTGCCGCTGATGGAGCTATGCGCCGACAACGGAGCAATGATCGCATGGACTGGGATTCTAGCTTATAGACATGGCGTGAGGCAAAATATCGGAGACACAGTAGTAAATCAGAGGTGGAGGGTTGACGAAGTTAACATTCCTTGGCGGTAGTCAACGTGTTTGCAATTTCTCGAAGTGCGAGCATCTGTTTTGCGTACGTTCTAACTCGAACCCGCATTACCAAAGCTTCCGCCGCTAAGGTTAAACAAATGCCATACTAATACCAATGCTGAGGAAATGTATGCAGCTTATAAAGAAAGGGGCTGAAGCCAACCTCTACCTCGAGGACTTCGCGCAGGTGCTCCATCCGCTCGGCAGGGGTAAAGTCATCGTCAAGCACCGAATAAGCAAACACTACCGAGTGCCCCAGCTTGACTCGCAGCTGCGTGAGAGCCGCACCGCCCTCGAGGCAAAATTGTTCTCGGACGCTAAGGCTGTAGGGGTGCCGACGCCCATCGTTTACGAGATCGACCGCGTAAGCATGCGCTTGGTGATGGATTTCATCGAAGGTAAGCAAGTGAAACTTATCCTAAACGGGCTGAACCCCGCTAAAAGGCGCAATTTATGCCGCCTCATCGGCAAACAAGTTGCACGCCTTCATCTAGCTGGCATCGTGCACGGTGACCTGACGACATCCAACATGATCTTGACACCCCAAGGGAAGGTGTTCTTCGTCGACTTCGGGCTGGGCGAGTATAACCCATCGCTCGAAGCGCGTGGCGTCGACCTTCACCTGCTCAGGCGGGCGCTCCAGAGCACCCACTTCAAAGTTGCGGGCGAGGCCTACCGCGCTGTCATCGAAGGCTACAAGCGTGAGTTCGGCAATGGGGCGAGCGAGGTCATCGAACGCGTGGAAGAAATCGAAAAGCGGGGCCGTTACATGCCCAAGGAGGAAAGAGCATGGCGCTGATATTCGTCACTGGCAACCGCCATAAGTTTGAGGAGGTAAGTGAAATTGCGGAAAACCAAGGGCTAAAGCTCGAGATGCGCGAACTGGCCTGCAGGGAGGTCCAAGCCGACGAGCTCGAAGAGATCGCTCGTCAAAGCGCCATTGATGCGTGCGCCTCGCTCGGCAAGCCATGCTTCGTTGAGGACGCCGGGTTATTCGTCCAAGCGCTGAGGGGCTTTCCGGGCCCTTATTCCTCGTACGTCTTCAGAACCATAGGAAACAAGGGCCTGCTGCGGCTGATGGTGGGCGTGAGCAATAGGCAAGCTGAGTTCAGGTCTGTGGTCGCGTACTGCAAACCTAGAGGAAAGCCGAGGGTATTCACGGGGAAAGTTAAAGGAAGTATTTCCCTCGAGACCCGTGGTACGCAGGGGTTTGGATACGATCCTATCTTTTTAGCTAAACATATCGGCAAAACTTTTGGAGAGATGAAAATTTCGAGAAAAAACAAGATTTCCCACCGGGGCCGATCTTTTGAAAAATTTATTAAGTGGTATTTGCGAACCCACTGACTCCCTTAAGGTGTTCAAATCCCCTCACTGACTTTATGATAATTATTGATAGTGAAAATGCCATTTTTTTCCTATCGGACTGCAACCAAAGCATTTTTCAGGTGGTACATCAAAAAAAGCTCAGCGGTGATGGAATGGATGAAACATTTGGGCGAAGGAAACCCACCAAGTCACTTGGCGGCGCATCTGCAGACAAAATCGAGGAACTCGTGGCGAAACTCGCGAAGGATGGGCGCTCTACGAGCAAGATAGGCATCATCCTACGCGACCAATATGGCGTGGCGAGCGTCAAGCAAGCAGTTGGTAAAAGCGTGGCGCAGATCTTGAAAGCCCACGGGATAAAACATGAACTCCCCGAGGACCTCATGAATTTGATTAAGAAGGCTGTTGCCCTGCGCAGGCACCTCGCCCGAAATCGAAGGGACTCCACATCGAAACATGGACTCGAGGTAATCGAGGCGAGGATCCAAAGGCTTGCTAAATATTACGCTCGCACAGGCTTGTTGCCCACAGGCTGGCGCTACGAGCCCGAGAAAGCAGCTCTCCTAGTTCGTTGACCGGTGTGAAACTTGGGCCGAGCTGAAGTGAGGAAATCCCGGGGAAATGCGAGAGAAGAATACGAAAATGAAATCAATCAAATCCTTCACCCGAAGCAAAGTTGAATTGAAAAATTAGTCATCGCAGGAGAAATTCCAGATGGGTCGAGCAGAGATTAGGAGGTTCCAACGGGATGCCAATGAAACGGCTGCATTCCTAAAACCACATCTCGCGGGTGAAAGCCGCGCCAAAATTATTACCCACACAGATGCTGATGGTCTCGCGGCAGCTACTATTTTTGCGAGATGTCTTTACGCTTACAACGTTCCGTTCCACGTCAAATTTACGCGCCCACTCGAGCCAGAGGAGATCATGGAGCTGGGGAAGGAAGATTACGACCTGTTCGTGTTTATGGATCAGGGTAGCGGGCAGATCTCGGCAATTCAGAAGTTCATCCTAGAAAAGGAACGCGATGTGCTCATCCTAGATCATCATCCCGCAGAGCTCCCGAAACATCCAAATCTTGCCTACTTGAACCCACATGTTTGCGGGCTGAACGGCGCGAAGGACGTCAGCGCGGCGGGTGTTGTTTACTCAATTGTCGAGCGTATCGACGAGAGTTTTAGACCCCTCATCGGGCTGGTAGCAGTTGGCGCGATAGGGGACCGCCAGGAGTTCTTCTCGGGCTTTACGGGCGTGAATGAAACGTTGATCAAAAGGGCCACGGATCTCGGTTTTTTGAGCTGCGGCGAGGGCCTGAAACTCATCGGGCGAGGTATCTACCCCATCGCTGAGTGCCTGAAGCTCTCCGTGAGGCCATACCTGCCTGGCATTTCAGGCGATACAGTGGCGTGCCGAGCGCTCGTCGACGGGCTCGGCATCAAAAGGGAAAACACTATCGATAAGATTGGCCAAGAAGTTGAGGAGAAGCTGAGGGGTGCTCTCCTGGCCAGGGTGGGCTCACTCGCGGAAAATGAAGAGTTCTGCCGCACATTTTGGGGCGCCACATACACCTTAACCGCGAAAGGGGTGGCTGGACCACGGGATGTGCGGGATTACGCCGCAGCACTTGACGCTTGTGGCAATTTGCGCAGACCTGAACTCGGATTCGCAGCTGCGATGGGCGACCAAGCCTCACAAACAGAGGCGGTCGCCTTACTCAGCAACTATCAAGGACAAATGGTGGAAGCGCTCAGCTGGCTCACAGGCCACGCGGACGCCTTCAAGGTCACCCCACAAATGCGCTACATTTACGCTGGCGATGCCATTGGCCCGACGATGGTAGGTGAGGCACTTTCGCTCTCAATCGAATCAGGGATGGTGGTGGCGGATCGTCCAATAGTTGGAATCGCTGACATAAACGCGAATAGACTCAAAGTTTCAGCCAGGGCAACACCTAGCTTAGCGATTCGAGGTGTGAACGTCGGAAGGGCTCTTGCAAGGGTCGCGGAAACAGTCGGAGGATCGGGTGGGGGCCATGATGTCTCTGCAGCTGCCAGAGTGCCTCGTGAACGTATGGATGAATTCGTGGTTAAGCTGGGTCAGGCCTTCGCAGAGGCTGACGCATGATACTTAAAAGCGTTGAATGAAATTGTGTGGGAGGCAAAACATGACATTTGAACAAAGTGATCTTCAAAAACTAGTAGAGGAGATAATCGAACTCCTCCAACGCTATCGCGACGATCCAGGCGCGCTTGAGGTTATCTTCTCCGAGCTTAGGGCGATGTTCCAAAGGATCCCAATTTATTCAGGCATCATCGCGAGTCTTCTGCCCATGGTAGTACAGCCGGTAACGGCTGAACAATTAAAGGATGGCAGCGAGATTACCGTCGTCCTGAAGGACGACCGGACGTTTATCGGCAAGGTAGCGCACACTACCCCTAATGAGATAAAACTCGTCGAATGCAAACAGTTTGAGCAGCCGAAGTTGTGTGGGGAACTCAGTCTGCCGACGGGCGAGATACGCGAAATAAGGCTGCTGACGCGAGGCGTGCTCGATAAGAAGCGTCCCACTCCGAAACCTCGGAAGTGAGAGTTTGCCCGAGCTTGAGCTAAAGCGTGGCGACGTAGTAAAGCTCGAGGGAATGTTGAGCCTTCATGTCAAAGATGGCAAAGTATCGATAAGCGGTGGGCTACATGAAAAAGGCAATAAACTGGTGGTGCCGCGGGCAAAATCCCTGCCGCTGGAGGCAGAGACCGACGCAGTTATTGAGTACACGCTTGGTGAAAGTGGAAGCGTTGAACGACTGCCTGGGCGCACGATCTCGCGAGAGTGGGATGAACTCGTCGCAGACATCCTTCGGGAGAAACCTCGCCTCGTGATGGTTATAGGTAACGTCGACGTTGGTAAGACCTTTTTTACCACCTACGTTGCCAACACTTTATTGAAACACGGTGTACGTGTCGCTGCTCTGGACGGAGACGTTGGGCAGTCAGATATCGGGCCGCCCAGCACCATGGGGATAGGCATCTTCGAGCGGCCTGTGGGCATATTGCACGAGGTGCCAACCTTGGCTGCATACTTCGTCGGATCGATGTCTCCCTCTAACCATATGCTAGAGTTCATCGCCGGCATGAAGAAGTTGGTTGAACTCGGTCTGAAGGAGGCCGACGTAGTAATCGTGAATACACCTGGATGGATCTCAGGCGGGCCCGGCCGCGCTCTCCAACTCTACGTGATGGAATTGCTCAACCCTGACCTCTTGGTGGCGCTACAGAGAGGAAGGGAGCTCGAACATCTGTTAATATCCGTTCCACATGTGAAGGTCAGGCGGATATCGGTATACCAAAAAGTTCGATCGCGATCGACTGCCGAGCGGACTCTTTTACGCTGGCTGGCTCTAGCGAGATATTTTGAGGGCTCAAGCAGAATCACGCTGGATTTACGAAAAGTGAGGCTCGGACGCTGCTACTATCACACGGGCGAACCAATTGACCCCAAGACCTTGGATGTGCAGGCTCCTATAATCTACACAGAAAAACTACCTGAGGGGCTACTCATAGTTACGGAAGGCAAGCTGGATCAAAAGATAATGCAGGAGCTGGAGGCGAAGTTTGGGGGGGTAAAGGTGGTCGCCCGAGGCAGCGAGCAAAATGTCTTGGTGGGGCTGATGGATAACGCGGACGTGTTGCTCAGCATAGGAATAATCGACGGAATAGACTACGCTCGAGAGCGAATGGCAGTAATCACGCCAGTAAAAAATGGAGGAAAAATTGCGGCGGTTCAATTTGGCTCGATGAGGATAAAACCCACCGGAGAGGAAATAGGGACAATAAAGCCAGGAACATTTTAGGTGTGTCCATGAGGATGCGGGCTGAAATCGTTTGTGCATATGGGGGCGACTCGATCTCGCGCTCGATCGCTGCGGCACTTCATCCAGACAACCTCCAAGTGCCAAAGGGCGTTCAGGTTGCGACCGTGGCGCGAGGCAAGCAGGTCATCACAAAAATAGAGGTGGACGGCAGGATCGAGACACTTTTGGCCACCCTCGAAGACCTACTCTCATGTGCCTCCACTGCTGAAAGCGTGCTCTAGTTTGATTTCTGGCCTATTTTTTCCATTCCCACGTAGGGCACCAACACCTTTGGAATTAAAATTGAGCCGTCCTTCTGCTGATAATTTTCGAGAATAGCTATCAAAACCCTTTCAGTTGCCACCAGCGTACTATTTAACGTGTGAACAAATTTTGCTGGCTCGCTTGGCATGTCTCTATATTTTATGTTTGATCTCACAGCTTGGTAAGATGTACAATTGCTGCATGATGCGGCTTCACGATATTTTATTTGCCCAGGCAACCACACCTCTAGGTCATATTTCTTCGCTGCGACCGTTCCCAAGTCACCACTACAAACATTTACTATCCTATAAGGCAACTCTAACTTCTGGATTATCTCTTCAACGTTTGCAATTAGGCCCTCGTGTTCTTTCCACGAATCCTCTGGCCTACTGAAAATGAATTGCTCAACCTTCTCAAATTGATGAACCCTAAAAATGCCCTTTGTATCCCTACCGTGCGTTCCCGCTTCCTTCCTAAAGCAAGGGCTCACGCCACTGTACTTAAGTGGCAAACTCTTTCCATCCAGCGTTTCATCCATATGTAATGCTAACAGCGCGTGTTCAGAAGTTGCGATCAAATATAAATCTTCATCCTCGACCTTGTAAATCGTGTCTTCGAAGTCAGATAACGCGACCGCCCCTCCAAGGGGCTTCCTCTTTAGCAAGTAAGGCGGTTGAAACAGGAAAAATCCCTTTTTACTGATGAAATCCAATGCGAATTTTATTATAGCATAATTTAGCTGAACTAATTCATCTTTTAGATAGTAAAATCTTGCACCGGCCACCTTGGCAGCTTGTTCAAGATCGATTAAGTCAAGTTTCAACGCCAGGTCGATATGGTCTTTTGGCGAAAAGCCGAACTCAGGCGCCTTTCCCCACCGCCTTACCTCTAAGTTGTCATACTCATCCTTACCAATAGGCACTGATTCATGCATCAGATTTGGCAGTCGAAGGAGCAGATAGTTAACTTTTTCTTTGTTTTTTTGTGCTTCTCGTTCTACCTGTTTTATTTTTGATGGGATAGCCCTCGCTTCTTTGACTTTCTCAGTTGCTTCCTTTCCTTCTTTTTTAAGTTTCGCTATCTCTTCGGTAATCCTGTTTTGCTTCTCCCTCAGCCTGTTTGCATCTAGGACAAACCGTCTCCAATTCCTATCGTACTCCAACAAGTCGTCGATCCATTTTACTTTTTCCAAATCCCCCCGCTTGACTAGGTCGTCTTTTATGATGGTCGGGTTTTTGCGCACAAACTTTATGTCAAGCATGATCGAACCTCAGCACAACGAGGTATAAGCCCCAACGCTCTAAAAATCTTTGTTAGCAAAATTTAGGTGCTGCTGGAAGGTATTTAAGTTTGCTAGCGGAGAAGGCAATGAAAGTGGTTTTAGAGGGCTGCATCCATGGAGGAAGAGCGAGAAGTAAAACGGAAGCGCGGAGTTGGAAAAGAAACTTGGCGTGAGAAGGAGTGGTACGATATCGTGGCGCCTTCCATGTTTGGTGGAGCGAAAATAGGCGAGACGCCGACGTTGGACGTAGCCCAGCTTTCAGGCCGCATGCTGGAAACGACCCTCGGCGATCTCATAGATGATTTTTCAAAATCACACATAAAGCTTTATTTTAAGGTGAAGGGGGTCGAGGGCAATCGTGCAATGACGAGGTTCATCGGACACGACATGGCGAGAGATTATGTACGGAGCCAGGTCAGGCGAAGGGCGACCAAGGTCGATAGCATCTCCGATGTAACGACGCAAGACGGCTATAAACTGAGGGTCAACTCGATGGTGACTTCCCTCCGAAGGACTCAGAGCTCCCAAATAGAGGCGATCCGCGCAGGGATGCGTGAGGTAGTCAGGAGCCGGGCAGGGGAGCGAACGTTTGATCAATTTGTACAGGAGGTCGTCCTAGGCAAACTTGCGTCTGACATCTACAAGGTCATAAAAAAGATCTGTCCGGTCAAAAGGGTAGAGGTCAGAAAGACCAAAGTGTTAGCTGGGCCGGCATAGGGAGGCCCCAAAATGGGCAAACTTTTCGGCACTTCTGGAATACGGGGCGTGGTAAACAAAGACCTTAGACCTGAACTCGCCCTCGACCTTGGGCTAGCCCTCGCAACTTACCTCGGGAATTCTGGTACCGTCGTCGTGGGGAAGGACCCCCGCACCTCCAGCGACATGTTTGAGAGCTGCTTAGTTTCGGGCTTGCTTTCCGGCGGCTGCGACGTAAAAAAACTTGGAATTGTGCCGACCCCCGCCGTCAGTTTCGCCGCCCGAAGTCTCGGTGCAAATGCAGGCGTAATGATCACTGCCTCGCACAATCCGCCGGAGTACAATGGCATAAAATTCTGGAGTAGTGATGGCATGGCCTACAGGCCCGAACAAGAAGCAAAGGTCGAAGCCATATACTTCGCGAAGAGGCTGAAATCAGTACCCTGGGATAAAATAGGAAAGGTAGAAGCAGCGGACATTCTGCCCGAATACATAAATGAAATTGCTAATGCAGTCTCGCTTAAGAGAAGTTACAAAGTTGTACTCGACTGCGGCAATGGGGCTGGCGCCCAGGTGACGCCCTACCTGCTGCGAAAGCTCGGCTGCAAGGTGATCACGCTCAACTCACAGCTCGACGGCTTCTTTCCGGGAAGGAAACTGGAGCCGACGGCCGAGAACTTGCAGGAACTTTGTACCGTGGTGAAGTCCTTGGGGGCTGACCTCGGCCTCGCGCATGATGGCGATGCCGATCGAGTAGCCGCAGTTGACGAAAAGGGCAGGGTGGCAGAGCCCGACAAGCTGCTGGCGCTGATATCGGCAAACCAAGTTAGGAAAAAGGGTGACATTGTTGTCACTACTGTCGATGCCTCAGGTACCGTCGACGAGTGCGTTGGTGCAAAAGGCAAGGTGATCCGAACGAAGGTCGGTGATGTCAGCGTAGCGGCGGAGATCAAAAAGCGGGGTGCGATTTTCGGTGGGGAGCCGTGTGGCGCGTGGATATTCCCTGAAGTTCATCTTGTGCCTGATGGGCCACTCGCTGCAGCCAAGATCCTAGAATTGCTCGAGTCGGCTGGAAAGCAGCTCTCTGAGTTACTCGATGAGCTACCGGAGCACCCAACTGTGAGGAAGAAGATAGCATGTCCAAATGAGAAAAAGGCGACGGTAATGAAAAAATTCGAGACGAGGTTAAGAAGGAAGTTCAAAGGAATTAGCGATGTACTGACCATCGATGGCATCAGATTTTCATTCAAAGACGGCAGTTGGGCCCTTGTTAGACCATCCGGGACTGAGCCTTACATCAGGGTGACCGCTGGAGGAAAAAAGGAAAAAAATGTGGAAAAAATTGCTGAAAATGCCGCTAAGATTTTGAAATCCTTATTAGGCTAGCCTCCAGATGCTAATTGGGATCACATGAGGGCAGTCGTCTTAGCTGCCGGACTCGGAACGCGAATGCGGCCGTTGACTTTCACAAAACCCAAATTCTTGCTCCCGATAGCCGGAAAACCCGCTCTAGATCACGTGCTCCTCCTCTTGAAGAACGCTGGTGTAAGCGAAATAGGCATGGTCGTCGGCTATGGGAAGGAGCAGATAATGGAGCGTTATGGTAATGGGTCCAAGCTCGGGGTAAAAGTTGAATACCTTCATCAAAGCAACCTTCTCGGAACTGCAAACGCTGTCTCGCTAGCTGAGGATTTTATCTCAGGTGAAAATTTCCTCGTTATGAATGGAGATACGCTCGTCGATCAGGAGTCTCTAAACGCACTTCTAAAACATCATGAAGAAATGAAGTCGGATGCATCTTTCGGCGGTATCGTGACGACAATTGAGGTTGAGAAGCCAGAACAGTTTGGGATAGTTTTTCTCGATGGGGATAAAGTTACCGAGATAGTGGAGAAGCCGAAGAAGGTCAAGAGCAAGCTTGCAAACGCCGGAGTTTACATATTTTCCCCCAAAATCTTCGACGCCATAAAAAAGACTAAGAAATCCAAACGCGGCGAGTATGAACTGACCACCTCAATCCAGATCCTAATAAACGAGGGCAAAAAAATCGGCGCCTTTTCTCTAAAATTATGGGCGGATATAGGTATGCCATGGGACATTTTGGTGGCCAATGGGTACTTCCTAAGGGGTCAAAAGGGAGAGATCCATGGTAATGTCGAGCATGGCGCATTCATCGAAAATAATGTCTACGTCGGCGAGGGATCGAGGATACGCTCTGGCTCCTACATCGAGGGCCCAACCTACATCGGCGAGAATTGCGATATTGGGCCGAACTGCTTCATAAGGCCCTCCACGAGCGTTGGTAATAAAGTTAGAATAGGAAATGGGGTTGAAATTAAAAATAGTATTATTATGGACAACACTAACGTGGCGCACCTCTCATATGTGGGCGACAGCGTCATAGGCAACAAATGTAACTTAGGTGCGGGCACCACAATCGCTAACCTCCGCTTGGATGGAGAGGATATCAAGATGGAGATCAGAGGTAAGGCGATAAGTACGGGGAGAAAAAAGCTTGGAACGATAATCGCCGATAACGTCAAAACGGGCGTTAACTGTATGATAAATCCAGGCGTGAAAATAGGCCCAAATGCAGCGATTGGTCCTGGGGCCGTAATTTATGAAGATGTTCCGCCAAACACCCTGATGCTCGCCAGACCTGAGATGGAGAAGCGAAAGTGGCCTAGGAGAGAAAGTGGGGCCGGAAGTAGCGGATGAGGAGTTCCATGGGTAAAAATATGAAAGATGAATTTCGCAAGAAGTTTCCAAAGTTGGTCCAAGAGATAGGTAACACCGGCAGCGTCCGAATCGATGCCGTTCGCACCAGCACTAAAGAAGCCGAGAAGGCGGCACACAGCGTTCAAGGCTATGAACCAACGATAATAGATTTCATCAGACGTTGCGAAAGCGATAAAGAAGCGCTTGAGGTAATCGATTTTCTCGAGAACAGGGGTGAGGTCGAGCCAGGCTATGCGAAGCGTTTGCGGAACCAGTTGGTTAAACGGGGGCTGCGCAGTTTCGGCCCTAAGAAGACTCCTGGGTATTACGAACAGGGTTAAGCATGCTTGAGCTCGGCTTAGTGGGTAAACCTAACACGGGCAAGACTACCTTCTTCAATGCCGTAACGCTCGCAGAGGCACCCGTGGCCAGCTATCCATTCACAACGATAGATGCCAACATCGGCGTCACCTATGTGCGAAGCAAGTGCCCATGCCGCGAGTTCCAGATAACATGCAACCCGCAGAACTCCAGGTGCATCGACGGCATCAGGTACGTGCCGGTCCGTATAATTGACGTCGCGGGACTCGTCGAAGGGGCGCACGTGGGCAGGGGGTTGGGAAACAGGTTCCTCGATAACCTGCGAATGGCTGCCGTGCTCGTCCACGTCATCGACGCTGCTGGGTCCACGGATGCCGAGGGTAAACCATGCCCACCCGGGACAAATGATCCCTTGGACGATACGGGATTCCCCGAGGTAGAGGTGGCCCTATGGCTTCGTGGCCTCCTCGTGAAGGACTGGCCGAGGTTTGCGCGGCGGGCTAAATACGAGGAGCTAGATTTGGTCAAAACTATCGCCGAGCGCCTAAGCGGCTTGGGCATCAAGGAAACACACGTCTCCCTTGCACTTAAGGAAGCTGGCGTCGACCGCTCAGATCCAGAAAAATGGTCCGATGACGACCTCCTCCGCTTTGCATCCGAGCTGAGAAAAGCGAGCAAGCCGATAATGTTAGCGGCCAATAAAGCGGACCGGCCTGAGGCTGAGTCTAATATCGAGCGCCTGCGCCAAAGAGGCTACTTGGTGGTCCCAACCTGCTCCGAAGCTGAGCTCCTATTGCGGCGGGCGGCGGAGAAGGGCCTCGTAAGGTATGAAC
>Ga0111211_140_pt1 | contig 54352 bp, 59 predicted proteins | sample DeeMarSWOR152_54_FD_80393 | JGI IMG/M metagenome (GOLD analysis project Ga0111211, IMG submission 80393) | Hadesarchaea archaeon DG-33-1 | reverse complement strand
AGATTCGTATTTTCATTTTTCTGCCATTTCATCGTATCCTCGATCGCGCTCTTTATCGCTTTGCCGACGCCAATGTCGGAGGGCTTGATTTCCCTTTTTCCAGCCTTGAACCCCCTTTCGGCCACCTCCATGAGAACTGGACCTATGGCGACGGAACTCGCCATAAACTGTTCAAATGTTGCTTCTTCAAGGTCTGCGGTCCTGTGAACATTTCCAGGCTTCGGGTAGCCGCTTACCTCTAACACAGATGCAAGCTGGGCAGCCCTCGCTATGTCCTTGATGTTCATTTAATCACATCTTATTTGCCTTGAGATTTTTATCTATGTACTGATATACTAGGCCAACTGGGTTAGCTGTATTTGGTAAATCGTTTTGCCTTGAAAGCAGATAGTTCAATTGGAAACTTCACGGGGGGCTAAAATGAGAGCAAGGGAAGGTGACATTGTTGAGGCATGTGGGGCATTCTTCGATGTGAAAGGACTGGTCCATCCTCCCGGAAAAGTGGTGGCGGCCATCCATTTTTTACCAGACCAAAGAGGTGATAGGGAAAAGGGAGGAATAATCTATCACAAAATTTTTCATTTTTCTGAGAGGTACCTATTACTTAAGGAAAATTTTCCACAGTACCTAACATTCGATCCGGTTTTCGACGAGCATCTCTGCGAGATCCAAGTCGAAGACATAAAACACCATTATAAACCAGCCGACCGCTTACACGAGCTCCGATCTGGTGATAGATTGGACGAAGTGGAAAGACTGGCGGTATCGTTTATCGAGCTCCTTAAGGGATCCACGGGTGTCCGGTGGGGGGGTCTGGGTATCTCTGGCTCGATCTTGGTAAAACTTCATACCCCAACTTCTGACATCGATCCTATCGTTTATGGATCAAAAAATTGCCGCAAAGTCCATTCAGCGCTGGGATCCCTCCTTAGAAGTGAGGAAAACTCCATTATGCCATACGACTCAGAGGGATTGAGAGATCTTTTCAATTTTCGTTCGAAAGATACAATAATGCCATTTGAGGATTTTGTCCGAACCGAGTCGAGGAAAGTTTTGCAAGGCAAGTTCTTGGGGCGGGATTATTTTGTACGATGTGTGAAAGATTGGGATGAAATCAAAGAAGAGTATGGCGCGAATCGATACATTTCTAAGGGCTATGCAAAAATTAAAGCTAAAATTGCAGACGATTCCGAGGCGATCTTTACACCGTGCCGTTATAAAATCGAAGATGTTAGGGTCCTTGATGGGGTTCACATCGAGCCAATTGAAGAGATAGTGTCATTTCGTGGAAGGTTTTGTGAACAAGCAAAAAATGGCGAGTGCATAATCGCACAAGGCAAGATCGAGCAAGTGAATGTAGAAAGGGGGCGCGAGTACTACCGATTGTTGATAGGAAATAGGAGTTCGGACTCCATGATCTTAGCCCATTGATCTACATAATTATTCTGGGGAAAGACTAATCTTTTTCCTCCTCTACAAGTTCGCTAAAACCACGTTTTTGCAGTATTTGCTTAATTTCCGCATCAGCAGTTGGCGATAGCGGCGGCAGTGAACCAGATTTGACTAGCCTCACCTTACACAGGTTAACGATCCTGCTTGAAAAAAGCGTATAAACGAGCACTAATGCGCAAAGGAAAAGAGGCCCTAAATCCAAAATAGTTGTAGTCACAATTGATGAGCTTACGGCGATGAGCCCGATTAGCAATGCTAGCTCAAGCACTCGCTTCCGGTTGCGGCGGTAAAGTACCGAAAGCTGCCCCCCGAGCCCGAGCAACATGGCCTCGAAGCCAAAAGCCAAAGAGCCAAGTAAGAACATTGGGTAAAGCACGTGTAAAATATTCAAGGACCCACCAAACGTTAGTATGTTGGTGCAAGATTTAAGGATGGGGATGGTTTGGGAGAACGAGAGCGGATGACCAAGGTTCTCAACCGCTTGGGCGCCGAATTCAAGCCCTGGCGTCGATACACGGACGACCCGTTTTTGCTGTTGGTTGGCACGGTGCTCTCGCAGAATACAAACTGGCGCAACACTCGCGTTGCCTACAATCAACTCACGGCTAAGTTTAAGACCCCAAAGCAGTTCGCCGGGGCGGACGCGCGAGAGATCCGGAGGCTCATCAAACCAGCTGGGCTACAACAGATTAAGTCGAGGCGCCTGAAGCAACTGGCAAGGAACATATGTGAGCGCCACGGTGGGGATCTCGACTCGGTACTGCGAATGCCACTGGAGGAGGCGCGCCGGGAGCTGCTGTCTTTGCCGGGGGTGGGCTACAAGACCGCCGATGTGCTGCTGGTATTTGCAGCTGGGCGGAACGTGCTACCCGTAGATACCCACATCTTCAGGATATCGAAGCGCTTGGGCATCGCTCCGACAAAGGCTGGCTACGAGGAGGTCAGGCTCAGGCTCGAGGAGCTCACCCCTAGCGAGCGGAGGGGCGATGCCCACATGTTATTGATCCAGCATGGCCGCCGCTACTGTCGATCCCACAACCCGTTATGCGGAGTGTGTCCGGTCAACGACCTATGCCCCATAGGAATTCGTCATGCAAAGCGTGCGCCCCGCCGTACTTGATCACGGGGTGCATTCAACCGCTAACGTAGTGAGCATCGAGCAACTCGCATATTTTTTTTGCTAGAGCGTGGTAGCACATATCGACATCCACTTTTTCCGTGACGATGTTCAGCACGTAATCTCGGCAAGTGCAATACGCCTGGACGATCTCGTATTCGTCGCTCTTACCTCGGACGAACCAGCGGTTGTCCCGTTTCATCACCCTGCGCCATCTAATGACCTCAAGAGCCTTCTTACCTCGTGAGCCGTAGACATCGATTATCGCTTTCTTTAGGTCCTTTGTAAGGGAGCCGCCTTTTTTAATCCGCTTGAAAAGCTCCATTTTTTTACGTAGAAAGATTTCCGAGACCACGCTCGCACCCCGACATCAACCTCTATTTCAAGGAAGGTTCTATAAAAACACGGAATTCTCATGGCGGAGCAAACCCTCACCCTCCTACGCAAGTATGGAATAAGGCCGAGCAGACGAGCAGGTCAGCAGCAAGTGGTTGACCTAGGGCTATTGGGGCGGATGGTCAGCTACGCTGGGGTTTCATGGGAGGACGAAGTGCTGGAGATAGGCGCGGGCATCGGCAATTTAACCCGCCTGCTGGCCGAACGTTCACGAAAGATCATCGCAATTGAGCGCGACAAAAGATTTGTTAAAGCCCTGCGCGAGCGGCTGAAAGATCACTCAAATGTCAAAATTGTGCATGGCGATGTCCTGCGCACCAAGCTGCCAAAGTTCAACAAGGTCGTCGCGAATTTGCCTTACGGCATTTCCTCAGAAGTCACGTTTAGATTGCTTGACTACGATTTCGAACTCGCCGTGCTGATGTACCAATGGGAATTTGCCGAGCGGTTAATTGCACACCCGGGGTCGGCGGACTATGGGCGCCTGACCGTTAACGCTTACTACCGCGCTGAGGTAGAGTTACTTGAAAAGGTGTTGCCCTCGGCATTTTTTCCCCAGCCCAAGGTATTTTCGGCGGTGGTCAAGCTTAGACCGCGCAAGCCACCCTTTGAGATAGCCGATGAGCGGATGTTTTTTGATGTAGTCCGAGCTCTGTTTCAGCATCGACGGCAAAAGGTGCGTAACGCGTTGTACCATTCGTTCGATCAGATATTTCCTGATGTGAAATTGCGAAAGAGCCAAAAGAGGGAGCTATTGGATAAGAAACTTCCTAAAGAACTCGCCGATGAGAGAGTGATAGATCTTGAGCCCGAGAAATTTGGTGAGATGGCTGACCAACTGATCATGAACAAATAGGATTATCGGAAATTGGACCAATCTGCTAAGTAAATGTTATGAAGTAATAACAAATGAGGTAAACGCCCACCACAATCAGTATAAGAGCCCCGACTCGCCCCACATACGGCATCGCTCGCATCAATTTAGCCATCATCATATCCTTTGCACTGGCGACGAGCAGGGTAACGATGATAAGTAGCAGACTGAGGCCCAAGGCGTACGACAGAAATATCGCCATCCCCCCGACGAACCCACTTGAGATCGCCCTAGATACAACTCCAAGAAAGACAGGAGCGATGCATCCCGCGGTCGCTAAGGCGTAAAGTATACCAAAACCAAATAGACTTGTGTAACCTCGGCGGGTGCCCGCCTTCATTTTAATGCGAAAGCCAAGGGGAGTGCCGAAGAGCATCAGCATCCCCATTATAACCAATATTACACCTACAATCGGCTCCAATTTGGGGACATAAGGTTCAATTGCGCCCCCGAACGCTGAAACTCCAATGCCTATCATAGTAAGAACTAGGATGGCACCAACTGCAGAGGCGACTCCACCGAGGATTCCCTTTTTTAATACAGGGGCGGCTTGGCCTTTCCCGGAAGAAGTATCCTCCAGCCCTAGGTAGTATGAGATGTAAGCAGGAAGCAAAGGGAAGGAGCAGGGCGAAAGAAAAGCCAATATGCCTGCGGAAAATGCGAATGAAATGTTTACAAAGTCCATGGCGGGGCCCCACCTAGAGCAACACATCTATCTTCTCAATCAGTTCGGATGAAGATATTGTACCCTCACGGGCGAACCTGATGTTCCCACTTTCATCAATTATTACGAGCTTGGGGATTTGGAAAGCACTATATTTTATAATGACATCATCCGTGTCGACCGCAAATCGCCAAGTGGCCCCATGTACAACCTTGAAATTTTTAAGTTCTTGGTTAGAATCGCCGCCGACACTGATGGATAGAATAATTACATCATCGCCGTAATGTTGTTGGACCTCCTTAAGGTGTGGGATTTCAAGAATACATGGCCCACACCAAGTTGCCATTAGGTCAAGGACCACCACTTTACCCCTAAAATCTGAGAGGCTGAAGTCATCACCATCGGTGCCAGTAAGCGTAAAGCTGGGAGCATCACCCTTAACCTCCTCTCTACCCCTGCCCACAAAAACCACGATTACAATCAAGGCAATAAGCGCCACGACAAAAATAATTTCAACTTTTCTCATTTTGTTTTCCCTTAGTCCATGAAATCCTCAGGCTTTGGAGGCTCAAGCTTCAAACCTTTTCGTTTTCGCGTCTCCCTAATCGTCTGCTCCTGGAGCTCGCGGGGCATGGGATCGAACCGATCAAATTCAGTGCCCCAGATAGCTCTACCCTCTGTTTCTGACCGCATCTCGGCAGCCAGCCCAAAGGAGTTACCCACAGGAATTGAAGCTTTTATGATGGCGATGTCCTCTTCGGATTCCATGGTTACGATGCGGCCTCGGCGCCCCTGGATCACGCTAGTAGCGCCACCCAAGAACTCTTGCGGCACGCGAACCTCCAGCTTCAGAATCGGCTCGAGGACGACGGGGTTAGCCATTAATATGGCCGCTTGAGTGGCGCGCCTCACCGCAGGTATGATCTGGGCCGGGCCCCTGTGGACAGAGTCCTCGTGCAACGACGCGTCGGTTATGAGTACCTTCAATCCTCGGCTCGGCTCGCGCATGATCGGCCCCTCATTCACCACATTGGTAAAGGCCTCGATGACGTAATCCTCGACCTCCTGCATGTACTGCACGCCTTTGGTGGTATCGGTGAGGATGTTTGGCCCCAGCATGGTTACGATGTTTCGAGCAGCGTGGGTCTCCCAACCTAGCTCACGGAGTACATTCGCCCTCTCCTTGCGTTCCTGCTTGGGGTAAACCTTGCCCTCCTCGATCGCCTTGATGACCTCAGGCTCGATGGGCTCCACTGCCATCTTGAAACGGTTGTGCTTGTTGGGCGATTTTCCCTCCACTGGCCCTGCTTTACCTGAAACCGTTTCGCGATAGACGACAATGGGCTCGGAAGCCTTGACCTCCATGCCCGCCTCCTTCAGCTTGTACTCGACGATCTCGAGGTGGAGCTCGCCCATGCCCGAGACGAGATATTCGCCCGTTTCCTCGTTAATTTTCACTTTGACGTTTGGGTCCTCCCGGGAGATCTTCTTGAGCTCGCCTACAAGCCTGGGTAATTCTTGGAAATTCTTGGGCTCAACCGCAACCGTCACGACGGGCTCGCTGACGTAGCGCAGCTCTTCAAAGCCCTTGCCTTCAGCGCCGGCCTCGATCAAGGTCTCTCCGACATATGCCTCCTTCATGCCTATGATCGCGCCGATGTTGCCCGCTGGAACTTTATCCACGACGACACGATCCGGCCCCATATAAACGCCGACCTGCTGGATTCTAGCATCTTTATTCGCGCCGACCAGATGAACGGCTTTACCCTTCTCTAGGGTGCCCGAAAAGATGCGCCCGGTCGATACGACGCCCGCGTGCTCATCAACGATGATGTCGGTGACCACCATACAGGTCTTGCCATCGGGGTTTGCGGCAATCATATCCTTGCCAAGTTCGCTGGTGGGATCACCCTTCCATATTACGGGGATCCTGTCAGCCTGAGCCAGCTTTGGGTTTGGCAGGTGAGGTATGACCATGTCGAGGATGACTTCGTAGACCGGACTTTTCTTTGCGAGCTCAGTTTGAGCACCGGTTCGGTAGGCGTCGATGATGTCCTTGAAGCTAATGTTTTTCCTCTTCATTTGCACAACAGATACGGCCCATTTTTCCTTGGCGGAGCCGAAGGCGACCGAGCCTCCCTCAACGCTAACCTGCCATTTTCCGGCGACATCGGCAGGCGCGTACCTTTTGATCAGCTGGTTGAACTTAGTTATTATCTTGATGAAGCGCTCCTGCATGCCCTCGGGCGTGAGTCTGAGCTCATCGATGAGGCGGTCGACCTTGTTGATGAAGAGGACAGGCTTGGCTCGCTCCCGCAGGGCTTGGCGCAATACCGTTTCAGTCTGTACCATGACGCCCTCGACAGCGTCTATCACCACCACGACGCCATCGATGGCGCGTAGAGCCCGGGTAACGTCACCGCTGAAGTCAACGTGCCCAGGCGTATCCAGCAAATTGACCAAGTACTCCTGGCCCTCGTAGTTGTGAGTTAAGCTGACTGCGGCGGTTTGGATGGTGATGCCCCGCTGTTGCTCAAGCTCTAGAAAGTCCGTAAAGAGCTGTTCGCCAGCTAGCTCGGAGGAAATTATGCCTGAAGCGGCGACCAAGCTATCGGTCATCGTCGTCTTGCCGTGGTCGACATGGGCAACTATCCCGATGTTCCTAATCTGCTCGGGCTGCCACATCAACTTTTGGACATCTGAAACATGCTTATAGCGTCGCATATTGGTCCCCTTTTTTAAGCCAAGTTCGATATTATTTTAATCCCTTTCGGTAAAAAGCAACCGTATTCCTTTTGGAAAGGGATAAATGCATGCCAGCGATTTTAACTTGAGGGTTCAACATGCGCCAAGAGAAATTAAAGAAGGAGATATTGGGGCTAAAGGAGGAGCGAAATGCGGCCATTTTGGCCCATAATTATCAGAGGACAGAAGTTCAGCTCATAGCGGACTACCTCGGTGATTCTTTAGATTTGGCGAGACATTCAGCAAAGATTGATGCTGAGCTCATTCTGCTGGCGGGCGTGAACTTCATGGCTGAGACGGCGGCCATGCTTAACCCAAAAAAACCCGTGTTAATTCCTGACCCTGCGGCAGAATGCCCGATGGCTGCTCAATTGTCCGCTCCTATGATTCGCGAAGCAAGAAAAAAACATCCAGATGCAGCAGTGGTGCTGTATGTCAACACACTGGCCGAGGCAAAGGCGGAGGCGGATGTCACATGCACTTCGGCGAATGCGCCTCTGATAGTCGATGCGCTCGATGAAAAGAAGGTCCTATTTGGACCGGATAAGAATCTAGCATGGTTCGTGCAGCGTCGAACGGACAAGACCATCATCCCCCTCCCGGAGGATGGGTGCTGTTATGTGCATAGGATGTTTACGCCTGCGGACATCGCCCTCCTCAAGGAGAAATGTCCAGACGCTGAGGTTTTAGTTCATCCAGAGTGCGACCCAGAGGTTCAACAGCTCGCGGACCACATATGTAGCACGAGCCAAATGCTGCTACGGGCAAGGGCCTCGCCAGCGAAGCGATTTATAATTGGGACCGAGGTGGGCTTGGTCGAGAGGCTGCGGCGCGAAAATCCGGGAAAGGAGTTCATACCGGCGCTCGAAACCGCTATATGTCAACAGATGAAAAAGCATACGCTTGAGAAAGTTTACCTATCCCTGCGTGATGAGAAGCATGTGGTGACGGTGTCGCCAAATATCGCAGACCGTGCTCGCGCGGCAATCGAACGCATGCTCGAGATCTCGGGGAGAGCCACGCGTGATTAGTATGATGATCAGGAGAAAAATTAGGGAGATGCTGGCTGAGGATATCGGCTTTGCGGACATAACCTCAGAGGCTCTAGTTCCAAAGGATGCGGAGGCTGAGGCCGAGATAACCGCCAAGCAGCGAGGTGTTCTGGCGGGCATGGTGGAGGCGGTTATCACCTTCGATGAAGTTGGGGCGCGGGCCAAATTGGTAAAAAAGGATGGTCAACGCATCAGGCCAGGCGATGTAGTCATGCGGGTTGAAGGTTCAACCCGTGGAATTCTAGCAGCTGAGCGAACCGCGCTGAATTTACTTATGCGTATGAGCGGCGTGGCAACCGCAACCCGGGAGATGTTGGAGCGAGCACGGAAAGTTAGTCCAAATGTCATTATAGCGGCAACGCGTAAGACGATGCCCCTGTGGAGCTACTTTGATAAGCGCGCGGTGAGGGTTGGAGGAGGCGATCCACATAGATTTAGATTGGATGACTGCGTGGTGGCGAAGGACAATCACGTCCGACTCATTGGCTCGATCGAGGAAGCGGTTAGACGAGCGCGAGAAGCGAGCTTTTCAAAGAAGGTGGAAATCGAGGTCAACAAGCCGAAGGATGCGCTCGAAGCAGCTCGCGTTGGCGCAGATATCGTGATGCTCGACAACATGAAGCCCACGGACGTCAAGCGTACTGTTAAGTTGATCACCAAGGCCGGCCTTCGCGGGAATGTCATGCTTGAGGCTTCAGGGGGGATCGACCCTTCAAATGTGGGAAGTTATGCAGCTTCAGGCGTGGACGTCATATCCTCGAGCTACATGACGCTTCGAGCATCAGCCTTGGACATGAGCTTGGAAATCCGCAAGGGCCTCAAGTCAAGCTATGCTAAACACAAGCAAAGATTGAGGTGAGAAAATGGCAGGAGAGCTGACACTCGCCGGCAAAAAAGTGTACGATGCGCTCAAGAAGCTGGGCGCGACAGACCCGGACTCCCTCAAGACGGCTGACGACGCCACGCGCGCAAGCCGCCTACCGAAAAGCATGACGAACAACGCATTGACGGAACTCGTGGCGAAGGGTTACGCGAAGCGAGTCGCGCGCCAGAAGGCGGCGGGATACTATTTGACGAAATGACTAGACGCGGGCAATCCGCTTTCACGAAATTTAAGCATTTTCGGCTTGGTTATTGGAGATTAGGTTCACTTTTGATATCTAAATGGAATGCTTCTTCGCAGGAGAATGTTGTTCAGGGACGTTAAAGCAATATCAAATTTTTGTTTACTTTCACCCACCTCTCGGGCAAACCCTTTAGAAAAAACACCCCCACATGTCAATCGGAGATCGATTGAAGAGAATCGGAATCGCGGAGTTACCCCTACACGCTGGAAAATGTCCACCCTGGCTATTCAGCAGGATGAAACGTCTAGCAAAGGTCATAACCGAAGTCATCGTGTACGAGTACGGCAAGGAGGAATTTCTCCGAAGGCTAAGCGATCCGTTTTTCTTTCAGGCCCTAAGCTGCGTGCTAGGATATGACTGGCATTCAAGTGGTACGACCACGGTGACAATGGGGGCCCTTAAGGAGGCGCTGAAGCCAGAGGAACTGGGCATCGCGGTCTGCGGAGGGAAGGGCAGGGTTTCGAGGAGAGCGCCGAGCGAGATTGGAAAGGTTGCTGAGCTTTTCTCGCTTTCCACATCAAAGATGGAGGGTTTGCAATACGCGAGCAGGATAGCCGCGAAGGTAGATAACTCCTGCCTTCAGGACGGCTATCAGCTCTATCATCACTGCTTCGTACTCGCAGAGGATGGGAATTGGGCGGTGGTACAGCAGGGGATGAGCGGAAGGCTCGCCCGGAGGTATCACTGGCTCTCGAGCGCTATCAAAAAATTCGTGGAGGAGCCCCATTCCGGCATCTGCGGCGACAGGTGGGAGGAGGCTGTCTTGGACATGACCGCCAAGGAAAGCGATGAAGCGAGGAAGACGAGCCTCGATCTGGTCAAGGATAACCCGAAACATCTGGCCAAGTACGTGTTGTCGGTAGAGCAGCGAACGTTGGACGAGTACCTCGAGAGATCCCCCTGGGTTTTAAAATTGACAATGTCTCCTCAACACAGGATAAGCGACCTCACTGAACGGACGATGGCTTCGTTACAGAGAGCTTACGAAATACAGCCCGATAATTATGAGGAGTTGGTCGCGATAAGAGGTGTTGGGCCGAAGACCGTGAGGGCCCTAGCCCTGATCTCCGACCTTATCTACGGCAAGCCCCCCTCTTGGAAAGATCCCGCTAAGTACAGCTTCGCGCACGGGGGGAAGGATGGCATACCTTTTCCCGTGGACAAGCCAACCTACCAGAGGACCACGGAAATATTGGATAGCGCCATAGAAGGAGCCAAAATCGAGCAAAAGGACAAAATCAATGCCATCCGCAGGCTGCATGAGTTTCTTTAAAATGGCAATCATGCGGAAAGTTTTAAGAATTTAGAAGTCCTATTTTCAATCGCCCGCGGTAACTCAGCTTGGTTAGAGTGGCCGGCTGTAGACCCAAGCCGAAACCGGCATGTCGGGAGTTCAAATCTCCCCCGCGGGACCATTCAAAAATTATCAGCTTCTTTTCTTTGTGTAAATTGCCATTATAGTGCCGATTATTGCTATTGCCGCGATGGCTCCAATTGCAGGTGACCATTTTATGGAGGACGGATTCGCCGCGGTAAAAGTTCCAGTCAGTCCACCGACCTCAACATCGTAAGTTCCTTCCACATCTTTAGTCACGGTAAACACTACAGGCCCCGCTGATCTGCCAGCGACCGCCACGTTTTCAATGGCTTCGACGACACCATTGACTCTGAGAATTACCTCACGGGTGCCTTCCAAATCACCCGTGTTTATGACAATCACGGATATTTTGACCGCCTCTCCAATGGCTACCTTCGTTGGGCTCACCACCAAGTCCCCAAGCTCAAAAGCCGCTGGAGTCAACATCCCTCCCGTTATGGTGAAAAATGAGAGTCCAGGGGAGATTGATGAGAAGTAAATGTAAGTGTTATCCTCCCCAATTCTAGTAGTGGACAAATAAACCCATTCGCCGTTTTCGGCATAACGGTTTAGAGTTATCTTATTTTCGTTTACGTTCTTCGCCACAATCCAAGATTTTTCGACCCTGAAGGTTATTGTCACTTCACTAATGTCTTTGTCGGCGATGTTCTCCTTGATTATCTCTAGGTAGCGGTAAATCGCTCCCGGTGCGGATATTGCTACCTCAGCCGGCCTGTCAATGAGTTCTCTCACGGTTACCTCGACGTTCTCAACCGTGCCCAGAACGCTTATCTTCAGCTCGATTATGGAAAAGTTCTCAAACTCAACGCTGACTGGGGCTTCAGGCATTATGCGAAGTATTCTTATTGTCGGAGAAGCTGGGGGAGGGACGACCGTAAAAGTAAACGTCCATACCTCAGACCAATCGCTTGCATTGTTGGCCCCATCGGCCGCTTGGACCCGCCAGTAGTAAGTGCCGTTCGTAAGTGCCTCATCCAAGGTGATTTCGTAGGAGGATGCCGCGAGGTCCGTCTTTTGGAGGACGATCGAAGTGAATCCGTTGTCAGTAGCGATTGAGAGGCTGTAGGTGACGCCGGATGGGTCGCTAACGTCTGACCAGTCGAGGATCGGAGTGTTATCGCTCAGATTTTTCCCATCGGCCGGCGATGTGAGCGATGGCACGGCAGGTGGCGTGGTGTCAGGGGGTGGGGGCGATGGAGGAGACGGCGGTGAGGGCGGAGGTGATCCTTCAGCATTAACAGCAAAGTGCCATGTTACTGAATGGTTTTCTCCGTTTTCATTCTGCGCTATGACTTTCCAGTAATAAGTTTCGTCTTCTGTAAGAGTAGGAGTTGTCCATTGGTTGTCTCCTTCGACGATATGGTCGTACAGCGGGTCCGCATCTGGATCAGAATCATCATCCAGAAGCACTCTGTGGTTTTCTGCATAAATCGCATTTTCCCACCTGATAGTTGGTGTCTTAGTCGAGACTTCACTTCCATTGCTCGGAGAATACAGTTGTGGTTGAGTTGGTAATCGCGGTGATGGTGGAGGTGGTAGTGCTCTTGCGTGGGCTATGCAGCTCGCGTTGTCTCTAACCGCGTTGTCGGCTTGGAATACTGCGTTGACGATTATTTTATCCCGAGTGCAGTTTTCAGCATTCTCCGGTATGGTCACCATCAACGTGGTTTCTCCATTCTCACCGGGCGAGAGGTTCTCGATCACGTTATCGTCGAGCGCCGGGCACCAATCCAAGTTCTCGCTAACGGTCAAATCGTAGTTGTCCGGAAAATTGCCCATATTAGTGATAGTCACGATAAATGTAACGTTTTCACCTGGCGCAGCCAAGTTCTCGCCAGGTAAGATCGATACCTCGACATCGAGAACGATACCAGCTTGTGCGATGCAGCTGTTTTCGGCGCTCACATTTCCATTTTCCTTTGAGGTCGCGGTGACAATTATACTATCATTCGTACAGCCGATCGCATTGTCGGATATGATGACGGTTAGCGCCGTCTGTTTATTCTCGCCGGGCAGCACATTCCCGAGCATGTTATTCTCGAGCAACAGAGGCCAGCCCTCGGTGTCGCTGACGCTTAAGTCATAGTTGTCCACGACACTGCTCGTATTCTTGACCGTGACGGTATAGTTGAGGTTGTCACCCGGCAGAGCGCTCTGATAGCTTGGGGAGATCGAGACTTCGACCTGCTGGGTTGGGGGCCAGGGGTTCATGAGCGGGTAACGATCTCGATTGTTATCGCCGAGAATGAAATATGGCACATCTCCGATCCCATCGCTCCCAAACAGGTCTTGATTTTCACCTTGATAGTTGTCCTCGCCCGTGTAATCGCTCCAGTAGTTGCCGCCTGAGGGATAATCGTCGTCCCAGTAATTGAAGTTATCATCGTATGCATCATTGTTCACAAAATTGTTATGATAAATACGGTTGTTGTTTGAGGAGTAGTGAAGTATGATTCCATACATGTTGTTAGAGTTTATGCTATTGTTGACGATGATGTTGTTGCCAGAATCAAAGAGGCGGACCCCATAGTAGTTGTACGATGAAGTGTTGTTGGTGATGATATTGTTGTCCGAACGTTCGAGGAAGATTCCATTATAGGTGTCCCAGTTCGTGGTGTTGTTCTCTATTCTGTTGTTGTCCGAGTAGTGGAGGCCAATTCCATAATCGTATTTGTTCAAGTCAACAACATTATTGGTGATGGTGTTGTTGTCCGAATAGATGAGGAAGATTCCCCATTTATTGTTCTCAACAATGTTGTTCGTTACCAATGAATCATTAGTACATGCGAGTTCTATTCCCAGAGTGGAATTTGAAGCATTTACATTTTCAACAGTCATGTTTGAGCAGTTCGCCAGAATTACCTCCCCAGCATCATCTGGGACTACTATTCCGCTTACATCCGCGTAATAATAGATCGGCTTTCCATTGACTGTATTATTATCTATTGTGTGCGTGTTGTAGTGAGAAACTTCCCACCCCCTGATTTGTATTGCACAGCTTCCAAAAGCGTTATTCTTGACAGTGATGCCCGAAGAATAATCGATGAGAATTCCCGCGTAGGTGTCCCAGTTCGCGGTATTGTTCTCTATCCAGTTGTTGTCTGAGACAAAGACATCGACCCCATAGTAATTATTTGACAAGATGCTGTTAACGACGGTATTATTTGATGATCCCCACCAGATGGCGATTCCATCATAGCATCCTGATATAACATTTTTCACTGTAATATTGTTGTCTGAGCCCGAGAGATAGATCCCAAAATCGTAATTCTTGCTGGTGCAGTTTTCCGCCTTCCCGTTTATCACGTTACGTAAATAGATACCATAAGTGTACCATGATCTCTCACGGCCGTCGACAAAACAATTCCTGACAATAAAGTGGGCGGCCGTATCCATAATTGTAATCCCGCTATAAAACTCCACAGAAATGCTCCAATTCTCTATGATGTAAGGATCGTTCTCTACCCCACTGCCTCCCACGACCCCATTCGCGGAGGTGAATTCATTGTCACTGGAGATGACAATCGGCTCATGAGGATACAGAAATACGCAGCGAGCGACACAGCTGGCATTATCACTAATGTTCTCATTCTCTTGGGAGGTGGCGGTAACAATTAGATTATCAACTGCATCAATGAGATTTTCATTATCGGGTATCATAACGGTAAGCGTCGCCACGCAGCTCTCGTCAAATGCCATGTTTTCAAACAGGTTCTCTGAGAGCACCGTTGGCCAGCCGGTGTTGTCCTCGACGGTCAAATAGTAGTTATCATTTCCTATTCCAGTGTTCTTCACCTCGACCTCGAAGGTGATATTTTCACCGGAGCGCCCATAATTCTCGCTCGGCGCGATCGAAACTTCGACGCGCCTGCTGGGTGGAACGCGGGCTACGCAACTGACATTATCACTTATCTCCGCATTCTCCTGTGAGGTTAAGGTCACGAGAATATTGTCCTCAGCGCCAGGTATCACATTGTCTGAAATCGTGACGGTAAGCGTGACTTCCCTCACCTCACAAGGCTGCATAGTTTCGAGCGAGTTCTCTGAAAGTGCCAGGCCCCAGTTTTTGTTATCGCTTGAGGTTAGAGTATAATTATCCGCGCACACGCCATTCCAGACGGACACAGTATAGCTAAGCGAAGCCCCGGGGAGGGCGCAATTCTCCTTCGGAGACACGGTTACCATAGGGCTTGTCTGAAGTCGGAGTTCTGGATCTCCGAAGAGATTCAACCCATAGGCACACCAGCGTCCGTATGAGCTTGAAGAAATGTACCAATCTTGATCTTCTTTGGAATCCGAGTTCATCGCGCCGAAGCTAGATATATTCTCACTGAAAACCGCATCCCAGAACTCGCGATTGAAGTGTTGTGACGGCCCGTCAGTGCTGAATCTCATTCCCCATCCGTACCGAGCATTCATGACCACGGCGGCCGCACCGTTATCCATCCTGGTGACCTTTTCAGCCCAGCACTCGGTGTCATCAAAATGACCCGCGAGACATGTCTGGCTGTAAGCGAAGAAGTACTCAGTGTTAGTGAATGAATCCAAATCGGAATTGTACAGCTTCATGGCATACTGATTATTGCCGTGCCCCAGATGATTCAGCACTCGAACACCGTTGTTGACGATGTCGATCAAGTCGTATTTCGACCACGATTGATCCTTCTCATAGAGTGTATTCGCCTCAATCGTGTCGCAGGAGATGAAGCCCTTGGTGGTGTAACCATGATCACCTGAGCCAAGCCTTATCTCCTCCATCATGTCCTTCGCATACTCCGAAACGCCACCAAAGCCCAAGTGCTCGCCGACCATGTACGCTAAGTACTTGTCTTTTGGAACGAAGTCCTCGAAAGCAAGGGTCTTGCGCACGAAGTTCGAAACGTCCGCCCCACTGGCCACGGGGGCCCTCCCTACATGCACCTCTGCGTATAAATCGACCTCCCCGCCGTTCTCCCCATCGTTCGGCTCTCCCCATAGGCCGTCATTATCGTAGTTGAAGGTTCCATCCAAGCAGCTGTAGTACATGTCGGAGGGCATCTCTTCTCCCATGACCCAGAATTTCCGGAATGGAACAACCGTATCGTCCCCTCCGAGGAGCACATATTCAGCACCCCAGTTATCGTAGGCGTCTTTTATGAAGTTTCTAATTTTCTCAGCGTTATCCACTCCAGCATAATTAGCGTAGATCCACTCAAGGGTCACGATATTCGTGGTGATTCCCCTAGACTCCTTGCGGCTGCACAAGGTTTGCCAGTTATATGCGCCAGAATAGTTCTCTAACTCCTCACTGGTGATGATAACGTATTGGTAGTACTGTAGGGGGGTTAAGGAGATTCCCTCAGCCATTGGCTCTTGGGGCCGTTGAAAATAAGTATCGATTGTTTCTGGGTTGTCCACGATCCTGCCCATCGTTTCTCTGTCTTTTGTTGAGTATTTTTTTAGGAGACCTTCTCTCTCTACAACAAATTGCTCAATTTCTACTTCCACTGTCATGTCCTCGAAATAGAAAAGTTTTCCCTCAGTTGGAATGTAGCCCACAGGATTAAGATTTAGAACCAATATGCTGTAACCCATTTTCGATTGAATGAATGGATCGGAATGAATCCTCGCTGGAAATGGGGAAGAAGAATTATATATCCTTTTGTCCGGAAGCGTTGGTTCAGTAAAGGGTTCGATCGGCTCTTGGGGAGAAAAAGGCACGGGCATCTGCGCAGGTTCGATATAGTATGAACCATCTAGGATTGTCTTCCTGCCGGGCAAAACCCTCACTTCTTTGACTTCGCTGTTATAGGGGATCAAAACCCTGACACTTCTAACTGGTAACAGAGGCTCCCCAGGGTTGCCAAAGCTCTCTAGCCCATCCATCATGACTCGGTGATGCCCTCTTGCCTCGATAATTTCGGGAGCTGGAAATGGTACTGTTATGTTCAGTTTAGTCTTCCTGGGACTTGGAAACGCCGCGGAAGCCATCTCGGTGGATAAAAGTGGCGACGCTGATACTATTAGCAAAGCAATGACCAAAATAGATAATAAAATACTTCTGGAATCCTTAGCCCTCGTCCTTTGCATTTTAAAATTTTTGTCGATAGCATGATAATAATTCCCCATTTTTCTCCTGTTAAAAGCCCATACAGCTCGATTTAAGCGATTTGTGAAACTATCCTCCATCTTTACCTTTTAAAGCTGAAAATTAGTTCAAACAAGTCTGTTATTCGTGGAGCGTCCCGAACAAACTTTTAAACATGAACGGCAAATTTAAATTGGGTTGGCGGCCACGGCGGCGGGGTCACACCCGGTCTCGTCAGATCCCGGAAGTTAAGCCCGCCAGCGATTCGGGTTGTACTCTTGTGCGAGAGCCAAGGGAAACCCCGAGACGCTGCCAGCCCACTTCCGATTTTGGCAATGTTTAATATCGCGTGAATCAATTCTTTGTTGGGCCCTGGTAGTGTAGACCGGTCTATCATGCGGCCCTGTCGAGGCCGCGACCCGGGTTCAAATCCCGGCCAAGGGCGATAGCCCGCCGATGGGCGCCATTTTGAACCTGGGCCCCTATTTTATGCATTACAACTTCGTGAGGCCACACCAGAGCTTGAACGGCATGACACCAGCGGAGGCCGCAGGGATAGACTTGGACATGAATGACGGTTGGGGAGATTTGATAGAGCTAGCAACAAAACATGAAACGATGAAAGAAATCGTTGATTGAACGGAAATTTAGGCATTATGGTTTTGATTTCTCTAACCTTCTAGATCCAAGAATTACGAGTGCTATGACGGTAGCGGCCAAACCTACGAGATATCCTCCCACGCCAATTACAAGACCAATACCAGCAACGCCCCATAAACTTGCTGCCGTTGTCACCCCTTGAATGTGCTCTCTTTGGGCGATTATAGCTCCCGCTCCGATAAAACCTATGCCAGCAACTATTGCTGAAGCTATCCTCGCGGGATCCGCCGAAAAATAATAGATTGAAGTTACTGTGAATAAACAAGCGCCAAAACATACTAACGAGTGAGTGCGCAGCCCAGCTATTTTTTGCGCCAACTCTCTCTCTAAACCGATTAATGAACCCAAGGCCGCTGAGAGAAGTAACCTTGCGATTAGTTCAATTTCAGACATATTTCCACATATAGTTAGAGAACGCAAATAAGCATTAGGTTCAGTTAACTTATAGGTCAAATAACGATACAGAACCCATGTCTCAAAAAGCATATTAAGTTAACAACAGAACCCTCTACTCGAAAGCCTTAAATCGAGCATCAGTGATTTAAAAATGAGAAAAGTATAAATATGTGAGTTTCAAGTCCGTTTTGCCCGTGGGGCCCGTGGCGCAGTCTGGCGAGCGCATCGGCCTTTTAAGCCGGGAGTCGAGGGTTCGAATCCCTCCGGGCCCGTTGGCTGCGTGGCTGGGTTAGGGGGAGAGCATGTCGGAAGAGTTTGATGTTAGGGATCATGTGCTCGTGCCTAAACACGAGGTGCTATCGCAGGAAAAAGCAAGCGAGGTGTTAGAGAAATTCAGGGTTACGCCTCATCAGATCCCGCTGATTAAAGTTTCCGATCCAGCTGCTAAAGCGATAGGGGCTAAAGTAGGAGACATCCTTAAAATTACTCGAAGCAGTCCCACGGCGGGGAAAGTTATCGTGTATAGATATGTAATTGAGGGCTAGGGGATAACTTGCAGGATACTTGGCCATTGCTTGAAGCCTTATTCAAGGAAAAGGGGCTCGTCAGGCAGCACCTTGATTCGTACAACGATTTCATCGGGCGTAAGCTTCAGCACGTCATCGACGAGGCAGCGGGTATAGAGCTTGAGGTCAAGGGCTATTCCGTTAAATTCGGTCGGATAAAGATCGACAAACCAAGGGTCAAGGAGGCAGATGGTTCCCGCCCTGCTATCATTCCCAACGAGGCCCGTCTGCGAAATCTCACATACTCCGCCCCCATCAGCCTTGAGATGATTTTGGTCGAGAACGGCAGGGAGGGCCAGCCGGTCGACGTTTACATCGGGGAAATGCCCGTGATGTTGAAGTCGAAGCTCTGTGATTTGAGCGGGATGAGTGAAGAGGAGCTGATTGCGGCGGGGGAGGACCCACTTGATCCTGGTGGTTATTTCATCATAAATGGCTCCGAGCGCGTTATCGTCACCCAAGAGGATCTGGCTTCGAACTCCATTTTGGTCGAACGCGACGAACGTGCTGCAACTGAGGTGGCGAAGATATTTTCAACCCATCGAGGTTTCCGAGCCCTTGTCATAGTCGAGCGCAAGAAGGATGGTCTGCTGCGCGTCTCCTTCCCAGCTGTGCCGGGACATGTACAGTTTGTCATCCTGATGCGGGCACTCGGATTGGAAAAAGATCGAGAGATAGTTGACGCGGTTTCTGACGATCCTGAGGTCGTCAAGGAGTTGTTTGAAAACTTGCAGGAGGCTGTCGAAGTAAAGACCAAGGAGGAGGCCCTTGACCTCATCGGCCGCAGGGTTGCAATCGGACAGACAAAAGAATATCGGCTTCAAAGAGCCCAGGAAGTATTAGATAGATATCTTTTACCACACATTGGCTCGCGCCCAACCGATCGCATTCAGAAGGCTTATTACTTGGGACGCATGGCCGAGCGGACGATAGAGCTTGCGCTGGGGCGACGTGAAGTTGATGATAAGGACCACTACGGCAATAAACGTTTGAAGCTAGCAGGAGACCTGCTCGAGAATGTGTTTAGGTTGGCATTCATCAACCTAAATCGAGATATCAAATATCAGCTTGAACGTGCCCATGCCAGAGGCCGGGAGATAAACCTTAGAACTGCTGCACGCGCGGATGTCCTAACTGAGAGGATCAGGCATGCTTTAGCCACGGGCAACTGGCCTGGTGGAAGGACCGGGGTAAGCCAATTACTGGATCGCACGAACTACATAGCCACGATATCTCACCTCCGCCGCGTCGTATCGCCGCTGAGCCGAAGCCAACCACACTTCGAGGCGCGCGATTTACACTCCACTCACTGGGGGAAAATTTGTCCATGCGAAACTCCCGAGGGCCCTAACTGTGGATTGGTCAAGAACCTCGCGTTAACGGCTGAGATCTCAATCGGCGCTGACGAGGAGAAAGTTGAACGCATTTTGAGCAAGGCGGGGATAACAAAGATACAAAAGGGAAGCGAGCGCCGGGGTAAGGCAAGTGTTTACATAAATGGGCGTTTGGTAGGAATAACGGAGAACGCGCGGGTGCTAGTCGCCGAGTTGAGACAATTTCGCCGCAAGGGCAGCATCGATGAGCAGGTGAACGTCGCCTACAGGGAGGACACAAATGAAATTATAATTAACACGGACTCCGGCCGCGTGCGCAGATCTCTAATCGTGGTGGAGGGTGGGAAGCCACTTTTGACTCAGGATCACATCGAGAAGATCAGGGTAGGTGAGCTCGCGTGGTCAGATTTGATACGTGCCGGGGTGATCGAATATTTGGATGCCGAGGAGGAAGAAAATTTATATATTGCCGTCTCACCCGAGGCCTTGACGCCCGAACACACTCACCTAGAACTCAATCTACTTTCGATCCTTGGAATAAGTGCCGCTCTGATCTCCTACGCTGAACACAACCAGTCACCCCGCAATACTTATGGCGCAAACATGGAAAAGCAAGCACTTGGGGTGGCGGCGACAAATTTCCAAAAACGTGTTGATACACGCAGCCACTTTATACATTACCCACAGACCCCCTTGGTATGGACGAAGATCATGGATATAGTTGGCTTTAATCGAAGGCCATCTGGGCAAAACTTAGTGGTCGCGATAATGTCGTATGGCGGCTACAACATGGAGGACGCTCTGATCATAAACAGAAATTCGCTCGATCGCGGTCTTGGCCGCTCCACTTTCTTTAGGATTTACGAGGCTGAGGAGGGCCGCTATCCCGGGGGGCAGGAAGATAAGTTTGAGATCCCCAGCGAGGAGATCCGAGGGTATGCGGATGCGAGCCTCTACCGCAATCTTGGGGAGGACGGCATAACCGAGGTTGAATCCGAGGTTCGCGGCGATGATGTTTTAATCGGGAAGACAAGCCCACCGAGATTTCTGGAGGAAGTGGATGAGTTCGGTATCGCCGTCGAGCACGGCCGCCGTACAAGCTCGATAAGGGTCAGGCCCAGCGAAGAGGGGATCGTCGACATGGTCCTCCTGAGCGAGACTGCAGATGGCAACAAGCTTGCGCGCGTCCGAGTGCGTGATTTACGAGTGCCAGAAATAGGCGACAAGTTTGCGTCAAGACATGGGCAGAAGGGGGTGATAGGAATCATTCTCGATGGGGCGGATATGCCATTTACTGAAGAGGGGATAGTGCCGGATCTCATAATCAACCCACATGCTATACCCTCGCGCATGTCAGTTGGACAACTCCTTGAGATGATCGCTGGAAAGGTGGGTGCAATGCGCGGACAAAAGATGGATGGGACGACTTTCGAAGGCGTACCCGAACAGCAGCTGCGCGAGATGTTGCAGAAGTACGGTTTCAAGCATACTGGAAAAGAAGTCATGTACAATGGGGCAACTGGTGAACTAATTCCTGCGGACATATTCATCGGTGTTTGTTATTATCATAAATTGCATCACATGGTGGCAGATAAAATCCACGCCCGATCTCGCGGGCCGGTACAGGTTTTGACACGGCAGCCGACCGAGGGCCGCGCGCGAGAGGGCGGCCTTCGTTTTGGTGAGATGGAGCGCGATTGTTTAGTTGGCCATGGCGCCGCGATGCTGCTTAAAGAACGCCTTCTGGAGGGATCTGATAGGTATATCGGTTTGGTGTGCGGTAAGTGTGGAAGTTTTGCAGTTCGTGACAGACGTCGAGATCGTGTATATTGCCCAATGTGCGATGAGGACTCGGAGATCTATGGGGTTGAGATGTCGTACGCATTCAAGTTGCTCGTGGACGAGCTGCAGTCGATGTGCTTGGCGCCTCGCTTACGATTGAAGGATAGGGCATAGGTGGTCAAATGATGCGCACTCCAAAATTAATTGATCAAATAGATTTCGGCTTGTTCTCACCTGATGATATACGCAAGATATCCGTAACGCGTATCGTCACTGCAGACACATACGATGAGGATGGCTACCCGATCGAACGTGGATTAATGGACCCACGCCTTGGTGTGGTGGATCCAGGGCTCAGATGTCGAACATGCGGTGGACGTGCTGGCAGGTGTCAGGGTCACTTTGGGCATGTGGAACTGGCCCGCCCCGTGATACATGAGGGTTATGTCGGGATGGTTTATGACTGCATTCGGGCTACATGCAGAAAGTGTGGCAGGATATTGTTATCCGAAGCGAAACTTGAGGGATATCGAAAGCAAGTTGCAGAGTTAAATGCGGCTGGACAGAATTGGTGGACTTTCGCCCACGATATCGTCCGAAGCGCATCTGCGGTAGAGAAGTGCCCCCATTGCGGTGAAACCCAGCAACGCATTAAGTTTGAGAAGCCAACTGCATTTATAGAGGGCAAGAACAGGCTCACCCCCAGCGATATACGTGAGAGGCTTGAGCGAATAATCAATGACGACGCGATGTTGATTGGGATAAATACGAAGGTGGCAAGACCCGAATGGATGATTCTAACGGCATTACCTGTCCCCCCTGTAACAGTTAGGCCGAGCATAACCCTAGAGTCAGGAGTGCGATCCGAGGATGATCTTACCCACAAACTTGTCGATATCATACGGATTAATCAGCGGTTAAGTGAAAATATCGAAGCTGGTGCTCCTCACTTGATCATTGAGGATCTCTGGGAGCTGTTACAATACCATGTCACGACCTATTTCACCAACGAGGTTTCAGGCGTTCCACCTGCGAGACATAGGTCCGGCCGCATCCTGCGCACGCTCTCCCAGCGCTTAAAGGGCAAAGAAGGAAGGTTCCGTGGAAATCTCTCTGGCAAGCGCGTGGACTTTTCTGCGCGCACCGTGGTGTCTCCAGATCCGTGCATAAGCATAAATGAAATCGGCGTGCCAGAGTACATAGCCAGAACTTTAACCACACCGATTCGCGTGACCGTTCATAACGTTGAGATGCTACGCGATTTTGTCAGACGTGGCCCGGACATCCACCCAGGCGCAAACTGCATAATAAGCCCAGATGGAAAGCGATATGACTTACGCTATGCTGATCGCGAAGAATTGGCGAAGATGATCGAACCTGGTTTTGTCGTCGAACGCCACTTAATGAACGGTGATATCGTGCTTTTCAATCGACAGCCATCACTACATCGAATGTCGATTATGGGACATGAGGTCAGGATCATGCCTGGGCGTACATTTAGGCTAAACCTCTGCGTGTGCCCGCCATACAACGCGGACTTCGATGGGGACGAAATGAACATGCACGTCCCCCAGAGCGATGAGGCTCAAGCGGAGGCGCGTATTCTGATGAGGGTTCAGGAGCAGATGCTATCCCCTCGCTTCGGTGGCCCAATCATCGGAGGCATTCAGGATCACATAACAGGCGCATACCTACTAACACACAAGGACACTTTAATTACACGCATGCAGGCCCAACAGCTTTTGGCGGCAGCTGGTTTGACTGTGGACCTACCAAAACCGGTTAAGAAGGAAGCAGGTGCTGAATATTGGACAGGAAAACAGATATTCAGCCTATTCTTGCCAAAGGGTCTGAATTTGACCTACAAGGCTAAGATATGTGAGAACTGCGCACACTGCAAGAAAGAGGAGTGTGACATCGACGCATATGTAATCATACGCGATGGGCAGCTGTTGCAGGGTGTCATAGATGCCCGTAGCTACAAAGCGCTCGATCGCTGTGAGGTGTTGGATAGGATACTAAAGGACTATGGTACAGTTATAGCGCGTGAATTCTTGGACCGCGTTACAAGGCTGTCAATAGCTTCGGCGGTTATGTTTGGTTTCACGACGAGTATTGATGATGAGGACATACCGCCCGAAGCTAGAGAACGCATAGATGAGGTACTGGATAAAGCGCGTGATAAGGTGAACAAGCTTATTGAGATTTACAACCAGGGCGAGATGGAGCCATTGCCTGGACGTTCCCTGCGCGAGACCCTAGAGATGCGAATAATGGAAGTGCTCGCGGAAAGCAGAGATAAGGCGGGAGGAATCGCCGAAAAATATCTCGGGCTGGATAATTATGCGGTGATCATGGCTAGGATAGGCGCGCGGGGTAGCATGCTTAACCTTACACAGATGGCAGCATGTGTTGGCCAGCAGTCCGTACGAGGCGAGCGCCTGAGCCGCGGCTACAGGGGGCGTACCATACCCCATTACAAGGTAGGAGATCTTGGTGCAGAAGCGCGCGGATTCGTAAGTTCCAGCTACAAACGTGGGCTTAAGCCATTGGAGTTCTTCTTTCACTCGATGGGCGGCCGAGAGGGTTTGGTCGACACCGCTGTGCGCACGGCGCAGAGCGGCTACATGCAGCGCCGCTTGATTAACGCGCTTCAAGATCTTCGCGTTGAATACGATGGTACAGTGCGCGATGATCGTGGAGCAATAGTACAGTTCGTCTACGGTGAGGACGGTATTGACCCGACGCGGAGCGATAAAGGCAAGGCAGCCAATATTGAGAAAATAATTGAGAGGGTAACTGGATTTGGCGGGGGATAAAGGTGGCCGGTGTTTCTGCCGATACAATTAAAACTGAAGTTCGCAAGCTTCGAAGTGTCCTGCCAGAAGCAGTGGTTAGAGAGCTGGAGGGTAGCCTCATACGTGTGAATAAGGAAAGGGCGATCATGCGCGAGCAGCTTGACGATATCATCAAGAGCGTCGAGCAGGCATATACAAGCGCCATGGTTGAACCGGGTGAGGCAGTAGGCACTGTGGCTGCACAATCAATAGGTGAGCCAGGCACCCAGATGACACTTAGAACATTTCACTACGCCGGCGTAGCTGAACTGAATGTAACATTGGGCCTTCCGAGGCTCATTGAAATTTTAGATGCTAGACGCACCCCATCCACGGCGTTGATGATAATATACCTAACGGAGAAGCTCGCAAAGAACAGGGATAAAGCTCGCACGTTCGCTCAGGCGATAGAAATGGCAAATGTTGAGGATGTCGTCTCGCAAACTGAAACTGACCTAATAAACATGGAGTTCGTCGTGACGCTTGACCGTGCCCGCACGCGTCAAAAGGAGCTGACGCCGACCAAGGTCGCGTCCGCCATAAAGGGGGCGCTGAAGACTGAGGTGATCGTCGATGGCAATAAATTACACATAAAACCAGAGTCCCCAACTCCATCTGATCTACGCCGTGTCTCAGCTAAGACAAAAGGGGTACCCCTCCGCGGCGTCAAGGGCATTAATCGTGTTGTAGTCAAGATGGAGGGCAATGAGTACGTTGTTTACACGGAGGGCTCCAACTTTGCAGATATCCTCGCCTTACCTGAGGTGGATAAAACCAGAACGGTGACCAATGATATTCGCGAGATCGAGGAGGTTCTTGGCACAGAAGCAGCTCGCAATGCTATAATAAACGAGGCGGTTAATACCCTTAACGAACAGGGGCTGGACGTAGACATAAGGCACATCATGTTGGTCGCGGATATGATGACGAACAATGGCTCAGTGAAGCAGATCGGCAGACACGGGGTGAGCGGAGGGAAGACGAGCGTGTTAGCACGTGCTTCCTTTGAGGTCACCACAAAACACCTTCTAGACGCCTGCATACGGGGCGAATCGGACAAGCTTGATGGTATAATCGAAAATGTTATCGCTGGACAGCCAATTCCACTCGGGACGGGTTCGGTGGAGCTAGTGATGGGGAGGGAATGGAAGGTTGGATCTAAATAGAGAAATACGCCAAGCGGTGACTACAGGCAAAGTGATTTTGGGTCCTGAAAAATCGCTAAAATCCCTAAAGCTCGGGCACGCTAAATCAGTTATATTGGCTTTAAACTGTTCTGAAGCTGTTCGAGCTGATATTGAGCATTATGCTAAGCTGGCAGGCATTCCAATCCATTTTTATCAGGGTGATAGTGCTGAGCTTGGGCTTGCATGTGGTAAACCCTTTCTCGTGAGCGTGATGACGGTCCTAGACCCAGGAAGTTCGAATATCCTCAACATAGGAGGTACGTAAGTGGGCGTTAAGCTCAGCGCGGATGAGATGCGCTACATCGCCTTGTTTGAGAGTCTGACCGGCGCCAGGGTATGCGATTGCTTGGTACGCGAAGGGGAAAATAAATTAACTTTTGTCGTGAAAGAGGGTGATATCGGGTTGGCGATAGGCAAGGGAGGCGGCAAAATTCAGAGGGCTAGGCGGATGATTGGTAAAAGCATCGAGGTTGTTGAGCATTCCGATGATCCGGTTGAGTTCATAAAGAAAGCTCTTGCCCCAGCTAAGGTTAAGGAGGTTAACATCGTCGAGCGCGAGGGCAAGAAAGTAGCGCTTGTGGACGTTGAAGCATCGGATAAGGGATTGGCTGTGGGACGCCGAGGCCAAAACATCCATCGCGTTAGGGCGCTTGCCCTCCGCCACCATGGGATTCATGATGTCTCCCTGACGTGAACTTTTAAGGTTGCAGCACAATTAACAATTTGAGGCCTTGGTGGTAGCATGAGTAAGGGTTCTAGGGGCGAGTTTGCAGCCCGAAAGGTAAGTCATAGACGGCAAAGGTTTAGATGGAAGGATGCTGACTACAAAAGACGGATATTGCACTTGGATGAGAAAGCGGATCCCATAGAGGGGGCTCCACAGGGTAGGGGCATCGTCCTTGAAAAGGTCGGCGTCGAAGCGAAACAACCTAACTCGGCGGTGAGAAAATGTGCGAGGGTTCAGATAATCAAGAATGGGAGGCAGGCCACGGCTTTTGCCCCGGGTGATGGTGCAATTGGTTTCATCGATGAGCATGATGAGGTAATCATCGAGGGCATCGGTGGAGCAAAGGGCGGCGCAAAGGGGGACATTCCGGGCGTGCGGTACAAGATCGTCAGCGTGAATGGGGTCTCGTTGAAGGAGCTCGTCAAGGGGCGTAAGGAAAAGCCGACGAGGTAAGGTCATGGCATTTAAATATTTTGGAAAGTGGCAGGTCGAGGATGTAGTAATGGAAGATCAGGGCCTCCAGCGGTATATCCGCCTGCAGCCCGGCCTGGTTTTACATACTGGCGGGAGGCATGCTGGTAAACAGTTTGGCAAGGCCGAGGTTCCCATCGTTGAGCGTCTGGTAAATAAAGTGATGCGTTCTGGCCCAGGAGTCAGAAAACTTGGCGGCAAAGCGATCCGAGGCGCTGGGGCATGTGGAAAAAAGCATAAGGCTTACAATATCGTCCGCAGAACACTTGAAATCGTAGAGCAGAGGGCGAAGAAGAATCCAATCCAAGTTTTGGTTGATGCGATTCAGAATTCAGCTCCTAGGGAAGAGACGACTCGGATAAGTTATGGAGGGATTACCTACCACCTTGCCGTTGATTCTGCCCCCCAAAGGAGACTCGATGTTGCGCTCAAAAATTTGGCGGCGGGAGCCTTCGCGGCCTCATTCAAAAGCAAAAAGCCGATAGAGGAGTGCCTCGCAGAAGAATTGATTATGGCCTCGAACTATGATATGAAGAGTTTTTCCATAGCGCGGAAGGAGGAGACCGAACGGATAGCGATGAGGGCCAGATAAGTCCCAAAAGGCTTTTTAATGGGCCTATCAAATTATATTGAGTCACTTAACGGAGGGGTTTAGATGGCGAAGCCACATATGAACATGATAGTAATTGGGCACGTGGATCATGGCAAGTCCACACTTCTAGGTAGAACTTTCTATGAGAAGGGTTTAGTCGATGAAACCATGATTAAAAAATTTGAGGCTATGGGTGATAAGGGGAAGACTTTCAAATTCGCTTGGGTTATGGACACTACCAAGGAGGAGCGAGAGCGAGGGTTGACGGTAGATCTTGCCCACCAGAAGCTTGAAACCGATAAATATTACTTTACCATCATCGACGCCCCAGGACATAGGGACTTCGTTAAAAATATGATTACTGGGGCCAGTCAGGCGGACGCAGCTGTCCTCGTAGTCGCTGCCGATGATGGTATAATGCCTCAGACACGGGAGCATGCCGCGCTTGCCTTCACGCTCGGCGTTGGGCAGCTCGTCGTCGTTATAAACAAGATGGATCTGGTCGGCTACAAGCAGGATACATACAATAAGATCAGATCAGATTTGATCGATCTTCTAAAGGGGATAGGCTATAAAGCCCCTGAGAAATTTGTGTTTGTACCAACTTCAGCATTTCAAGGTGAGAACGTCGTCAAGTCGAGCGAGAAGATGAAATGGTACACCGGGCCCGTTTTCTCGGTCTCGCTTGACAGTTTTGTCGTGCCCGAGAAGCCGATGGACAAGCCCCTGCGGATACCCGTGCAGGATGTCTATTCGATCACAGGCGTCGGGACAGTGCCCGTTGGGAGGATTGAGACCGGAGTGCTGAAATCTGGCGAAACTGTCGTCTTCGAGCCATCTGGCGCGAGCGGCGAGGTCAAGTCGATAGAGATGCATCACGAAACCATACCTCAAGCCGTGCCCGGGGACAACATTGGTTTCAACATTCGGGGCATAGAGCGGACGGCGATAAGGCGAGGTGACGTCGCTGGGCATCCAAAGGCACCCCCAACCGTCGTTAGGGAATTCACGGCCCGGATAGCGGTACTGCAGCATCCTACTGCCGTAACCGCGGGCTACACGCCGGTATTTCATGCCCACACGGCGCAGGTAGCGTGCACGATAAGCGAGATAACGCAGAAGCTCGACCCGAAGACTGGTGCAGTTCTGGAGGAGAAGCCAGAGTTCATAAAGCGGGGCGAAATGGCAACGATCAAGGTCACGCCTACTAAGCCGATGGTGATGGAAAAAGCGGGTGAAATACCGCAGCTGAGTCGCTTCGCTATCCGAGATATGGGCATGACGATCGCGGCAGGCGTCTGCGTGGATTTGACGCCCGCGAAGTAGGCTGAAATCTTTTATTAATCACCCACCCTTACATAGGGTGGGGAAAGCTTTGCAGAAGGCTAGGATACGTCTGTCAAGTACGAACCCGAAGAAGCTCGACGGGGTATGTGAGCAGATAGCAGCGATAGCCGAGCGGACTGGCGTGAGCATGTCTGGCCCTATACCGCTGCCCACGCGGCGAATAGTTATTCCGACGAAGAAGGCGCCAGATGGGGAGGGCACGACCACCTGGGACAAGTGGGAACTTCGAGTTCATAAACGTCTAATCGACATGGAGGCGGACGAGCGAGCGATGCGTCAGATCATGAGGGTTCAGGTGCCCGAGGACGTCATCATCGAGATCGAGCTTAAGACATAACGAGCTTTTTTTAATGTTTTTGCAGTCAAGCGGGAAAATTTTCAGCCCGTAAACGAATCTACGATAAATGTGATGCCGCGGTGCGTTGTCCTCGCTTTGACGACGGGGGAGTCGTCGGTGAGTAGTTCAGTTTCCTACCATTGAGCTAATTCTTTTTTCGGGTGGCGACGGGGGTGTCGTCAATTCTTTTGGATAAATAAAAACTTTCTATGGCGACTGGGGAGTCGTCACCTTTAGCTGAAAAGCGGATATTCTAGCTTGACTTGCCATTTGCCTTTCCCTAGCCTCCGGTAGAGCCCCGGTACATGTCCTGCGCCGACAACGCACACGATTTTCCCCTTCGTCGAGGCGAGCAGCATCGCAATCCTAGCAGCCATGTAGGAGTTGCGCTCCTCTATGAGCACCTCATACGCCCTCGGCAAGGCCCGCTTGAGCGATGACAGTAGATGAACGACAATCTCATTCTCAGTAAGTCGCTCAAGCTCCACCCGCGCGCCGAACGGTAGGAGGCCCAACAGTAGCTCGAGGAACAGCCTCAGCTTCTCCCGCGCACCCATCCGCTCGACCAACCTTAGCAAGGTCACGTTTATATCTCGATCTATCAGCTCAACCCTAGCTCCGACCTTCTGCGCACTTTTTATGGCGGTCAGCATCTCCTCGCCCGCTGGCATCCCTGTCCGGCGCGCGAACTTGGTTTGGAGAAGGTGGAAGAACTTGTTAAGGATGAAAGGGCTCAACTCTCGAGCGCGCAGGGCCGCTCTCGCTCCGGCTCGTTCAACTTTGCCCATCAATGCAGCATAGCGAGATGGGCATAGCTCGACGGCCACGACCTCAGGCAATTCGCGCTCAATTGCGGCCCTGGTTTCCCCCTTGCTCTTTGGCAGGACGTGCGCAACCCCCACCAGCGTCAGGCGGTCACCCAGCTTTCGGAGCAACGCCGGCACCCCTAACTCGATAAGTCAGCAGCAAGTCTTTTCCCACTCGATCGATGGATACAAGTTCAAGGGCAATGCCTCCAGCGATCTTTGCAAATCCCCGACCCCCGACCAGGGTTCTGGCCTTTGCCCCGCCTGCTATATAGGGGGCGACCGCGACCCGAACCTCGTCGACAAGCCCCTGCTTCAACATCCCCCAATTCAGCGTCGATCCTCCCTCTAGCAGCAGCTTCCGCACGCCGAGCGCGTATAGCTTCCTGGACAGCTTTTGTAGATCGACCTCCTTCCTGCCCACCGCGATTATTTGAGCCCCCTTCGCACGGAGCCTCTCCAAATTCCTTTTTGAGGCTCTCGCCGTCACCGCGATGACAGTCCGCGCCGAGCCATTCAAGACCTTTGCATCTCGAGGGGTCTTCCCAAAGCTATCGACGACCAAGCGTAGCGGATTCCTACCCCTCGCCCGCCTTACGGTGAGTGATGGATCGTCAGCGAGCACCGTTCCAACTCCTACCATGACAGCGTCGACGCTTGCCCTGAGCCTGTGGATCCGATCCAAGTCCTTCTCGCACGAGATGCTACTGTCGCCAGTTACAGTTGCGATCTTGCCATCGAGTGTCATTGCGGCGTTTAGTATGACATATGGCCTGTCCATTGGCGCACCCGAAATTTTCGAAGATTAACTCATCGCTTGAGCTCTTAAGTTTGCCACTTCAAGATTGAAAAAAAGAAAACCCAGCGACCAAAAACTCTAATAATCCCAATTACGAGAAAATATCGCGGATGATGATCAATCGGAGGTGATGATTTGAAGAAGACATCCGAATACTACGGAATGCGCATATATAGCGACCGGGCTCACTACGTGGGTGAAGTTGAGGATGTGGTGATAGACGATAGGGAAGGCATCGTCGCCGGGCTGGCTTTCGGGCGGAGGGAAGGCAAAGTCACTTCAATTCCCTACGGCAGTATCATGGCGACAGGCGACATAGTGCTGGTGCGCACCAAGAAGCCCGAGCGGGAAGGGGCCTAGGCTTGCTCGTCGAGTTCGAGGGCAAGAAACCTCGAATCCATAAAACAGCATTTTTACACCCCGCGGCCACTCTGATAGGTGACGTGAGCGTGGGCGAGCATTCGAGCATTTGGCCAGGTGCAATCATTCGAGCTGATTTTTCGAGCGTGAAAATTGGCCGTTACACCTGCGTTCAGGACAACGCGGTCATCCACCCTTCCGACATCTATGAGGGCAAGGCTGCGAAGTACCTGCCAGTGAAGGTCGGGGATCACGTCGTCGTCGGCCACGGAGCACTTCTGCACGGCTGCACGGTGGCGAGCAACTGCATCGTGGGCGCGGGCTCAATAGTTTTCAACGGCGCCAGCGTTGGAAAGGGTTCGCTCGTTGGAATGGGTTCCGTCGTGCTAGCAAATGCTAAGGTGCCTCCCCACACAGTCGTAGTTGGCATACCAGCTAGGCCGCTCCGAAAGTTGACCGATGAGGAGTTCAAACGCATTCGCGCGCAGGCGGAGAACTATGCTAAGCTTGCTCAGCGACATAAAAGGAGTAAAGTTAAATAGAGATCGTCATTTCAAAATTTCATTTACGTTTTCTTCTCAAGCCAAGTGTATCGAGCCCGACCGCTTCCGGGTGGCGCTTTTTTATAAAGTCCAAAATTAGGTTTAGGTCGCTCGGAAAGACCTCTTTTATCATATCGGTTTGGTCGGCTTCAATCCTTATACCCTTTGGATATCTTATGGCGTACACGAGCTTAACATTCGCGAACCCCGAGAGCATGAAGCCGGTGGCGCCCAAAAGCAACCTCACCACAGATGTCCCCCCGGTGTAGTTTATGATTATTTCATCCCGCTCGACCTCGATCCCCTGAAGGATCTCAGTAATGGTCTCAGCAATGGATCTGGGGTTAAAACAATCGCACTCCTTAAACACGATCTTGGTCCCCGTTTTCTCCCCAATCTTTTTTATGACCACTTCGTTGGCCTTTTTGTAGCCGGCATGGGCCGCGACATATTTGAGCTGGAAGTCTGAGGTGAGAATGTAGGTGACATCGGGTTTTTCCTTCTCGAGGACGAGTTCGATCGTCGTGGGCACCTCTCCGAGGCCTTGGATCGCCACTTTCATGGGCTACACCTTGGACTACGATTCCACTTCGGCTTTATTAATAGTTTTATCCGCGATCTGGACCCTGCTCATCGGTACCGTGCCCCAAGTTCGGCCGTGAGTCCGATATCGCCGTACTGACAAAACCCAGTCTCGATTTTGATAGCAGCACCTATAAGTGATGTATGGAGCGGCGTCGCGAGTGTCGAGATTTAATATCGGACAGCAGGTGCAATCGCGGGCTTCATCATAGTTTATGCTATAATGATCAGACCGGCATAATATCCAAAGTGACTGAAAGTTTTTCAAAGCGGCACGAACATCGTCTCTAATCGATCATAAGTTGGATATTCTTCAATGAGCGCGAATTTTAGATCTGGCTCGAGCTTCGCCAGCTTTTCAGCTACGTGCCACGCCATCTCGACCCTGTTTTTTTCTCGGTCGATCAGGATCAATTCTCCAGGGATACTGTACTTTTTAATCAATCGTCTACGTACGGCTGCAAGCTTGTCCTTAAGGAGCCCACAAATGACGCCTTTGACTAGCAGACCGTCTTCGGTGATGACATCGTGGGGCATAGCGACGTTCTTAGCCCTTCGCCTGAGCCTATTGCGCAGCTGCACGTTGTCCTTGAGGGCGCTAGGGCAGTAGTGAATGTTCAAGCGGGTGTTTTTAGCGGCCCACTCGAGCACCTTGCGCGCGAATTTCTCGCTTCCCTTAACAGCCATGGATTCATCTGACTTGATCTCGAAGCCCTTTGCCCTCAACTCGGATAGGTTCGTGTCGGAGAACTCCAGCTCGTTCAGGTTGACGATGGGACAGCGGATGCGGTCGAGCTCTCGAAGCAGCTTCGTCGTCCGCCTGAAGGTGCTTGGTATCGCTGGTATTTCGATGCCAGCTTGAATGCCAACGTTCAAAGCTAGCTCAACCTGTCTAGCCGACCAGGTATGGAACCTGATCTCATCCAGCCCAGCCCGCTTTAGCCTGTGGAGTTGTTCGGCCGAGAGATTCCCGCCGCAGTACATGTGGACATGATGATGCCTACCGAACCTGCGTTTAAGCAACCGCAGGTAGCGCAGCACGCGCCTGAGCCGCAGGGATGGGTCACCACCAGTCATGCCAGTGCCGAGCGCATCGATGAGTTTAGCTTCATTGATTATATCTCGCCCGGATTTGACTGGACGCTCATTCGCATAGACAATATCCTTGTCTCGCCGCTTCTCCGAAAGCGGGCAATAATAGCAACCACGCTTACATAGGCCGCTGACGAAGAGCACCAGCTTTGCGCCCCTGATACATAGCCGACAGCCCTTCGACATTCGACCCAGTAACAACGAGTTCGCAGAGGTTCGGACCACGCGGCGCAAATCATCCGACCTCGTGCACCCAATACTCCCCGGCCTCGGTGATTTCCTTCTTCCAGATCGGCACCTCCGCTTTTATGTAATCCATGATTTTTGGGAGGGCTTCAAACACTTCGCCGCGATGCCTTCCGGCCACGATGACATAAATCGCATCTTCACCGGGCTTTAACTCATCGATGACATGATGAACCATCACCCGTGAGATATTGGGACTTTTTTCGATGTTTGATGCTATTTCTTCGAGCTTCTTCAGGACTTCATCTGAGCACTCATAACGCAGGGACCTGACAACTTCGCCGCCCTCAGAGATGCTCCGAACAACTCCTATAAAGCACCCGATCGCACCGACCTCCTTTCCGAGCTCCCTCCTCAGCCCCTCCAGCAGGCGGGGGAGGTCGACCTCGCCCTTTCGATGAATGCCAACCTCAGGCATCCTAAACACCCTTGCAGACCGGGCACTTTAGGTCGCGGCGAGTCTCGATAACATCGAATGTCATATCCTCGCCGTTGAAGAACAACATTCGACCCACCAGAGGCTTACCCACGCCCACGATGAGCTTGATGGCCTCCATCGCCTGAAGGCAGCCGATTACGCCCGGCGTGGTGCCTAGCACGGGAAATGCAGGCTTAAGCGGTGGCTCCTTGGGTATGATGCACCTCAAACAGGGCCCTTCGCCGGGCAGGATCGTCGCGAGTTGGCCGACTAATCCCTCGACGGCACCATGGATGAATGGGATGCGGTTGTGCACGCAGGTTTCATTAAGCAGGTAACGCGTAGGGTAATTATCCATACCATCCACGACGATGTCCGCACCCTTGAGGAGCTTGCCCGCATTTCCACGCGTTATGGTCTCAAGCCTGCTTTCGATCTTTGCCTTTGGATTCATCGCCCAGAGCTTTTCGATCGCTGACCCCGCCTTCGAGCGCCCGACGTCGAGCTGCCAATGCAGTATCTGACGGTTGAGGTTGCTCAGCTCCACCCTCTCGGCATCGAGGATGGTCAGATGTCCGACGCCCGCCGCGACGAGATATGTTGACGCCGGGGTGCCCAAGCCACCTAGCCCGGCCACGAGCACGTGCGCGTTTTTCAACTTCCGCTGCCCCTCCTCACCAAAACCTCGGATTGGGATCTGGCGGCTGTAGCGCTCGAGCTCCTCGGGCGTGAGCGACCCGCCCCCAGAGACTGGTGGGAAGATCGCAATCACATCGCCGTCTTTCAAAGGCGTGTTCAACCCCTCGAGCAGATTTATGGCCCTGCCGTTAATCAGAATGTGAACGGTCTCGCGCAGCCTCCTCGCGCCGGGCTCATAGAGTTGCTCCACAAGTCTTTTCCCGAACCTACTGACGAGTTCATCTAGCAGGGCGGCGACATCCTTTACGGCTTCCACGCTTTCCTGTTCTTTTCCGACGGCCTCGCGGAAGTTTGCAAAAAATTTCACGATGACCGCCAATCCATCACCAGCCCACGATTGGCTCAATTGGTATAAAGGTGTTTAGCAACACCCACCACTTTTTCGTGAGGAAGGCGCTGGGAAGTATGTGCTTTTAAACATATAAATCGAAAGTGAAATGTTACCTTATGTGAGGTAATTGTAGAGGTGAGATAAAATGGTTGGAGTGAAAATCCAGGTCCAAAATATCGTGCTCTCCGTTACATACGAGGGGGTGGAATTCAACCTCGAGAGGCTGGCAAAGTCGCTGGACGGGGCGAGATATGATCCCGAGGTCTTTCCCGGCATAGCTTATAAATCAGGGGATCCTCCAGCATCATTTCTCATCTTCGCCTCGGGCAAGATGAACTGCGTGGGCGCAAAGAGCATGAACGATGCCAAACTGGCGATAAATAAGCTGACCCGAAAGCTCAGGAAGGCGCGCATAAAGGTGAAATCCGCGCCGAAGGTCGAGGTCCAAAACATCGTTGCCTCATTCGACTTCGGAAGGGAATTCGATCTTGAGCGCATAGCTCGAAGCTTCGAAAATACCGAGTATGAGCCTGAAGTCTTTCCGGGCCTTGTGTTCAGGCTTGACGAACCTAAGGTGGTGGTGTTGCTCTTCGTCTCGGGAAAGGGCGTTTGTGCCGGCGCGAAGAGCATGAAGGACATACAGAAGGCGTCACGAAAGATAACCAGGCTCCTCCGTAAGCGGTAAAGGTTTACTAAATTAAAAAATATTTCACTTCACCAACCAGTATTTTATATATAACAGCGCTATATTAAATCGATATGGTAATTCGCCTCTCTTCCCAAAGGTATGACGGGCCGCGCGCCGCCCTCCTAAGTGGGTTGTTCTCACTTTACAGCCTCTTGGCGGCGCGCAAAGGGTAAAATGGGATGGAGGATAGTTTCACAAGCGGCTTAAACGAGTCGTTCGCTTAACCCTCACGGGATATATATGGAAAAGCTGGCAGGAGGAGCCACGCTTCTCGTAATTGGGGCGCTGATAATAGCTCTCTTTTATTGGGAACCTGAATGGCTGACCCAGTGGGCGGATTACGAAGGAATGCGTCAGTGGGTCCTGTTTGGGGGCTTGATTATATGCGGCGCAGGGCTTGCATTGGTCACTTATGCTGCGGGATTCGCCATGGCTGAGGGAAAGTACACCTGGCGCATTACCTCATTGACCGAGAGAGTGGAGGAAAAGAAGATGGCGCTGAGGGAGCTCTCTTGGAAGCTTGAAAGGGAGAGGAGAGAGCTGGTCGCCTCGAGGAGAAAACTAACCGCCGCGAGAAACAAAGTTGCAGCGAAGAAAAAGCAACTCGCCATAATAAGTGGAAGGTTAGGAGACAAGGAAAAACGGCTGAAGATGATCCGCAAAGTTGCAGGCTCTTGAAGTTCGGATCCACAATTCTGGGGGTAAAGCTCGAATTACCTCCCACTATCGGACTTTTTATTTTTTTACGCGATAGGTTACGAGTTATGTCGATCTCTGACGGCGCGCAACGGCTCGTTAAATACGGCAGTAAGGTCAAGAGGTGAAAAATGGTTAAATACATAACTGTGTTATATACTTATAACTGGCAGTAATTTTATTACAATAAAAATATAAATAGTAGTAATCCGCTATTGTTTTAATAAAAAATAGGAGTTGAGAGATATGGTAGAGAGATATCATTTTGCAACGTTAGCGTTACATGCCGGGCAAGAACCGGACCCTACTACCAGAGCTAGGGCTGTTCCAATATACCCGACCGTCGCTTACAATTTTAGGGATACACGACAGGCCGCAGACCTATTTGCTTTAAAGGCGCCGGAATTCCCGGGGGAGATCTACAGTAGATTTACAAATCCCACATATGAAGTCCTAGAAAAAAGGATCGCGACGTTGGAGGGTGGAGTCGCGGCTGCGGCCCTTGCATCGGGCCAAGCAGCCACAACTCTATCGATACTAACAATCGCGAGTACCGGGGACAATATCGTTGCTTCAAAGACCTTGTACGGTGGAACGGTAACACTCTTTGATTCTACGTTTCCGAAAAAGTTTGGGATCAACGTAAAGTTTGTCGAGCCCTCACCGGAGAAATTTAGAAAGGCGATAGATGACAACACAAAGGCCTTGTTCGCTGAAACGATAGGAAACCCAAAACTAAACGTGCTAGATATAAAACCTGTCGCTGAGGTTGCACATGATGCTGGAGTTCCGCTGGTTATTGACAACACCTTCGCGGCTTCCTATCTTTGCCGTCCATTTGAGTGGGGGGCAGATATCATTGTGCACTCGGCAACGAAATGGATTGGGGGACATGGGACTGTAATTGGTGGCCTAGTGGTGGATTCCGGAAACTTTGACTGGAATAACGGAAAGTTCCCAGAAATTACAGAGCCAGATTTTACATACAGGGGCGGACTTAACTACTGGGATGAATTTGGCAAACTCGCTTACATTGTAAAATTGAAGTCACGGTTCACAAGAGATCTTGGCCCTTGCATGAGCCCTTTCAACGCATTTCTCTTCCTTCAGGGGCTAGAAACGCTTCACCTTCGAATGGAAAAGCATAGTCAGAATGCGCTTGAAGTTGCTGAGTTTTTGGAAGGTCACCCAAAAGTAAACTGGGTAATCTATCCGGGGCTCTCAAATCATCCGACGCACGAGTTAGCAAAAAAATACCTTAATAAAGGGTTTGGCGGTATTGTCGGCTTTGGGATAAAGGGGGGCTCCAAAGCCGGGAAGAAATTTATAGAGAATCTAAAGTTGTTCTCGCATCTTGCAAACGTTGGAGACGCAAAATCACTAGCGATCCATCCGTGGAGCACAACTCACTCACAACTTGCTCCTGACCAGAAAGAAGAAGCGGGAGTGACCGAGGATTTCATTAGACTATCAGTTGGGATCGAGGACGTACGGGATCTCATAGAAGACTTAAACCAAGCATTAAGGGGTGCGTGAAATGCAAGAGGGCTCAATTGGCCGTGTTAATACAAGATACTATACTTTACCGGGCAAATTGAAGTTAGAGGGCGGGAAAAAGTTTGGCCCGGTGACATTAGCATACGAGACCTACGGAGATTTAAACAAAGAAAGAAGCAACGCGATTCTTATTTGTCACGCTTTATCCGGTGATGCCCACGTAGCAGGCTGGCATGAGGGGGATAGAAAACCTGGGTGGTGGGATGGTGTGGTTGGGCCAGGGAAGACTTTTGACACGGAGAGATACTTTGTTATTTGTTCAAACGTCCTAGGGGGGTGTAAGGGCTCAACTGGGCCTTCCTCAATTAATCCTGCGACGGGCAAGCCTTATGGGTTGGAGTTCCCCATCATCACTGTCTCGGACATGGTGAACGCCCAGAAGAAGCTAATCGATCATCTGGGAATCAAACAACTTCTAGCTGTAGTGGGAGGATCGCTGGGTGGAATGCAAGTTTTGCAGTGGACTATATCCTATCCAGATATGGTTCGTTTTGCCATCCCAATTGCGACCGCTGCCCGCTCCTCTCCTTTACAGATAGCCTTCAATGAAGTCAGAAGGAGAGCAGTGATGGCGGATCCTAAATGGAACAATGGGGATTATTACGGTCGAGAACTCCCTAGGGCTGGATTAGCACTGGCAAGGATGATCGGGCACATTACTTTCCTCAGTGACGAATCTATGTATCAAAAATTTGGAAGGAGGCTCCAAAATAAGGAAAAATATGGGTTTGATTTCTCCACAGACTTTAAGGTTGAAAGTTATCTTCACTACAAAGGCAACTCTTTCGTTAAAAGATTCGACGCTAATTCATATATCTACATCACAAGAGCAATAGATTACTTTGATCTAACAAATGGAGGCCACCGCTCTCTAAAGGAAAGTTTCGAGAATGTAAAAGCAAGGTTCCTTGTGATCTCAATCAGTTCTGATTGGATTTATCCACCGTATCAATCCAAAGAGATTGCAATGGCGCTCAGCGCCAATGATGTTGATATCAACTACTCTGAAATTAACTCGAACTATGGGCACGACGCATTTCTGGTGGAGCTCGGGCAAATGACTTATGTGATAACTAATTTTCTTTCCCACACTTCGGTCAAGGACGTGATGCTCGCAGAGGTGCCAAAAATAAAGAGAAACACAACTATCGAAACCGCAGCAAGGATCATGATAGAGCAGAAATCTACCCACCTGCCAGTGGTGTCAGAGAATGGAAAGTTGATGGGAATCGTGACCGCGTGGGACATCTCCAAGGCAGTCGCGTTGAAGTACAGGACGCTGGATGAAATAATGACGAGGGATGTCATAACGGCTGATTTGAACGAGTCGATAAACAGCGTCGCTAAGAAAATAGAGAAATACAACATTTCAGCTCTGCCTGTTATCAACGAAAAAGGGGAGATTATAGGAATCGTGACGAGTGACAGCATAAGTAGGCTAATCGCTGGAAGCGGTCCGCTCTCAGGGACCGAGACAGAAAACATCTCGGTGGGTACGGTCAGTTTTATCTAACAGTTGATATTGATGGTGAAACCGTTAATGACCTCCTAGCCGCGCTCATCCGTCAATATGGGGCCCAGTTCGAGAAGCGGGTAATTGACGAGAATACAGGCAAACTCAGCGGGCCAATATCATTATAAATGGAAGGGATATCCGCAACCTTCATGGACCTGACACGAAATTGAACGATGGAGACGAGGTCAGACTAATTCCCACCGTTGCTGGGGGGTAATTGTTATGGCCGGATGGTCCTTGATGACTCTGCCAATGGATGCCCTTTTGAAGTTAGGGAGAAAACCTTTTCCCAGCCAAATGGCGCCTTATCCACCGAATAGCCCAAGGATCTGAGCCTTTCGTGAAGTTCTTCCATTATCCCCATAGCAACATCTGAATCACTTACCTGCTCGGATAAGTGGACAAATGGAAATATAACCAAGTTTTTTACACCTAACTGTTTAGCCTTGCTAATGATTTCTTCAATGCCTTTGCCAACTACTTTGCTTGGATTCTCCGCGTCATATTTCTCCGCAGTTACAAAAATGACTAACGCATCTTTAATAGCGCAGCTCTTACATCCACTGGCAATCTCTTCAGCCACTTTCGTCCGCTGGGTTGTAAGATACGAAAAGTAATCGCAATGAACAAGCAGCATCTTCATATGCGTTTTTTCCCCCAATATATGCCTATATTCTATTGTATCACACGCTTTATAACTATAACGTCGTTATAAAGAACTGGGTGATATCATCGTAAAGGAGGAATTAAGCAGTAGTTTGGAGGAAACCACAATGTCGAGGGATGGTCTTTGTCCAGTTAACCCAACTTTCGCCTTCTACTAAGTTGGTGCTAAAGGTTTTACAATTAAACGGATGGATGACACAAAGAGAGATCATCAGAGAAACTACTCTTCCTCCGAGAACAGTAAAATATGCGATAAAAAGACTGAAGGAAAGGGAGATTGTCAAAGAGAAGCCGGATCTCAACGACATGAGGAGTAAATACTACAAATATTAAGGGCAAAATTTGCACCGATAAAGATATTTAAATTTTATAGCAACAGGTGATTTTTCAGCCGGGATAGCCTAGTGGAGATAGGCAGTGGGCTGCAGACCCGCTTACGTGGGTTCAATTCCCACTCCCGGCTTTAGCTAGGTAAAAATCAATATAGTCGATGAAAACTAACATATCCCAATTGAGGTGATGCGTTATGAGCGAGAAAGCTGTCCAAGAAACTTTCGGAGCATTATTTGCTCTAACGGATTTAAGACAGATTTTTAGAGAGACCAAACCCACTTACCAACTTAACGATGAGCAGAAGAAAAGAGTGAGAGAAATAGTAGAAAGGGTGAGGCAAAGCCTTGACGTTATTGAGAAGGAGCTGATAAAATGAGAAATATTGTGGAGGACATCGAAATTAGGGCGAGAGAGGAGCTATTCATAAATATTCACCCCATCCAGTCCGGGGGGCGACTCACACCAGAAGCCATGAAAGCCGTAATTGCCTACGGAGATGGGTACTCGACCTGTGATTGGTGCCGGAAACCGTTCAGGCTGGATAAGATCAAAAGGCCACCGATCGAGGAATTTCACGTTGAGCTAGCAGAATTTTTGGGGATGGATCAAGCTAGGGTTGTTCCGGGGGCCAGAAGAGGCTTTCAGGCTGTCGTGTCTTCGCTTGTTGAAAAGGGAGATTCGGTAATCGTTTCCTCGCTCGCTCATTACTCGGAATTCTTGGCTGTTGAGGATGCCGGTGGAATCGTTAAGGAGGTTCCGTTAAATGAAAAAAATATTGTCACGGCTGAGGCGACCGCTCGAAAAATAGAGGAAGTTAAAAAGGAAACTGGAAAGCTGCCAAAATTGATAATGATTGATCACTTTGATTACATGCTAGGGAATGAACACGACATCCGTGGGATTGCAAAGGTCGCAAAGGAGCACGATGTCCCATTTTTATGTAATGGAGCGTACGCGATAGGCGTTTTGCCCGTTAATGGAAAGGAGATCGGAGCTGACTTCTTGGTTGGATCTGGACACAAATCATTTGCATCTCCAGCCCCATCTGGAATTGTGGCGACGACCAATGAGTGGGTAGAGAAGGTGTTTAGGACAACGCAAATGGTGGGTGATGTAACAAAAAGGAAATTCGGGATTAAGGAGGTCGAGATGCTGGGCTGTACATTGATGGGCGCTAACCTCATTGCGATGATGGCTTCCTTTCCTGCAGTTAAGGAAAGGGTGAAACACTGGGATGATGAGGTCAAAAAGATAAATTATCTCATGGATGAGTTCCTGAAAATCGAGGGAAATAAGGTACCGAGCGAGATGCCTAGAAAACATACACTGACAAAAGTGGATACGACTGGAAGCTTTGATAAGATCGCTCAAACGCATAAAAGGAGAGGGTTCTTTTTCAGCGATGAGTTAAGCGATAGGAAAATCAAAGGAGAATTTGCGGGGGCAACGAGGGCTTGGAAATTGAATTCTTATGGCTTGACTTGGGACCAGATCAGATACCTCGCTCAGGCGTTCCAAGATATAGCTAAAAAATATGGGATAAAGGTTCTTCAATAAAATCGCGAATTGCGCTGTTTTTATTATCTGTAATCGCCTGTTAGCACCAACATTCTTTTAATAACAATGTTATAGAATAGGGGGGGAAGTGGCTCCATGGCACTTACAAAGATTGAGAAAGAGAGGTACTCAAGGCAGATAGTTTTCCCAAAAATTGGGGAAAAGGGCCAAGAAAGGCTAAAACAGGGTAGGGTCGCGATACTTGGTCTAGGAGCAATTGGAAGCCCTGCAGCAGTCTACTTGGCGTCAGCCGGAGTTGGATACATAAGATTGATCGACAGGGACTACGCAGAGTTGAGCAACATCCAGAGGCAAATTCTATGCAATGAAGAGGATGCCAAGGAATATAAGCCAAAGGCAATCGCAGCTAAGGAAAAGTTGGAGAAAATCAACTCTGATATCATTTTAGAGGCGGTGTTTGAGGATTTCAATCCATCCACGGCTGAAAGGCTTGTGAAGGACGTCGATATCGTCTTGGATGGCACGGACAACATGGAAGCAAGGTTTTTGCTTAATGAAGTTTGTGTCAAAAATAATGTACCTTTCATCTATGGGGCGGCGATAGGGGATTACGGCGTGCTTAGCATGATAATCCCGGGAAAGACCCCTTGTTTGAAATGTATAGTTCCTGAAATGCCCGAACCTGGATCCTTGCCTACGTGCGAAGTCGCTGGGGTCTTGGGCCCTTCGCCGGGCATGGTCGGCATAATCGAAGCATCGGAGGCCATCAAGTATTTTGTGGGTTTTGGAGACAATCTAGAATCAAAACTCTTGTGTTTTGATCTCTCCTCTCTACACTTCGATACTGTCAACGCTGAAAAGAATCCAAACTGTCCCGTGTGTGTGCGTAAAGAATTCCCTCTATTGACACGAAAAATCAAACAATCGACAATCAGCACTTTGTGCGGGAGGAATGCTATCCAAATATCTCCAAAAGTCGGGCTGAAATTGGATCTGCAAGAGTTGGCAAACGACCTGAGAAAAAATCCAGAATTTCAGATAAAAAAATTAACAGAGCACCTGTTGATTATTGACTATGACAAATATTCAATCGCAATCGCCTCCTCCGGCAGAGCGATCATACATAACACGGATTCGGAAAAGAGGGCTAAAAGCATCTTGAATAGAATCATAAGTTATTAAGCGATTAAGGGATATCCATGAAGGTTTATTTGGACAATGGCACCACAACTTCAGTTGCCAAAGAAGTTTTGGACGCGATGTTGCCTTATTTTACAGAAAAATTTGGTCATCCAATTTTTGTTTATTCCCTTGGACAAGAAGCCGCAGATTCCGTCGAGAAAGCTCAGAAGATCATTGCTAAAACCATAAATGCAAGGCCTGGAGAAATCATTTTCACGTCTGGGGGCACCGAGGCGAATGACTTCGCCATCCGAGGAATAGCCTATGCCAACAAAAAGGGCGGCAATCAAATCATTACAACAAAGATCGAGAACCCCTCCGTTTTGCGGGTGTGCGAGAAATTGGAAAAAGAGGGATTTAAAGTAGATTACCTCGACGTCGACTCTCAAGGGTTCGTCAACCTTAATCAACTGCGTGAGCTGATAAGTGAAAAAACGGCCCTAGTCAGCGCGATGCACGTCAACGATGAGATAGGCACGATAGAATCAATTGAGGAGATAGGAAGAATACTAAGGGAACAGAATCATAAAATATACTTCCACGTAAACGCTGCAGCTTCCTACGCGAAGGTTCCGATTAACGTGGAGCGCATGAATATCGACGCCCTCAGCATCAGCGCACATAAAATTCATGGCCCCAAGGGTGTTGGAGCCCTTTACCTGCGGGAGGGTACCCCGATCGAGCCGATAACCTTTGGCTACATCTCCCTTTTTACGCTGAAGCCTGGAACAGAGAACGTCCCAGCAATAGTCGGCTTTGGGAAGGCTGCAGAGCTTGCGTTCAATGGATTTGGCAAAAATGTAGAGCATATGCTAAGACTTAGGGATAAGCTGATGGCCGGGATAGAGGAAAAAATCCAACATATGGTGCTCCACGGACCCAGGGGAAACAAAAGGAGCCCAGCAAATGTAAATTATTCCTTCAAGTACGTGGAGGGTGAGTCTGTGCTGCTCCATCTCGATCTAAATGGCATATCCGTCGCGACCGGCTCAGCATGCTCAACGCGAAAGCTTGAACCAAGCCACGTTCTGACGGCGATAGGAGTCAAGCCCGAGGTGGCGCACGGGGCGATAAGGTTCACCTTGAGTAGGTATAACACGAGCGAGGAAATAGACTATGTGCTGGAAGTGCTGCCTCGGGTGATAGAAAACCTGAGAAAAATAAGCCCGTTAAAGCCTGAAAAATTTTAGGTGGGTGAATGCCAGTCGAATACACCGAGAGGAGCTTGTTAAAGTATTCTCAGCAGATAATCGAGCTATTCAGAAATCCGAAAAACGTCGGTGAGATGGAGAACCCAACGGTAACCGCCATCGAAGGAGATCCGAAATGTGGAGACATGATGCAGATGTTCCTCAAGGTAAAGGACGACAAGATCACCGACGCAAAATTCCTATCCTTCGGATGCGCGGCGAACATCGCAACTGGTTCGATGGTGACTGAGATGGTAAAAGGGAGGAGAGTAGACGAAGCGGAAAAACTCTCCATCAAGGAGATTTCAAACAAGCTGGGGGGCTTGCCCATGCTGAAGATGCACTGCGCGGTCCTCGCACACAAAACGCTTCGAAAGGCGGTACAGGAGTATAAAAGAAAGAAGGTCGAGGGCGGCGCGCCAAAAACTCCTACCTAGGGCACAAATATGGTTGAAAAACCCGCCCAAATGACCGTCCCCAAGTTCAGGGACGGGTGTTCACTTACCAAAGGAGTAGAGGTCAGGGATCTCCTGAAGGTTAGAAAGGAAGCCGTGCTTTACGTTCAGCCCTGTGTATCCGAGAGAGGAAAGCTAATGGCCGACGTTGAGCTCAAAAGGGAGGAAGCCGGAGCCCAGCTCCTAGATCCCATAACCCTTTGCTCTTTGCTAGAAATCCACAGGAGAAGGTTCTCCGAACTTAAGTGCAGCCCAAGTGTGGGCGTCGCGAAACTCAAGTGGAAGGGGCGGGAGGTGAGCATCTTCAAAAATGGCAAGCTCAAGATACAGCGGGCATTGGATAAGGGGGAAATCCTGAGGGTAGCCAATTCCGTAGCCCGCCTAATCTGGGGTGCTGTTATCTGTGATGTTTGTGGAGAGCCGACCATTAACTGCGCCTCTGGAAGGTGCGGAAAGTGCATTGCAGAGGAAAAAGCGGCGGCCGTGCGGTTCGAGGAGCTTCCAAACGCCGCGCTCCTCGTTGAGGGCCACTCGAATCTGAGGAAAGCTGTTGAAGCATCGGAGCATGGGTTCTTGGAAGAATTCGAGAGGGCCCTGCGCATCGCGCGATATCTCGCATTATTCTTCACGATAGAGGCGCCAGGTAAGGATGACGCGGCCCTGGGCCTTGTCCTATTGGGAGAGGCCGAGCGAGTGGAGAATGTTCACCGTTTTAAGATTTGAACTTGACAAATTCCCTGCAAAGAAAGGCGAGCGCGTGAAGAAAGAGCGAGTCGTGTGTTTGATCTCAGGAGGGATAGATTCCCCAGTTGCATGTGCCTTAGCCGCTGGCAAGTTCGATGTCGTGCCGCTCCACTTCTGTCTTTACCCGTACACCTGCGAGGAAACTTTTTTCGTCGCTATGAAAGTGCTAAAAGATCTCAAGAATGTGGTCAAGTTCAAGAAAGTCATCATATACCCTTGGACCAAAGTTCTGGACACCATTTTGAAAAAATCGAGAAAAAAGGAGCTACGCGTGCCTAGCATGTAGAAAAAGCATGTTCAAAGTTGCTGAAATCATCTGTGAGCGCGAGGGTGCAGCGGGTATAGTGACGGGGGAATCACTGGGGCAAAAGGCAACTCAAACCTTGACGAATCTGGGGGCAACGGCGAGGGGTATAAAATTTCCGATCCTGAGACCTCTGTTAGGCTTAGACAAGGAAGAAATAGAAAAACTCTCAAAAAAGCTTGGGATTTGGCATGAAGTCCACGCTGGATGCTGTTTCGCCACGCCGAAATATCCGCGGACCCGAACTGAGCCGGAATTGCTCGATAACCTAGTTGAGGACATGAAGATCCCTGAAGCCATCCAAAGGGGCTTTGAAAAGGTTCTAGAAGTTCGCACCTTCGAGGAAGACTTCGAAAAATATCTCACGTCTCTAGCTTAGCTTGAAATCTGTGCCTCAGCTGCTCCAACGCCCGTTCGTGCTTTTCGCAAAACTCAGGCGGCTTTAGCTGGGCCTCGAGCACTTCCTCTTGCCAATGGGCATTGTAGAATTTACATCGCTTGTCACTGCAGAACGGCTCAAGTGTGAGGTGGAAGAAGATCGCCTGCATCACGTACCCTTTCATGACCTCGGTAAGCCTTTCATCATCGTAATCGATAAACCTGCCCCTAAACTTTTCCTTCAGCACCTCGAGCGGCACATCAGTCTTCCCAAGCGCGGCATACTGTTGCTTGAGGAGGTAGAACTCCTTCGGTTTGGCGGGCGCTTCAACAATGCCAGTCGTGGAGATAATGGAGGGAAACCCATAGACGCTTACTCGGGCGTGGTACCTCATATCGTCCTCATCCCAGGTCCCGAACAATCGATTTGTGAAAATTATGTGAACTTGCTCCGGACCTCGTTCCTCAGAGGATATTAGATCGCGGATGACCATCTGTAACCTGAAGCCATCATACAAAATGCCGAAAGATCTACGGCTTGGCTCCTTGAGGATCCCCTTTTCGTACTCGATTTCCCCATACAGCGGTTCAAATCTTACATTGAGATTGCCCAGATCTCTGACTTTCGCGCTCGCCAATCGCTTGGCAAAGCTCTCCAACAGTTCATTTGAAACAGTGATAAATGAGCCCCTCACGTCGACATGGACTTCGCCCAGTTTCTCCTTTAAATATGAGGATATATCAGAAAGTTTGAGATTCTTAATCGATGGGTCGTCGTAGAGGTGAATATGCAGCGTGGGGACATCACTTATACTCACGAAGCTTTTCATGGGCGACCTCTGCGGCTTTTCTGCCTGATAACAGCATTGCGCCGAATGTCGGCCCCATCCTCGGCAGACCATAAGTTGTCGCCACCGCCATGCCCGTAGCCATGAGGCCGGGGTGCACTTCTCCAGTATGCTCCACGACTAGGTCTTCCGACTTCTCGACCCACATTGCGCCGAAGCCTCCTGCCTTCAGCAGTCCTCGTTCCTCGAGCTTTTTCACGACCGCTGCATCGTGCCCAGTGGCATCGATAACCATCCTTGCCTCAAGGCCAACAGGGTCGACACATGTGATCTCTCTTGGCAATGCCCGGATTGGGGTCCAGTTTACCACAACTCCGCCAACCCTGTTTTTCTCCCGTAAGATGATGTCCTCAAATCTCGTCATGTTTAGGATTTTAGCCCCGGCATCGCATGTCGCCGATATCAGCTTTGAGCAGGCATGGGGGCCATCCGCAACGTAGAGTCCCTCGCTGAATTTTGTGTAAGGTATGCCTAGCTCTTCTAGGATCTTCTGGCCGGGAGCTCTAACTGTGACCTTGTTCATTAGAAAGCCCCCAATCCAAAAACCGCCACCGAGGTAGTTGTTGCCCTCGATGAGGAGAACTTTCACCCCTTTCTCTGCAAGCCCCTTCGCAGCCATTAGGCCGCTTGGGCCTGCTCCGACTACGATCACATCGCTCTCGGCGTACTTTTGAAACTCCTTAGTGAACTCGCCTACTATCGCCCTCGTTATCTCCTTTTCCCCAGCTGGTTCGAAGGTTACCATCCTTTCACGCTCTATTTGTTACATCAGGTTGGCATTTTACACCATAAAGTTTAATAATATTCCCTTATAACAACGTTATTTGATAAAGATGAGGCCCCCATGTGAAGAAATATTCAAGGAAGTCCTCCCGGCGATAAGGGCAATTCTCGTCAAGGATTTGACCGAGAGACACGGGTTAAACCAAGTTAAGGTCGCCAAGAGGCTCGGCATCACCCAGCCCGCCGTTAGCCAATATCTCAGATCGCTTCGTGGCACAGGTCATGTTGAAGCGCTTCTCAAGAGAAGCGACCTCATGGGGGCAATAAGGAAGCTATCCGATGCTATCGCAAGTGGAAAGGCTCGAGGAATTCGAATGGCTGAGATGTACTGCGAGATCTGCATGGTCCTGAGGAAAGGAAAGTAAATCGAACCTGTATGTCCAAGTTTTGGACCGGCTTTGCACAATAATCTTTTTAGAATGGCCCGCCAGCTATGCGCTCTCGATCTTTTTCAACTCGCCGCTTCTTATCTTATCCACGAGCAGGTTCCACTCGGCTGCGGTCAGCTTCGCTTCGCCGATCTCCACACCGTCAGCTGCGAATACGACCTCAGCGCAACTTTTCCCGCCGCAGCATAGTACAACTTTCATACTTTTCATCTCCCCTTCATTTTTGGTTTACAAATCATCGAGACATCGTCGACATAAATCTAACGGTTTCTTACTTGTATGAAACATTTTACTTAGATGTTGAAGGTCGTTGGACCTGTCTTGACTGATTTGGTATAAAGCTATCAGGGGATCCGCCATGTTGCTAACTTTGCTTGCTTCCTCCACTTCCTCTGCGAATCTCGTCTTCCCCCTTACCTTATAATTCAAATAATCCGCGTGCACGAACAATATTCTCATGTGTCCACTTGGAGCCGAGGGCCGGATTCGAACCGACGTAAGCGGGTCTGCAGCCCACTGCCTCAGCCACTAGGCTACCTCGGCACAATGAATGAAGTATATATAACAATGTTATATAAAGAGGACGATGGGGTAATGGCAAGAAGGTGAGCTGAAATACCAGTAAATAGATGGGATAATTTCTTAACTGCATTTTCATAAAACAAATCTGATAGCATGACGAAGATGATCATCGTGCGCTATGGTGAGCTTGTTTTAAAGAGCGAACGCGTGCGCAGGCGCTTTGAGTGGCGCCTAATTGACAACATCGAGCTAGCTCTCAAAGGTCTCGACCACAAGCTGACTCGAGAGCGGGTCGAGTCAATGCCGCCATAAAACGTTTAACCCGTGTGCCCGGAATCGTTTCAGTTAGTCCATCGGTTAAAATAGATGCCACGATGAACACCATTCGTTCAGCAGCAGTCAAAGCGGCGAAAAAAACATTAACATCGGGAAAAACCTTTGCCGTTCGTACTCGGCGCGTCGGTAAACATGCGTTCTCAAGCCAAGATGTAAATATAGCGGTCGGCTCAGACGTTTTGAGAGTCATCCCTGGCACCGGTGTCGATCTCTCTGCTCCAGATCAGGGGATATCCATCGAAATCCGCGACAAGAATGCATATGTTTTTACCACTACCATGGCTGGAGTTGGTGGATTACCGGTTGGCAGCCAAGGGAACGTCGTCGTACTTCTCTCGGGAGGGATAGACAGTCCGGTTGCGGCATATTTGATGATGAAACGTGGTTGCAGAGTTTTCCCTGTATTTCTTGATAATAAACCTTACACAGACTACCGGGCGCGGAAACGGGCTATTGCCGTAACAAAGAAATTGGCGGAATTCAGCCAGGGGATTGAACTCATGGTAGTACCATTCGGCCGTATCCTGCACACATTTATCGAGAAGGCCCCCCGCAAATTGACATGCGTGCTATGTAAGCGCACCATGTTTAGAATAGCCGAAAAAATCGCGAAACGGGTCAAAGCTGAGGCAATTGTGACCGGCGAGAGCTTAGGTCAGGTCGCAAGCCAGACGTTGCCAAATCTTCGCGTGCTCGATGAAGCGTGTGAGCTACCAGTTATGCGGCCGATAATCGGCATGGATAAAGTTGAAATCGAACGAATCGCACGCAAAATTGGCACGTTTGAGATATCGACGCGGTTGGTGGCGAGTTGCTCCGCAGTACCTCGCTACCCTGAGACCAAAGCCGAGCTTGAGGACGTTCGTAAAGCTGAGGAAAGCCTTGACATGCTCGCCTTGATCGAGCCCATAATTGCCAAGCTCGAAGTGATTAAGCGGTGATGAAATGGACCTTACCGTAAAACCTACAACAGGACTTTCAGGCGAGGTTAAACCTCCACCCTCGAAGCTATACACTCAATTTGCAACCGCGCTCGCGCTCCTCGCGGAAGGTAAAAGCACGATCGAATCTCCTCTCAAGGTAAGGGACACCCTCGCGCTGCTGCACGCGGTAGAGAGGCTCGGCGCGACGGTAAAGCGGACGCAGGAGCGATGGTCGATATGGGGGGTTGGTCCGGCTTTAAAGCCCGCGGGCAACGTCATCGATGCCAAGAACTCCGCGACCACCATGAGTTTAATGACTTCGATAATCTCCATCATACCCCGCGTCACCGTACTGACAGGCGATGCCCAGCTCCGCTCCCGTCAAATGCCCTCGCTGTTAGCAGCGCTGCGGCGGCTCGGGGTGAGGGCCTATTCTACCAAGCCAGATGATAGCCCTCCGTTCGTCGTCTTCGGTGAAAAGCTGGGGGGCGGAAAAATATCGTTTGGCAAAGCATTTGGCGCACGATACCTGCCAGCATTATTGTTGCCATGCCCATACGCGAATAAACGAGTTAGGTTCACATTTTCTCATTTCTTAGAGTCGCCCCAGCTGGAACTCGCCTGCGAGCTAATGGGCGCTGCAGGCGTCGGGATAAAGGTCGCTGGACGGAGGATGGAGATCCCAAACACGCCCTATAAAACATTCGATGTCAAAGTGCCACCGGATCTCACAGCAAGTGCCCCCTTCATCGCAGCAGCGGCTTTGACTAATTCTGAGCTTAAACTCCCATACCAGGGAAGAACGATGGGTAGGGGCGCGGCTTTCCTTCATATTTTAAAAAAGATGGGTGTAAAGCTGCAAATGTCAAAAAGGGATCTCATCGTCTCTGGCCCTCAGCGGCTTAGAGCGGCGAGCGTCGATCTTTCAAACACCCCTGAACTCCTGCCGATCGTCACGGTACTTGCATGCAAGGCCAGAGGTAAAACGATCATCAGGGGCGCGGGCGAGGCGAGATGCATGAAATCCGATCGAATTTCAGCGATTGCACGCGAGCTCAGGCGCATGCGGGCTAAGGTGATTGAACGGCGCGATGGATTGCTGGTCAGGGGGCCAACTGAGTTCAAAGAAGGGGAGGTAAACGGGCACAACGATCATGCAGTTGTGACTGCACTCGCGGTCGCTGGGCTGATCGCTAGCGGCGGGGTGAGAATAAAGAACAGGGCCGAGGCGCTGCAGACTTCCTACTCTCGCTTCGTTTCGGTGTTTCAGGGGCTCGGAGCAGACATGAGCTACGCTGTTTGAATAAATATGATTAGATTATTGTTAAACTGTTTTTGAATACACAATGTTAAACTGTTTGGGTGCATAAGTTAAATTAACTCGTACGCGAGATTAGAAAATGTGATGAGGTGAGGTCAGGACAATTCAGCGTCGAGTTCATGATAATCATAGCTTTTCTGCTCATTGCACTAGCCACAATTTCCTTGCCTATGTACAACCAAGCTATGGCAGACGCTCAAAAGTCATCCGACTTAGCGGATGCGCGAGAGGCCGCATCCACATTGGCAAACGCTTTAAATTTGGTTTACGCCGGTGGGGTGGGCTCTAAGCAAACGATCGAATACTGGCTGCCTGAGGGCGTAGCTGCAGTCTATGCCGACGCCGATGTAGATGGCGTAGACACAGACAACGATGGTATCCCTGACGATCCGTCGCGGAATGGTCGCCTCGATGTCCAGATATGGTTTGACTTGAACGACGACGGCAATCCAGACCTAGGCGATCGCGAAGCTGTTGTGGTGGTAGAGACCGTCCTGCCGAGCAAGTGGGACGAAAATGGTGCCCTGAGGCAAAACTGGGAAAATGAGTTCCCTGAAGTCCAAGATAACTTCGTATTGGACCCCACCAATCGGACGCTTCACCGAGCCACGATGTACTACACCTACGATGTGGACAATTTGCTGCCCAGGCGCATCATGCTCATCGATGAGATCATTAAGGTGATTTAGGTGCGAGGACAGTCATCACTCGAATACATTCTCATCGTAGGACTTGCCCTTATTTTATTAGCGTCAGTGACCATTGCCAGGATCGTTAACCCTGCATCTAAGAGCGCAAGCGATGTCTTGCGCATCTCGCAGGCGAGGTCAGCTTGTGATGGGATCGCCGGCGCAATGAACGGGGTTTACGGCAATGCACAGGGGGCGACCAAAACCGTTTGGGTTCACCTATCTGACATCTGGGATTTACAAATCACCAAAGACCCGCCCAAGCTGAGGTTAAGCATCAGGACCTCGGGCGGAACTGAGAATTTGGAAGACAACTTAAGGTATGGGTTCGACAACTCGCTCTTGGATATTCCCGCAGGTAGCTATGCGGTTGTCGTTGATTGGTCTGTTGACGAGGAAGGGATCACAAGGTCGGACAACAAAATTTACATTCACATCAACCCGCTAATCGGGGTGGGTAATTAATGAATAGCCGAGGATTTTTTTCCATAGATGCGCTGTTTGCCGTCACATTGTTTTTGATGATCTCGGGTGCACTTCTCAACCTGTATGAAGGTAGGAGCCAAGCGGTGGCGTGGATTGGTGCTAACAGTGAAGCGAAGATGGCATGTGAGAAACTCGCAGCCGCGATAAACACAGTCTATGCAAACGGGTCTGCTTCGGAGCTTTACCTCAATTTACCAGCCACGGTAGATAATTATGCTTACACCATCTCCTATGACTCAACCCATCGTCGGATCATCGCGGAGGTGCCGGAAATCGGCATAACTGAAAGCACCTCAAAAGCCGCCATCACCTGTAAGAACGTCCTGCTCGAGAATCTTGACCCGTCTAGGCAAATTAAGGTGCGCTGGTTGGATGGCAACATCAAGGTGACAAACACATGAAGGGCCAGGCTGCTATAGAGGCGCTGCTAATCCTCGCTGTGATCTTGGCGGCGGTTGCAGCATTCCTACCGGCTGGGCAACGGAGCAATGAGGTCAACAGCGTCATGTCGGCTGCCCGGGTTGGCGCTAACAAGGCAATAACAGAGCTGGGCATGCAATACGACCGCACCATAGACATCACGAAGTTAACTTTCGAGGGCGGAAACATCGCCATTTATCTAACCACCAGTATGGGGGGGCCTCCGGATGCGACGATATCTGACAAGGTGAGGGATGAAGCGCTGAAGCACATCTACCATGCGGTGAGAGGCATATTCCCCGAAAATGCGAGGCCTGTCACGACTGGGAATTACACCTACGACGTGTCGGTGGCGTTAACAAAGGTGGTAAAATGAACCAACGGGGCCAAGTTTTCACCCTCGACATGCTTTTCGCTTTAATCCTCGTGACCTTGGTTATAGGTTGCTCTGGGCAGGCGTTGGAGCAGATGACGGGTAGGGCTGGAGGGTACTTGATGAGGTTCTCTCTCGAGAGGGTCGCAAATGATGCCGCAGATGTCCTCGTGAAGACAGTCGGCAGACCATTTAACTGGGATGGGAGCATCGGAACGCTTGAGACCCTCGGGCTGGCCGAGATAGACGAATTCACCGGAAAAACTTTGCAAAATAGATTGAAGGTCGGGAAGCTTGGGCAACTCAAGATATTATGCAAGAGCACAAATTGGGATCCCTCCAAGCCCGAGGTAAAAGCGGCGATGGAGTTCTTCGGTGGTTCGAGCAACTTTGAAATCAGGGTGTTCGACGGAGCCACTCAGAACGTGCTCTGGCATATCTGGCCGAAATGGGACATCGAAAGTTCAGGGGTGGAGAACTCCTTAGAAGTGGCAGCTGTGAGGCGCGCGATCACGGTAAGTTATGGGGAAATTAGGGCCTACAGCGGGAAGCTCAGAAGGGTATTCGGGATGCCAGAGGTTTATACTTTTTGGTTCGAGATCTTGCCGGGCGAGTTGGAAGTGTATGACTGGTATATGATTGCGGATACGACCGATCCTCAGCGAGAAAGAATAGAGGCTGTTATGTTATACATAAATCGCGACGTCTCAGGCACCTTCGACTATGATTATAAGCCGCTCAGGGACGGTGTACCTCCGTCCTATGAATCGACTTTCCCACCATGCCCATCCCATGGTGGAATGGAGAACTACCCCACTACCGGCCAAGTGCACGAGGGCTGGAACTACATCAACGTTAGAGTAGATAGCGGGCTACCCGGCTCATGGGTTGAAGTATACGTTATTGTAGTTCCAGCTTGCACACCGTGCCAGAACGTGAACCTAGCGGCCGCCCGGCTTGGGTTGCCATCTGTGCTCGAGCTAAAGTTGTGGAGGTAGATCCCTTGAGGACAACACTTCGTGGGGAAAGGGGATTTGTGTTCAGCCTAGACG
>Ga0111211_103_pt1 | contig 56615 bp, 64 predicted proteins | sample DeeMarSWOR152_54_FD_80393 | JGI IMG/M metagenome (GOLD analysis project Ga0111211, IMG submission 80393) | Hadesarchaea archaeon DG-33-1 | reverse complement strand
GAGGACAACTACCACCACCGAAACCACCGCGATGCCTTTTTCGTCCATTTTCAACATTTTTTTTCTCACCTTTTCTCGTTCGGGTGAAGCTCGCTGCGCCACCCCTATCACGCGCGCAGTTCATCGATTCCACATAAAACTCCGAGCCGAGGGTATTTACCAAATCTCCAAAAACCGTCCAAAATTTAGTTTTTCAAGGCAAAAAAAAGTATTTTTAGCAAGAAACCGGCTATTTTTCGTTGCAAATCGTTCATATATCCCCAAAATCCCTGCATTTGAATTTTAATCTGCCTTGCTTTCTTTTTATTTTTCGAATATTTTAAGCCCCGTAAAGCTATATCACTCGCCCATGACGCTACGCGAAGCCCTTGGAATAGTGCTCCTAGTGGTGATCTTGCAGCTGTGCTTGGGGTTGTTACTCTACGGCCCGCTCCAACCGGCGCCCGGCCTCGAACTTCACTCAATCTTCGTGGCGATATTGATGATGGCGGTAGTTGCTGGCTCCATCGCCGCGGCGTTGGCATTCACATTCAAACGCTATGCCGGAGAGCGCGCCATGAGGGTCGCGATGATGACCCTGACGGAGGACGAGCGGAAGGTGCTCGAGATGGTGCTCCGCTCCGGAGGCGAGGCCCGACAGGACAAGCTCAGGCGGGAGCTGGACTTCTCAAAATCGAAGCTAAGTGCGCTCGTAAACAACCTAGAGCGGAAGCGTGCCATAACCAAGGCTCGGTATCATAAGACGAATATCCTGAAAATCAGCAGGGAATTCGCTGGGCGCTGAGACTTTACTTCTCGAGCGTCAAGTTGCTTTTCACGGTTAAATAAAGCTTGAATAGGAACAAGCTTAGAAATAATAAAGATGACTTAATTGCGCTCGATAGGGATCCAGTGTTTAGGAAAGGAAGCAGGCGGGACTGTCCCATGAAGGTATTTTATCTAATAAAGGCTTTGCCAAAAAATGATTAATTTGGCCTTATGCCCACGAAACGAAGTTGTATTTCACACATCGTCTACCTTTGCGCGCCGCCCGGGAGGCTGAAAGTGAGATCGAATCTTTTCGCTTAGAGAGGCACGCAGCAAAGGTGGCGGGGACTTCGATCCTTCCGCTACTCCCCCAGCGAACTTCGGAATCTCGACCACTTTCTTCGTCCGCCGTTTTTTTACGTCGGGATCTTTCTTCCTAAGTCATTGCCTCGCACCCTGCTCCCGGATGCTTTTCCGCGGCTTTCCTGGTTTTTCGCCCAAGTTCTTCCGCGGCTCCCCGTTGCCCGTAGGCTCCGGTTCGGCATATTCCCGAGGACTTTCATCCCCGCCGTTTAATAATACGAACCTTATTCCATATAAATTGTATATGTGTTTTTTTCTTAAACAGTTCCTTTTGTTAAACTTAAAAACGGCCTTTGCGCGCCGTCTATGTCGATTCTGGTTAACGCGGGTTGGTAGTCGCCATGCCTATTGCGTAAAAATAAAAAATTTGATAGTGGGGGGTAATTCGGGCTTTACCCCAAACTTCCAACTTGGACAAATGTTCAAGTATCATCCAGCTTGTGGTGAAAATCCGTCGAGCCCGCCTCGGTACTTCACTTCAACGAAGAATAAATTTTTAACACTTTAGCAGCCGCCCTCATCCAGCTTAATTCCCTAGCCTTTTTCCTACCGTTGGCGCCAATCCACTTCACGCCATTCGCGTCGTTGATGATGTAGTTTATTCCCCATGCAATTGATTCCGGGTAAGGGAAGACCTTGATCCCGTTCACAAAGTTTTCAATATTCTCGCTTAATCCCCCAACATCTGTGGCTATCACGGGTTTTTCGGCTGCCCATGCTTCAAGTAAAACTAATCCGAATGGTTCATTCCTGCTGGGGATGCATACGATGTCACAAGCGTTTAGAATGTCGATATATTCCTCATCAGATATTGATCCGAGAAATCTCACAGCGTCGGAAACCCCAATTTCACGAACCCTATGTTCTAAGTGACTTTTCATCCCCCCATCACCCACTATGATGAACCTTGCATCCCTCCTATGGTTAAGGACGTGCGGGATAGCCTCAACCAGTAGATCGGGCCCCTTTTGATGTGCCAATCTCCCAACGAACAATACCACGGGGGCTAGAGGATGTATTCCATACCTTTCTTTTACCCTCCCGGGGTCGACCTTTTTTCGATATTTCTTAAGGTTAGACCCATTTGGGATAACATCAATTTTCAAACATGGTATTTGATACAACCGCATGAGCTCTTCTTTCATCGTTTGAGAAACCGTCATTATTGTATTGGTGATATAGCCACCATACCATTCCTTGCCAGAAATCTCCCTAAATTCCCACCAGTCTCCAGATCTGCCGCCATTCCGCCCATGTTCCGTTGAGTGATAACTCAAAACGATGGGATGGCTTTCCTTGAGTTCATTTAAAGCATCGATAACTAACCAATCGTGTCCATGCACGATGTCGAACTTACCGACCGCTCCCTCGGTCGCTCGAAATCTCTCCACCATGGCCCTGCTCATGTTCCACGCGAATTCTAGAATGTTGCCTTCAGGATCAAATCCACATCTATGATAATGAACACCATTGATTTGTTCATAATCCGACTGACCATCATTGATCCTCGTAAATAGATGGACCTCTTGACCTTTTTTTGCCAAGGCCTCAGCCAACCCCGTTGCTGCCTGCGCTAACCCCCCGACACGAACAGAATGCAATGATTCCCACGAAAACATTCCTATCCTAAGCGAGGACTCAGGATGCTTCAAATCTTCACCTTTGATTTATGTATCTCCGAGGATGAAGTGCCATAGACCGCCAACCATCCTGCATTAAAAACCTGCAGACGGCCCTTTTAAGCCACTTATGTAACTATCCTCCACATCCTTTCCCTTCCACCTTTGCGCACCGCCTAAGGAGCTGCAAACTCCAACAGGTGCCTGTGTGTTTAACGATAAAAAATTTTCCAAAAATTTCGCGTGGGCTAAAACCAAAGGCAAATGTAACGGGGACTTCGATCCTTCCGCTACTCCTCCGACGAACTTCGGAATCTCGACCACTTTCTTCGTCCGCCGTTTTTTCACGTCGGGATCTTTTTCCTACAGTAGCTGCCTCACGCCCTTCTCCCAAAGCGTTTATCCGCGGCCTTCCCTAGTTTTTCGCCCAGGTTTTTCCGCGGCTCCCCGTTGCCCTTAGGCTCCGGTTCAGCCACCTCTGCGGGCTTCCATCCCCGTCGTTAAATAATGCGGAACTAATCTATTTACCGCTTGTGAAACTATCCTCCACCCCCTTTTCTTTCACCTTTGTGCGCCGCCCAGGAGGCCACAAACACACTGACGACAGGTTGGAAAATGCTTCTCTTTAGCCCTCGTAAAATGCGCGTTTATATCTATAAAGCCGAAGAGTTATTAGCAAAGAGCGCAACTTGATTTTATGAAAAAAATGAGAATTAAAAAGAAGGGCCGGGTTGAGATCCTTCGGCCAGCAAAAGTTCTGAGGATAGTTTCCTTTGACGACGATATTTTTGCGAAGATCGAGGATTGGCGGTCTTCGCGCAGACCAGCCCCAAGCTTTTCCGAAGCCTGCAACCTGTTACTCGGAGAAATCATGGACGTTCGTAAACGAAAAAAGGGAAAATAGGGGCTACGACCTCCGAAAGAAAATTGAATAGGAATAAGATCGAATTTAAAGTGGTCTTACATGAAGGAAATGCTCGAACGAATGCGCAAACACTTCGATGCCCAAGAAAAGCTGCGTGAAGAGGTGCTTGAAGCTTCCCGCGAGACCATTAGAGCTTCAGCTCGAGCAACGGCGGCAGTTCATCGAAAGGATAAGGCGGAGGCTAAGGAAATGCTTGCCAGAGCCCGAAAGACGTTGATGACTCTAGCGGAGGCGGTGAATGCCGAGCCGCATCTAGCTGACTCAGGCATAATTATCTCCGCCTACCAGGAGTACTGCGAGGCGGCGTTAGTGCAGGCGCTTATCTGGGGTGGAAAACTGCCCACTGCTGAAGAACTCAACGTTTCGTTCAAGCCATACCTCGCAGCCCTCGCTGATACCGCTGGGGAGCTCAGGCGCCATGCCCTTGACCTGATGAGAGCTGATGAGGTTTCGGGAGCCGAGCGGATGCTCAAGCTCATGGAGGAAATCCTCGAGTTGCTCATGGAATTCGATTATCCCGACGCAATTTTACAGGGCATGAAGCGAAGGCAGGACATGGTCAGGCGAGTGGTCGAGAAGACCCGAGGCGACCTTACGACGGCGATAAGGCAGCAGAGGCTCGAGAGCGCCCTCAAGCGGGCTGAAGGGGCGAAGAAATAAATGGCGAAGCTAGATATCAGAAAAATCAGGGCGAATGCCGCAAAGGATTACGAACGCGCCTGGCTCGAAACCGCCGAGCTGGTGGAGAAGCGGGGACAACTTTTGAATTTAGTCGACAGGCGAAGGCCGCATGCACTTTTTGAGCTCATCTTGAAGATCAGGCGGGCCCTGCTCGAGCTTGGCTTCGAGGAGGTGGTTGTGCCGACGATCGTCGAACGTGGCGAAGTATTCAACCAATATGGCCCTGAATCCCCCGTGATCCTCGACCGCATCTTCTTCCTAGCTGGGCTCGATAGGCCGGACATAGGCCTGAGCAAGCGACGGATGCAGCAGATCCAGAAGATCATCCCGAAGTTCAAGGACTTCAAGCACCTTCAGGATATCTTCCGAAGGTACAAGCGGGGCAAGATTTCTTCCGATGATTTCGTGGAAACCATGGTCAGGGAACTCATGATTGGGGAGAGCCAAGCGACCGCGCTAATCTCGCTCTTCAAGGAGCTCAAGGAGCTGAAGCCCGTCCCGACCTCGCTGACCTTAAGGTCACACATCTCGGCTGGTTGGTTCTCCTTGCTTCGTGAGATGGTCAAGCGAGAGCCCCTGCCGATCCAGATGTTTTCGATAGGCTCTAAGTTCAGACGAGAGCAGCAGCTTGACGCAACGCACCTTTACGATTCATGGACCGCTTCGCTCGTTGTGGTTGCCGAACGGATGAGCTTGGAGGATGGGAAGCGCCTCGTCAAGCAGCTTTTGAGCAAACTCGGTTTCGAGAACGTCAAGCTAGTGGTCAAGAAGGGCACCTCAAAATATTATGCGCCGCGGACGGAGTTCGAAGTGTTCATCAGGCACCTCAAGATGGGCGAATATGTCGAGGTCGGCGATGCCGGCTTCTACAGCCCGGTGCCGCTGAGCAAGTACGACATCCCCTACCACGTCTTCAACTTCGGCATGGGGATAGAGCGCCTGCTGATGGTGATGACGGGCGAGACCGACATTCGGGCGCTCGTCTACCCCTACCTCTATAAACCAACGGTCCTCTCGGACACCAAGCTAGCGGGCATGTTGAAGTTCGAGCGGGCACCTGAAAGCGAGGTCGGGAAGGAGATAGCCCAAGCGATAGTAAGGATCGCTGAGCAGCGCGCCGATGAGCCGAGCCCATGCGAGTTCAAGGCATTCGTGGGCAGAGTATCAGGCAGGCGCGTGAGCGTCAGCGTGGTGGAGCCCGAGAGCGGCACCAAACTCATCGGGCCAGCTGGGTTCAACACGATTTACGTGCACGATGGCAACTTCATCGGAGTGCCGCCAAATGGCTGGGAGAAAGACAGGTTTCTGAATACGGTCCGTGAGTGGGGGGTCTCGACGGGCATCCGGTATATGGATGCGTTCGCGGCCCTGGCGGCGCACGAGATCGAGCAGGCGGCGCGAAGGGGTAGAAGAAAGGTGAAAGTCCGAGTGCGGGCGGTGAAGTTGCTGAGCGACATCAACCTCGTCCTCGACAAGGCCGCACAGCGTTACATCACGGACAAGAAGAAGCGAATTGACGTCCGCGGGCCCGTCTTCACCACGATCATCGCTGATATCAGCAAGACCCGAGCAACTTCCTGATATTTTCCAGATCCCGCCTCCCAGTTTCGATGGAGTTCTTAGGATCCCAGAGCTCTACGACCAGCTGCCCGTCGTGTCTCATCTTTTTCTTTTCCATCTCTCCTGTTTTCTTTAACTAGTAAAATATTTTCATCAAACCACTTGATATTTTTTAAATCTCTAAAATGTAGCTGAAGATTTTGTTTGAATTTATCAAGCGATTGCGCAAATTCTTTCTCAGTATATAAGTTGAATGTGGAAAAGTGATGATTCTGCGCCTGCTTGACAAGCCAGTCCAGATTTGAGACCCTTTTATACTTAAAATACTCTACGGATTGTATTTTTAATTTTGAAATCTTTCTTAATATCTCTTTTAATTCATTCAACTCGTAAAGTCGTGTCTCTTTTTGGTTAAACAGAGGAAAATATTTCCCCCAAATATTCCTGCTATTCTGGCTTCTTAACCGGGTGTAAATAAACAAGTAACCGTTATTCTTAAGAACTCGGGACGCTTCTTTTAAAAATCCCAAAAGTTTGAAATGATGGATGGCATTAAAAGTGAATATGCAATCAAGGGAATCGTCTTCTATGGGTAGATCTTTTGCAGGGGCTTCCCTTACTTTAAAATTCTTGATTCCACGTTGAGCCATATATCCTTCCAATTGCTTTAACATTTTGAGATTATCATCGATGCAATGGAGATAAAGTCTATCGCCTAGAAGTTGAAACAATTTTGCATCATACCCTCCGTCACCGCAACCAACATCTGCTGCTTCAATCTTTGGCAATTTTTGTAATTCCTTTTTGATAAATAGAACCGGTTCTAAATCAGTTATTCTTAAAACTCTATACTTATGCGCAATTCTTGAAAAATGATGGTGTATCCCTTTCATTTTATCAAACCCCTACAAAATTCTAGGTTATTCTTAAGATCTTCCTCAGATGGATAAACCCCTTTTTCCCCGTAATAAGTTTCCAGGAGGATGTACTTACAACTTGTCTTTTTGATTGATTTAGCAATACTCTCAAAATCCAAGTTCCCTTTCCCGATTGAGATATGGTCCTTCGGTCTCGAGTTGTCCTCAAATAAGCAATCGTGGAGATGGACGGTCAAAATTCGATCTTTAAAGAGTTCGAACCAATCTCCTATCTCCAGTTTTTCGCTCGACCCACTTTTTCCATGTTGGATTTCCCATTTGGATATGGCGGCGTGACCGATATCAATGCAAAAATTTAGGTCGGTTATCCTATCTAGGAGAAACTTGATATCCTTTGGGCGTCCGAAGAAGCGGCTCGGATTGTTTTCAATCGTAATCGGGAAACCTCTCCCAAAATCTACTATCGCGCGGGTCGTCTCCAATGCTTTTTCAAAAATTCTCTTCCTGATCTCCTCGAAGCCGGAAGTTGCAGCGTATCCAAATTGATGAAAGTTGAAATACAGGAGGTTGAATTTTCCTGCAAATTTTAAACACTTCTCGTATATCTTCAGGCAGGCGTCGGAAATCTCTTCCCTCGGATGCGAGATGACTTTTCCAGCCCAAGGTCCATGAAACGCTATCCCTAAACTATACTCCTCCTTAAGTTTCTCTAACAGTCCCATCTCTTCCTTCGTCAGCTGGTCGGGCCAAGGGTAGTCCAAGGAAAATTCGATGTAATCAAATCCCAGCCTGTGCGCCTTTTCGAACGCGGATTGTAGGGGCCTATCTCCGTACCATATCATCGTTGCAAATTTCATGGTTCAAAATCTGGGATTTAACCTTAAAAACTCGCCTAACGGGATTTCATCGCCCGCGTAGCGAACTCATGGGCGGCGCGTAAGGGCTCCGGCAGACGACGCTCCCGTGTCGTTTCGAGCACGATTCGAACGGCCGTTTTAAGGGAAAGTTTGTGGCCTATACTCACGTATACAGGGCTGCCGGAAGGCCGAGTTCGAAGCACGGCCCCTATGACTTCCCCGTCATCCCGAAGCAGCGAGTACGCGCCGCGCCCCCGCTTAGGCTCCTCAGCGCTTCCGCACAGCCTACCCTTTGCCACACCCAACGTGGGCTTGTTTAATGTTACCCCAAGATGGCACGCCAGTCCTGCTCGGCGGGGATGGGCTAACCCCTGGGCGCCCACCATGTAGACATCCGCATCCATACCTTTGACAGCCTTTATCATCCCCTCGAGCTCACGAAACGCCAGGAAGGTAGGGATGTACGGAAATCTGAGTTTGACCGCAACTGCCCTTTGCTTTAAAACCCTCAGGCTTTCATAATCGAGCACCGCGCAGGCGGCGTAGGCTCGACCACCGCGGGCGAATGAAATGTCGCAACCAGCAATCGTCTCCAGCCTTCGGATTCGATCCTCTGAGATCACCCGCTTCGCTACCCTCTCCTGCAATCGAGCCAGCTCGTCGAGGTCAAGCTTGGGCGGCTTTAAGATAGGAAGCATTGGACTGCCCCGGAATCCCTCTTTGAATACTTATACTCACCAATCATAATTAACTGGGGTTGTAAGTATGCCGGCAAAGGGACCAAAGTGCAAGCTCTGCGGAAAGGCAATTCAGATCATGAGTTATGGCGCCGCGTATCTTAAAATCGTTAAGCCAAGAGAAGCGCGGGCGAGCTTCCTGTGTTGGAAGTGTGCCGAGAAGCTGCTTGGCGAGAAGCTAGGGGAAATAACCAGCTCATAAGAGTTGAGGTGGTGAGTTGGCGACGCCAGACGACCACGCGATGATGACTCTGGCGATCAAACGCCCAGGAAAGTTCGTCGATCTACCTCACATCCGAGAGAAATTGTCGCGCGACGCTGGCAAGAAATTCTCCCAAAAGGAAACATCGGAGCTCCTGAACTCACTTATAAAAAATGGCTTGGTTGAAACCAAGGCGGAGGAATACGCCGTCACCCAAAAGGGGCGAGAATGGTTCTCAAAGCGCTGGCGTAAAATCAAGGGGGAGCTCAACCAGGACTACCTCAAGGTATACCGCGCCAAAAAGTACTATCCCCACGTCGCCGATGCCCTCCTCGAATTCTGTAAGGATCGATATGTCTCGGTCTTCCGCCTCTTCACCGGACGGGCTTGGCTCCAGCGGAAGCTCGGGCCTCGATACATCACCATCCGGAGCATGAAGGACATCCAACGGTGGCTAGATGTTCACGGCATAGACTTCATCCCCTACTTCCATCGGGTGGGCAAGGATCGTCCCGATTGGTTGGTGATAGACTTCGACGCGGGAAAGTGGGTGCCGATGGACCGGACGAAGGAGGTGGTCAAATCTGGTTACGCGGTGCTCAAGAGCTACGGTGTGAAGCCAGCGACGAAGTTCAGCGGGTCGAGGGGCTTCCAGCTCTGGGCACAGTTAAAGCCCCACGAGTTGCCGCGCGACTACAGGCCCCTCGAGCTCAAGACCGGGCGGAGGGCGCGAAACCCCTTCACCTTTTACTCCGACATTGTGCGATTCGTCGAGGCTCGGGTGGCTGAAAAGTTGCCGAGGCTGACGACGAGCGAAGTGGCTCACAAGGAGGCCCGCGTCGACAAGGTGTTGCTTGACTCCTCGATAATCAAGCCCATGGGGGACATCCGGGCGCCATACAGCATGCATTTTAAAACAGGCCTGATCTCCATGCCCCTCGAGCTTAAGGAGCTCAAGCGCTTCGAGCCGGGAGATGCTGACCCGGATGCCGTGGTCGAGCGCTATCGGAAGCAGGGCAATCAGTTCGAACTCGAGCCATGCGATGGTGATGGGCTCTTTAAAGCAGTTGTTAAGTGGTGCAGCACTAAAACATTGTAGGAATTTTTAAATCAATTAACCGTCGTTTTCGGCAATTTATTCCATAATTTTAGTTCAATTTTTCTATGGCTTAATAAAAAGAAACTTAACACTCAATAAATTTAGGTGTAAAGTTCCTGAAAAAACTGCGGTTATAAAAACATGGAAAGGGCGCTTGCAGCCTCTTTCCGAACTCAAGCCTTAGGCGTGTTCACTGTAATCAGTTTTTGCTCTCCGTTTAAGCTCCCGTTTAGTGGGTCTTACTCTTATTCTTTTTCTTTTGATCCAATTTAGCCAGTCGCCACCCCAACGCTCGGGCTCTTCTTTCACCATTTCTCAGACTCTTCCTTTTTCATCTTCTTTCCCTTTTTGGCCAATTTTGTCACCTCCCAATGTTTGTTTTTTAATGGGGTTCGAAACCCAAGTGCACTTACCATCTCTCTTCTGGCTCATCTTCAGGTTCGTCTTCTTCTCTGACCATTCTCGTTACCTCCTATTTTTCAGGTTCTAGTATCATCAAGAATTAGGACCATAAGACGGGTATTTAACCCTTTTGCTGCACTTTCGTTAGTTAGAAACCGTAACGCTTTTATATTCGAAGTAATAAGTAATATCGCTGAAAAATTGAAAGGTTCACCTCTAAAAAATAAGCAGGAAGGGTTGCGGATGGTGATCTGATGGCGGAACTGTCTATTGCCCCGTTCAAAAGGATGGTCAGGAAAATAAATCCAAATATGAAAATATCGGATGACGCAAAAAGGGAAATCAGGAACATGGCGGAAAGGTTTGCCATGGAAGTTTTAAGAGGGGCAGTAGAGATAGCGACAATCGCAAAAAGAAAAACTGTTCTAAGAGAAGACCTGAGGGCTGCTAAGAAACAACTGGTTAAGACAATTTAAATGTGATTCATCCATAAACCGAGTGGTAAAGGTTCATTGCCCTTTTGAACGCGCATTTCTAATCAATTAATCGTCATTTTCGTCAATTTATCCCATAATTCAATTCCAATTTTTCAGCGATTAAAATGCGGGTTTTATATGCTATTAACTACCTTGATTAAATCGCATAGGACTTAAAGGAGGGCGATTCGGTATGAAAGAAAAAAATGTTTGGATAGCTATATCTATCGTTGGCATCTGGGCGGCTGTAGCAATCGCGAGCATATTTTCGCCTGACCTCGTCACTGGTACCAACCCCGACCATTTCCCGATCGCGGCAGCTGTCGGCCCGATCTTCGGAGCATTTGCCAGCTTTGCCGTCGCATTCGTGGCGTTAGTGACCAAGGAAAAGTGAATCCAAGCGGTGGGTTCCTTAGGAAAAACGGCAGTATCTGGGGGGTTGCAAACGCCGCGCAGCCCCAATTTCATTTATTTTTCAAATTAGGTTCATAGGCCCTTTTAAACACGCATTTTCCGAGTGTCAAAAATAGGACAATCTACAAAAAACCAAATCTATCGCCTCCGGAGCGTCAACTCCAAGACGATTACGATTGCAATGACCGCGGCACCCACAACCAAGTAAGTTGTAGGTATTTCTCTCGCTGGTAATAGGCTTGGCACACTTACAGCATCCTAAGGTGTTATCACCCAACTTCTTGCTAATGCTCTCTTCCTTTCAAGAGACATCTTTTTTATCTGTGCTTCTCGTTTTGCTGCTTCTGGTCTTGTTTCGAAAGCTTCTGTATAGATGAGAGTAAATGGTCTTCTACCTTTTACGTAACAACTACCTTTACCGTAGTGATGTTCTCCTAATCTTCTTCGTAAATCGTTGGTATGTCCTGTATAGAGACTCCCATCTCGTAATTTTAGTATGTATGTATGGAACATCTTTATCCCTCAGACACCAGTAATACTACGGCACATAAGATTACTGTAAGTAAAAATATTATCCAGCCGTCACAACCTTTCATTCAGGCACATTTACCGATGGCTGAAATCGTAAGAAATGAAATTTAAGAAGAGAATAGATAGTTAACATCCACCCAATATGAAGCAGATAAAAAGTGACCAAGATGAAAATAAGAAAAGCGAAAGCAGAAGAAGTTGGCCAAATTGCAGATTTGCAGCGGGAGCTGATGTTGCACGAAAAGAAAATTGAATCAACTTATTTTTATAACATAAGTAAAGATGCTAGGGAAAGATTTATCGAGTTTGCAAAGAAGAAGATCGAAAATAGAAACAGTAAGTTATTTGTTGCAATCATTGATGGCAAAATAGTAGGGTATATCTTGGGATGGATTAAAGAAAGACCACCAGTTTTTAAGTTAAAAAAGGTTGGTTACATTTCAGATTGTTTTGTGATAGAGAAATTCAGAGGGGAGGGAATAGGAGAGAAGTTAGTCCAAAGAATGTTGGCTTGGTTTAAGATCAAAAAATTGAATTATGCTGAGTTAGTCGTCACGTCCAGAAATAAATTGGGTTTTACTGTTTGGAAAAATTTGGGATTTGAGGAGTATAGAAAAATAATGCGAAGGAAAATGTAGCCGAGTCTTCAAGAATTGAGTTCATGGCCCTTTCAAACGCGCATTTTCTTGGGTTTTGGGGTTTTGGGGGTTAAATTTTAACCTTTAATAAGTTAGACATCGCTACCGTCTTTTCCTAGACCTGCTTTCATGTTTCTGGACCTTTGAGGTGACTTTTTTAACCCTGGTTGTGATAGTCTCAAACCATTTTATAAAAGGACTGATCAACAGAATGATGATCGAGAAGAATCCTCCCACGCCGAGAAGAATCGTGGACACGGTGAAAACCCTCGCGCTTTCCGTTACGGGTAAAAAGTCTCCGTAACCCACCGTTGAGACCGTGACAACGGTATGGTATAGGGCTTGAATGGGGGTAGAGATGTTGGGCTGAAATTGATCTCCGATCAACAAAAATCCTGTTGTCCCGTAAAGGAGGATAAATGCCAAAATCCAGATGGCGGCGAGATAGCGGATGCTTATCTTCAGTGAGGCTCGGAATTCATCCTTTTTGGAATACAGATACCACAAAATTGCCCCGGATAGGAAAACACCCAAGAAGTTCCAAGCTAAAAGATTGAACAAAATCGACACGATCAGCAAGACGCTGGTGATGCCCCAGGCAACTTTAAGCCGTCTGTAAATGCCGAAGCCGATCAGAGTCAGAAGGAATCCCAACAAGAAAGAAGATAATCCGGAAAAGACCACTATCGACCTGCTCAGGAAACCGAGAATGTTTGAGATAGATTCCGCAAACGGCAGATAGACTATACCCGTGACCAGATTGTATATCCCTAGGGAAATGATTAGAGTTGTCAACCAATGCTTTCTTAATGTTCCAGCGATCTTCCCAATCACTAAAGCACACCTCCAAGTCACCGTCAAGATGTAAAGAATTACTGTATGCAAAAATAAATAACCGTCGGTTATTTATTGAATAAAAATGGCTGGCGCACTTCTAAAGGAGAGCCAGCAATCAACACAGGTTTCTAGTAGCGGATCAGTCGGCATGGATTATTAAGTAAAGAAAAAAATCTCTTATCATGCGTCTACTCGATGAAAAACTAAAAGAGAAGTGGAAAAATTACCTATGGCAAAGTGGGATAGCAACCCTCGCGATTTTTTTAATCTTGTATTTATTCACCGAATTGACTAACGTGGTCACAGTAGCCGCCATAGGAGCGACGACTTTTACGATTTTTGCCATCCCAAAACACTACACGGCTAAAGCGAGGAATGTCGTAGGTGGGCATGTAATTGGCACTTGCATGGGCATTCTCTTCTCCCATCTTAATTCTTTAGTTGTGGGCGGCAGCTTGGCCGTGGGCGCAACCATGCTACTGATGGTTATCACGAACACCGAACACCCACCTGCCGCGGGCACTGCTTTAGGTCTGATTGTTTCGCCCTCCTTGGCCGGTGTAAGCTTTATTTTAGGAAGTGCAGGCGGGCTTTCGTTAATAAAGTTGGCTATGAATCCTTGGCTAGAGGATTTGGCCGGGTGATAAACGCAACCTGACAATAGATTATCGACGGGTTTGGGTTTTGGGTTTCGTGTGTGTGTTAAAATTTAACCCTTCTGATTTTGTAAAAAGAGATTCTTGTGAAGGTGCTTTTAGGCTGATAGCGAGAGATGCCTAAGCGACGGCGAGAATAATGAAATTCTTCGATCCTATAAGGCTCGCCGAGGAGGTCGAAAAGGTCGCCACAAAGGGCGAGCTCCGAAAGTACTACAGGACCGCCAGACCGGGCAGGTGGTACGGCGGCATAGCCTCCGCGGACTGCTGCGGCTGTAGCTTGCGCTGCGCGTTCTGCTGGAGCGGCGCGCCCAGGGATAATCCCGAGACAATCGGAAGGTTCTACCAACCAGATCACATCTTCAAGAAGCTCGACGCATGCGCACGAAAGTTCGGCTACAGCCAGCTCAGGGTAAGCGGGAACGAGCCCACGATAGGAAGGCAGCATCTGTTCAAGCTGCTCGATCTGGTCGACCGAACCGACTACTCATTCATCCTAGAGACGAACGGCTTGCTCATCGGGCACGACAAGGACTATGCCAAGCAACTGTCAAGATTCAAGTGCCTTCACGTCAGGGTCTCGATAAAAGGGGTCAACGAGCGAGAATTCTCAACGCTCACGGGCGCGACCCATGAGGCTTTCGACCTACAGCTCAAGGCCCTGGGCAACCTCCTCGACGCGAACGTCTCATGCCACCCGGCGGTCATGCTTTCCTTCAGCTCCAGGGAGGACTTCGACGGGCTCTTGACGAGGCTGGGTGAGGTGGAACCGAGCCTGCCAAAGGATGTCGAGGAAGAATACGTCTTCCTTTACCCACACGTCAAGGAGAGGCTCAGGCGGGCGGGAATCGAGCCAAAAATCGCTTATGCCCCGAACAAGATACCCCCTAAATTGGTGTGAGGGATGATCGATTCATATGAGTTCGGCCGCATCGTCATCGACGGGCGGACTTACACCTCAGACGTCATCGTGCTCCTCGACCGCGTGAAGGACGGATGGTGGCGCAAGGAAGGGCATAAGCTGCAGGTCGAGGACATCGAGGATGCCATGAAGGAGAAGCCTGATGTTTTGGTAGTTGGCACAGGTCACTCCGGGCTCGTGGATATTCCAAAGGAGACCGCCGATTACATCAAGTCGAAGGGGATCGAACTAATTGCCGAGAAAACCGTGAAAGCAACCGAAATTTATAACAGACTTTCCAAATCGAAGAGGGTAATTGCTGCCCTCCATCTCACCTGCTAGCTATTTTATATTTAAGCTAAACGACGAGCTTCGCCACGAGTGCACCCCTTTCTACTCCCAAGGCGCCCGCGACGGGATTGCACTTCGCCCTTAGGAGGTAAACCAAACGACCCTTCAGCTTTCCCTCGAACTCCGAGAGCGTTTCGTAGTTTCCCATCCCCTTGCTGATTATCAGTTCCGCCTCCTCAAGCTTCCGGAGAAGCTCTGGCGAGGCAACGTTTAGATCGATGCCGACCGATTCTCCCGCGGATAGCAGCTTTGCTATCCTATGAATTCCCAGAGCTCTGACCTCGGCCATTGTCACATCGTCTTGGACTGGCGATGCCTTTGCTGCGACAAATGGTTTTACACCTGCCCCCTTGAGCTCCTCGATCAGGAGCTTGTCAAATACTATCTCGCCCGCGTTGTCTGTGAGGTAAAGCACTTCCTTACTGTCCAAGACTTTCGATACTATCGCCTCCAAATCATCATGGCCCAACTTATGAGCCAGAAGGCTACGAAATTCCTTCCTGAGAGCTACCTCATTTGACCAATGATCCATGAAGCCAAACTCCATCGAGTTCCCGACGATGGCGATCTTCAGAGCTGACTTAAGCCTCGCCCTCTCGCCCTTAGCTCCTCGAAGTGCGCGCTTCACATCGACGAGCATTTTTGCCGCGACCTCGTTGCAGAGCCTTTTGTGCTTCGCAAACGGATCGGGGTTGGAGGTGACCTCCATTATGATCTGGTCCCTTCTCGTGCCCAATATGGCTGGGACGATTTCACCTGAAACGTTTCGTGCGAGGAATTCTAGGGCCGCGGATAAAGCTTTGAGTTGGGTGTTGAGGTCGTCGGTCGCCAGCTCGGCATGGCGATGGGCGAATTTCACCATACAGGGAATGCACTCAGGATGCAATTTCATTGGATCGCCTTTTTGAATTGCATCGTTTTTCCCTTATAAATCGCCTCCCCTCAACCCAACTGTGGGAAGCGATGGGTAGGATGCTGCACTACCAAACCGAGGAGGCTGTGAGCGTCAGGGAGCTAGAGTTGCTGAAGGGAGTCATGCGCAAGTACAACGCGCCTCGCAGGTCGAGCGGCGAGCGCATCAAGCTGTGGAGGAAGTCCGATATCCTTAGGTGCTTGACCCCACCGGATGCCCTCTGGGGCTTCACCAAAGTCCGTGACGACTTGGAGCGCGAACTCGTGCTAAAGGCGATAAGGAAGATGTCGGCGGCGACGCCCAGGCTGACTTGGGTCCTCTACGACGAGAGTGGGTTAGATGGTAGAGAAATCACAATTCATAACGGCAGGTTTCATTCTAAGAAATTCGCATAGGTGTCAGCCTCTGGAAAACCGTGACTAGATCGCCAACTCACACGTGCGCACTTACGGGCTATAGCTTGCGCAAGACAGCCTCGACAGCAACTACTAGGGGCTCGAAGACATCGCAGACTGGCGGCACGTAGCAGTAATCGATCCAAGAAAGCTCCTCGACGGTCATGCCCCTTTTGATCGCCAGCGCGAGGAGGTTTGCGCGCTCCGCCGCCCCATCGCTGCCCACGATCTGCCCCCCTATCAACCTGTGTTCCTCGGGCTCGACCAAGAGTTTTACCGTGATGGGCTTGCCCCCTGGATAATAACGCGGCTTATCGAGCATCCTGATGCGCCCGGCGATGGGGTCGATGCCTGCTCGCTTGGCGGCTTCCGTTGTGAGCCCGGTAGACGCGATCTCAAAGCCGTATTCAGTGGTCACAGCTGTGCTCAAAGCACCCTCGAATCTAGCCTCGCCTCCCGCAGCATTTGTGCCAGCGACCTTGCCCATGTGGATCGCCGCGGTCGAGAGCTGGCTGAGCACCGGGCGCTTGGTAATTGCAGAGAAGGTCTCGGCACAATCGCCTGCGGCATAAACTCCTTCGGCGCTGGTGCGCATGCGCTCATCGACTTTTATTCCGCCTGTCTTGCCCAGCTCAATGCCCGCACCTTTCGCCAACTTGACCTCCGGCCTGACCCCAGTCGCGACGATAACCAAATCCGCGAGCAGCTCCCTCTCCCCGACTGAAATCGAGCTCACGCGCTGTTTGCCGAGGATTTTCTTGACAACTTGCCCACAGATCACCTCAACCCCATTCTCCTGCAATTTTCGAACCACAAGCCCAGCCATGTCCGGGTCGAGCATATTCGGCAAAACCGATGGCAGGGCCTCAACGAGCACGACTTCAAGGCCGCGACCCTTGAGGGCAGCAGCGGTTTCCAAGCCGATTGGTCCCGCCCCGATGACAGCCGCCCTCTTCGCTAGGCCCAACTCGTCGATTATAGCCTGCCCATCTTCAACTGTTTTGACGACATGGACGCCTGAAAGGGCGATGCCTGGAATCGGGGGCTTGAACGCGTAGCTGCCCGTCGCCAAGATGAGCGCATCGTACTTGACTGCACTGCGTTTTTTGGTCTTCAGCTCCTGGATCTCCACTTTTTTGGCCTTGGCGTTGAGGGCTATTGCCTCGGTCGCAGTTCGCACTTCGACGTTGGGCATGGGCGGAGTTGATTCGATCAGCTTCTGGATGTCCGGAACCTCCCCCCCAATCGCGAATGGGATGCCGCAGGGGTGGTAGATCGCGTAGGGACGGCGTTCAATGACGGTGATCTCAGCTGCTGGGTCGACCATGCGCGCGGCTGCAGCTGCCGTCATCCCTGCTGATTCAAAGCCGACGATGACGATGCGCCTCAAGTTCCCGCCTGGTATTTTTAATTTTACACTTCATTATACTGGGGGCACTTGATATTAACTCCTTGAAAATGTTAAAAATAGTGGTGTTAGGGTGGTGGTTTGAAAGGTTTAAGAATCAGAACTTTCGATGAGAATGACATGCCTACTTTGGTTATCCTCGCTGAGAAATTTATGCCAAAAAGGAACCTGCAGCTTGAAATGGAATTATAAAAAAAATTTTGTTTTTGGGTGTCTTAGCTGAGACAAAATGTCTCACGTGAGACAACACTTCACGCCCCAGTAAAGTCCTCGATTGGCACGGCGCAGCAGGCTTCAAGCCTTTTAACTTCTAATCCCATCGCCCGTGCAGCCTCTATCGTCCGCCCGTCAGGAATCTCTATCCTATCGATGCCAGATCGAAGGGCCTGTTGCTCGATTTCCACCCGTTCAGCGCCTCGGGGGCGCATGCAGCCGAGCGCAAGCGTGGCCCTCGGAAGCCTGAGCCTCGCACGCGCCACCATCTCGCCGATTGTAGCCGGCATCGGCGGGTCGGCTCCCTCAAATTGAGTGCCCGCCGTGGGGACGAGCGCGAGAAGTACGAGGGCTGAGCAGTTTGACCCTGCCGCGATTTCGAGCGCGGTCAGCTCCCCCCTGAGTTTCCCAGCGTGAAGTCCGACACAGACGTGGGGCACGACGTTGGGTATCTCCCGCTTGAGCGCCTCCAATGCTCGCCGATAATCCCCGACCGTTTTGTCTATGCCCAATACCAGCTCTATCGTCTCGTCATCGCCGATCAGGTCAAAAGATGCCATGTCGACGCCCGCCCTACCGAGTTCTCGAGCGAGCCATCCAGGCACCAATCCCGTGTGGACGTTCAAGAAAAGTCCCGTCTCAAGCTTTATTCGCTCGATCGCATCGATGAAATCCTCAAACGGGACCCAGCCCTCCTCATTGTAGCCCCCGCTTACCAGCACCCCGCGGGCGCTGTCCCTCGCGATTTTTTCGCACGTAAGGTAAAAAACCTCCGGACTTGGGCAGGGAATCATGGCCTTCAAATAGCGCCCGCCGCAGTGCTTGCAGTCCAGCGCGCATCGCTCCCCTGTTATCGATATCGTTGGAAACTTTGGATGTGGATAACAGGCAAAAAAAGTAGGGTCACGAGCAAACTTCGTCCGAAAAGCATCGCGCTGAAGCTCCTCTACCATGTGAATCCTGCTACCGTGCTGGCAGACACTTATAAATTCTAGAAGACTCGGGTTTAAAAATTGGGGATTTGAATTTGAATGCCGAGTTATTGAAACTCATGAGGGAGGATGAAGAGATCCATAGAGATGTGAATATGAATCGACGGTATTTGGAGGCGGCGAAGAAGGTGGGAGATGATGAATTAAAATCATTGCTCACCGAGCTGGCCCTCGAAGAGGAAAAACATCAAAAGCGGAAGATACGCCTCCTCAGAAAAACGATCAATAAAGTCAAAAAACTAAATCTTACCTAATGAATTAGGAATGGTCCGGCAGATCAAGACCAGAAATTGAGTCATCGCTTTCTTAGCCATTCCCCCGACTCAAATTTTGGCCTAAACTCATTCGCTAGCTCTAGCTCCCGACGCGTGAGTTCGCCCTCAATTAGCTCGGCATCCAAGGCATTTGCAAATCCCTCGCTCATCGCCGTCCTTACTTCCTCGAAGCTGGGTTTTCGTCCCAGCTCCCTCGCGATCGCGGTCACCCTTTCGTAGACCGAGGCGATGAACTTGTCGGAGATCTTCTCGGGGCTAACCTTGAGCAACTCGAACATCCGCCTGACATCGGGATCGATAAGTATCGTGCCATGTTGAAGGACTGAACCCCATCGACGCGTCTGAGCGCTGCCGGAAATCTTCTTCCCGTTGACTTGGACGTCGTTGACTGGTTTGAACTCCGCCCGCAGCCCTAATCGCTCAAAGCCGCGGACGAGGCCGCCGCAGATTAGCCTGTAGGACTCGATGATATCGTCGGGCACATCGTCCTGCCTACAGACGAAGCCATAGGTCAACTCGCCCTTATGATCGTGGAAGACCGCCCCTCCGCCGGTGATACGCCTGACGACATCGAAGCCGCAACGCTTCGCGACCTCGAGATCGACCTCGCGCTCGAGGCTCTGGAAGCATCCTATCGAGACTGTCGAGGGCAGCCATCGCCAGAATCGAATGGTGTTGGGCGACTTTCCCTCAGCGTTCAACCTGAGCAGCGCCTCGTCGATCGCCATGCTCGTGAAGGCGTCGTCTACCCGCAAGGGGAGCAGCCGCCATTCGTCTACCAACTCAATCGCCTTCATTTGTTATATTTATAATAACTGCCCGCCACGACTTTTGCTCCTCGCTGCACGCAAAATCGCCTCCGCCCAGTGCTCCGGCCTGACCGCCGGCGTCCGCACGCCGCTCCAATCATAAAAATTCCTGACTACCGCGAGTAACTTCTCTCGATCAGCTTCCACTCCGACCAATACCCGCTCGAGCTGTTCGATAGCTTCCTCGGGGTACATGAAAAAATCCCCGCTTATCAACACCCGAGAGATGCGGTCACCGCTCAATTCAACCTCCGCTTTGATTACACCCTTTGGCGCCTTGTACTCTCCATATCCCAAGAGACCACCTATCATTTCCACTTCGTTAGGATATCCTCCCTCTGGAAAGTTGCCCTGCTGAGGAAAAATAGGCTGGCGCTGACCGAAGCCAACAGCAGGCCAAATACAACGAGCGTCGGCCACTCGAGCGAAACCAGCCCGCCCATGAACAGGAAGTAAAACGCGAGCACTGGGACAATCCCCAGCACGCCGAGCTGCATGGCCGCACGCACATCGTTTACCTTGGATGAGATGAAGATGCACCAAGAGACGGAGAGGAGGCACACGAGCGGAGCGTAAATAAATAATACAACGACCGAGACCAGGTTGGGAAGGATGAGGTGGCCAAATAGCTGAAAGGTGAGCAGGTCGACGACTACCACCAAGCCCGCGAACGATGCGATGGTCGCCACCATCGCAGGCACAAACGCGCCAAGCCCCTTCCCAATCAGGAGCTCGAAATCACTGGTGGGTGTGGCGAGCAACGGTTCAAGCTGTCGATTCACCTTCTCGCCTACGAAGGTGTAGGAGGCTATGGTCGAAGGGATCACCGCAGGCAGGATCATGAACATTAGTATTGCCATATTGACCAATCCCATCACTACTGCTTGCTTCGGCGCCATCCCCGGCGGAGCAAATGGAGGTAATTCATTTTCCGAAGGTTCTTCCCCACTTACAGCGGGATAGATCGTGGTGATCGGGATGAAGATGGCAAAAATCAGGGGAATCCCGATCAAACCGTAAAACACGTACTTATGCTTTATGACGCTCGCCATGTCCTTGCGTGCGATCTCCCAGACCTTATCGAGTTTCACTTTCCCTCACCAGCCTGAGGTAGGTTTCTTCCAGCGCGTGGGCGGTGCGCGTCACGTAGCGCACCCTCCCACCGTGTTTAACCACCGTTTCAACTATCACCGGATTTGTGACCTCTGGGTTTTCCACCTCAACCAATAGCTTGTTCTCGAGCACCTCAACGCCCTTCACTTGCTTCAGCTTTCTGACTACATCCACGATTTTTCTATTCACTCGCTCAAGTTGTACTTCAGTCCTGCCAGGGCCAAACTTCTGCTCGAGTTCGCTCGGCGAGCCGGTCGCGATGAGTTTTGTGTTGAGAACCGCCACGCGATCACATAGACGCTCTGCTTCGTAGAGGTTGTGAGTGCAGAGGAAGATCGTCCGTCGCTCGTGCTTGAGTTCAAGAATAAAATCTCGCACGACCTTCGCCGACTCGGGTGCCAATGCAGCAGTCGGCTCATCAAAGAAGAGAACCTTGGGTTCATGTACCATCGCACGTACAATTGCGATCTTTTGCTGCATGCCCTTCGAGAACGTCCCCACGGGGTCGTTCCTTCGCTTCCATAAACCGAGCATTTTTAGAAACCGTTCGATGTTAGCCTCGCGCTTCTGCTTGGACACACCGTAGAGCTTGGCATAGAATTCGAGGTTGCGGTACGCGCTCAGCTCGCCGTAGAGCCCCGGAGCTTCGGGGAGCAAACCAACCATTTCCCTTATCTTCAGCCCGTCCTTGCCCACTTCGTAGCCTCCGACGAAAGCCCTGCCCGCTGTCGGCTTGATCAAGCAACATAGCATCCGTACGGTCGTCGTTTTACCCGCGCCGTTAGGACCAAGCAATCCGAAGATCTCACCTTCTTTAACCTCAAACGTTAGATCATCTACCGCTCTGAGTCCATTAAATTCGCGCGTAAGCCCTTGAAGTTTTATCATCTTGCCAACTCCCCGCTCCAAGCGTTCACCATCTCCTCGTTCAAATCACATAAAACGATTTTCTTCAACGACCTCGAATTAGGGGCGAAATCCCTCAGCGCTCTGATCATCGCTTTTGCTGCTTCTTCGAACGAGACCCCACCTACTCCTGTTCCCATCCCCGGGATCACGATGCTGCTCGAGCCGACCCGCTCGGCACACTCTAACGCAGCCTTCGTCGCGAGGTAAACATCCTCACTCCTGACGCGCATGGCTGGCCTCATCATCGTGGGGGCGTGGATTACCCAGCGCGCTTTTAACTTGCCGGCGGTCGTCGCCACAGCCTTCCCTACTGCGACGGGGGCATGTTTGCGGGCTTCCTGTTCGATCACCTCACCACCTGCACGCTTTAAGGCTCCTGCGGCACCTCCGCCCATGAACATGAGGCTGTTTGCCGGGTTGCAGATGGCATCAGCGCTTTGCTTCGTCAGGTCATCTCGCATGACCACCACGGTCAGATTGCCTATTTTGGACATCTCGCACCCACTATTATTCTGCCCGTTTAATTCAAAAGTTGCCCATCTACACTTGTTATATTTATAACAAATATCCAAACAATTAATTATGAATTTGGGTGAAATTCGAGACCATTTCGAGTCATCGTAAGCATCGGGGCCATCTCGCACGTAAAGCTTTAAAGGTTATCGAGCACCACCAAAAGAACTTGGAGGTGAGTTGATGGCGAAGGCGAAAGTTGGGATCAACGGCTATGGTGTCATCGGGAAGCGGGTCGCGGATGCTGTCAACCTTCAGCGCGACATGAAGCTCGTCGGCATCGCGGATGTGATTGCAGATTATCGCACCCAAGTTGCCATGAAGAAGGGCTATCCAATTTATGCCTCGGTGAAGAAGGCGGCCAGGGGGATGCGAAAGGGCGGAATTGAGGTGGTTGGGGCCCTGGATGATCTCATTAAAGAAGTTGATATCATCGTCGACTGCACTCCAGCTGGGATAGGCGCGGAGAACAAGTCAACCTACCAGCGGGCCGGCATCAAGGCGATCTTCCAGGGGGGCGAGAAGCACGAGCTCGTCGACGCCTCCTTTGTGGCGGAGTGCAACTATGAGGATGCGCTCGGCAAGGACTTCATCAGAGTGGTCTCATGTAACACGACCGGATTATGCCGAGTTTTGGGGGCAATCGACCAAAATCATGGTATCAAGAAGGCGCGGGCGGTGCTCTTCAGGCGGGCGACCGATCCATGGGAGAGCCATAAGGGCGGCATCATCAACACCGCAGTACCCGAGACGCACGTGCCCAGCCATCAGGGGCCGGATGCCCAGACGGTGATGCCAAAGCTGAACATAGTTACAATGGCGGCGAAGGGCCCTTACAATCTGAGCCACTTACACTTCGCGATGGTTGAGCTGAAGGAGCCATCTGGGACCAGTGCAGTTATCAAGAGCCTCGAGGATGCGCCTAGGATTTTACTTATCAAAGCAGGCGACGGACTTAGGGGGCTGAACAGCGTCATCGAGCTGATGCGGGATATGGGCAGGCCCAGAGCTGACCTGTGGGAGGTCGCGGTCTGGCAGGACATTTTATCATCGGCGGAAGATGAGGTCTATCTCGTCTATCAGGTACATAACGAGGCGATAGTCGTTCCCGAGAACGTGGATGCTATTCGAGCAGCGACCGAGCTCGAGCGGGACCCCATGCAGTCGATACGGAAGACGAACGAGGCCCTTGGGATTGTCAAATGAGGTGCGAGGGTTGGAATTTCCGACGCTCGACGATGCAGATGTCAAAGGTAAGACCGCTCTGGTGCGGGTGGATATCAATTCCCCCATCGAGCCAAAAACCGGGGAGATTCTGGACGATACTAGAATCCGCGAATGCGCCCCAACGCTAAAGGAGCTCTCGCAAAGTGGCGCCAAGGTCGTGGTGCTCGCCCATCAGGGGCGGCCCGGCAGCGAGGATTTCACGACGCTTGAAAAACATGCAAAAAAGATGAGCAGTGTACTAGGGCTGGATGTCAAGTACCTTGCAGATGTATTTGGGCCATCAGCTCACGAAGCAATAAAATCCCTGAACCCTGGCGAGGTGCTCCTGTTGGAGAACGTTCGCTTTTGCGACGAGGAGACCATTACCCGCCCAGCGGAGGAGCTGGCTAAGACTCATCTTGTCCGCAGCTTGGCTGGACTTGTAGACGTCTACGTGAATGATGCTTTTGCAACCGCACATCGCTCTCAGGCCTCGCTGGTGGGCTTCGCGGTCGTGCTGCCGACTTTCGCTGGGCGCCTGATGGAACGTGAGCTTAGGGGATTAAGCAAGGCGCTTTCGCCGGAGCGGCCCTGCATTTATGTGCTGGGGGGGGCAAAGGTAGACGATTCGCTGAGGATAATTGAGAACGTATTCGGTGGGGGGATAGCCGACCAGGTGCTCACGGGCGGCTTGGTCGGGCAGACTTTTCTGGCGGCTGCGGGGTGGGGCATAGGTAAACCTAACCTAGTGCTGTTGCTCAAGAGGGGGTTCGAAGGAGAGATCGAGCGGGCAAAAGAGTTGCTGGCCACCCATGGTGAGAAGATACAAATGCCCAAAGACGTCATCGTAGATGATCGCGGGAAATCAAAGGAATTGACCCTTGAGCAGTTTCCTACCGAGTTGTCGATTTATGATATCGGCAGCCGGACCATCGGAGAATACTCCGGAAAAATCGTGGACGCAAAGACCGTCGTCGCAAATGGTCCACTGGGCGCGTTTGAAAATCCGATGTTTGCGCGGGGGACAATTGAAATATTGAAGGCGATGGCTCGTTCGAAGGCATTCACGGTCATCGGCGGCGGTCACATGGTGGCGGCCGCTCGGGCTGCAGGTGTGATCGACGAAATAAAGCATGTCAGCACTGGCGGAGGGGCATGCATAAGTTTCCTCTCCGGTGAGAAGCTGCCTGCCGTCGAAATGCTGATGCTTGCCAAACGTTGATTTTACTGGGGTGTAAAGTGATGTCTCACGTGAGACATTTTGTCTTAGCTAGCGGTGGCAAGACGTATATACGTCCGAATTGGCGGGGAGCCCATGATCAGCCACGTTAGAGTTGCCTTCGGCACAGGTGTCGTGCTCGGCTTGTGGAAAGGTCAACTTGCGGCGGCGCCAACGACAGCGCATTTGTTGACTTACTACGATGGCAGGTGTAGCGCAAATTGTAAGTTCTGCCCCCAGGCTAGGGAAAGCAGCTCCGACCCAAAGATGTTATCCCGTGTGGTTTGGCCGAGGTGCGAGCTAGAAAAGGTGCTCGATGCTCTGAATAAAAATCAATCCAAATTCGAGCGCATCTGCGTGCAGGCGGTTAATTATCCGGGCGTGGTCGATGACCTGTGCGAGCTAGTTAAAAAGGTAAAGGGGGTCTGCAACTTGCCCATCTCGGTTTCATGCCAACCCCTGACGGCGGGCGATGTCGAAAGGCTTGCTGCAGCGGGTGTAGAGCGGGTCGGCATAGCCCTCGATGCAGCCACGCCCGAGGTCTTTGACCGCATCAAGGGCAACGGGGCTGGAGGCCCGTACACGTGGCCGGGGCACGCTCGGGCTCTGAATGATGCCCGTGCAATCCTCGGCAAACAAGTCTCGACGCATCTCATAGTAGGGCTAGGTGAAAGTGAGCTGGAGATTGTGCAAACGATCCAGTTTTTGCACGATCGAGGCATCACCATCGGACTCTTCGCGTTCACCCCAATCGCGGGAACATCGCTTGCGGGTCGACCTCAGCCGGACGTGGTAAGACGAAGGTAAAATTTCGGATTTTGGAGTTGCAGTTGATGTCTTACGTAAGACAATTGACTCGGGGGAGCCCTTCAGGACTTCGGGCTGTCCGGGATGCAATCGCCCGTTTTACAACGAGTCGCCTCGGGGGCCGATTTATAATTATTCACGAAACCCAACGCTGAAAGAAACTACAATCATTCGGGAACAGTTACAATACCTCAACCTTTAAGTTTCGGTGAGCGAGTTTTAGCTGATGTGAGGTGATCGCACGAAGGTCGGAGATTATGAAGTGCAGGATGGGCTTTACTACAGCCGCGAGCACGAGTGGGTGAAACTCGAGGACAAACTTGCACGAGTTGGCGTAACGGACTATGCGCAGCGCAAGCTCGGCGATGTCGTGTATGTCGAGCTGCCCGAGGTCGGTAAGCAAGTCAAGCAGGCAACCGAGCCAAAGGGCAAGGAGATGGAGCTGGGAGCGGTCGAGTCGATCAAAGCTGTTTCAGCTGTATACAGCCCTCTCAGTGGGAAGGTTAAGGAAGTGAATCAAGCACTGCAAGACCGCCCCGAACTTGTTAACACAAGCCCCTACGGAGAGGGGTGGATCTGCGTGCTCGAACCTAGCTCCCTGGACATCGAGCTCAAGAATCTGATGGACGCGGGGGCGTACGCTGAGCACCTGAAAAAGCTCGAATAGCTGATGCCCATGGGGCACCCCTACATCCCGAACGTGCGGGAGATTCAAACCCAGATGCTGCGCGAGATCGGCGCCGCGAGCATCGATGAACTCTTCGCCGATATCCCCAGCAAAATTCGTTTGAGGCGCAAGCTGAAGCTTCCCAATGCGATGTCCGAACTCGATGTCAAGCGCCACGTGCAGACGATACTCGCTAAGAATAAACCCTTCACGCAAATGCTTTCATTTCTTGGAGGAGGTGTTTGGCCCCATCACGTGCCCGCACACGTTCGAGATCTCGTGAGGCGCTCCGAATTTTTGACCTCTTACACCCCCTACCAGCCCGAGGTCAGCCAAGGTATGCTCCAATCTTTTTTCGAGTATCAGAGCATGATATGTGAACTCACTGGTATGGATGCCGCGAATGCATCGATGTACGATTGGGCAACCTCCTTGGGAGAAGCGGCGCTGATGTGCGCTCGGGTTACCGACGGGCGAAAGTTCATCGTGCCGACGCTCATCAGCCCCGAGCGATTTAACACTCTTCAGAACTATGTTTCGGGCCCAAGCCTCGAGCTCGTGAAAATCGGCTATGACCGCCAAACGGGACAACTCGACCTATCCCAGCTTCGCAAAGAGCTCGGACAAGGTATCGCAGGGGTTTATGTCGAAAATCCAAGTTACCTAGGCTTTCTTGAGACGCAAGTGGATGAAATCGCGAAAGCTGCGCATGAAGCTGGAGCGCTCTTCGTGGTGGGGGTGAACCCTATCTCCCTCGGGCTGCTTAAGGCCCCCGGCGATTACGGCGCGGACATAGTGATAGGTGAAGGTCAACCTCTCGGCAATCCCATGAGCTTCGGCGGGCCGCTGCTCGGTATCTTCGCCTGCCGCGACGACGCGAAGCTGGTCAGGCAGATGCCAGGCAGGCTGGTAGGCATGACGACCACGCCCGACGGTAAAACCCGTGGCTACGCCATGGTTTTGCAGACAAGGGAGCAACACATCCGCCGGGAGCGGGCTACATCAAGCATCTGTTCGAATGAGGCACTGTGCGCGGTGGCAGCGGCGATCTATCTAGCCTCCCTCGGGCCCCGGGGACTTCGCGAGCTCGGCGAAGCCTGCGCTGCGAATGCCAACTATGCGATGAGGAAACTGAGGGCCATAAAAGGCTTAAAAGTGCCCATCTTCAATGCGCCTCACTTTAACGAGTTCACGCTCAACTGTGATGAAACAGGTATGTCAGTGGCCAAGCTGAATGCAGAGTTGCTAAATCAAAGCATCCATGGTGGAAAGCCGCTTCGAGATAAGTTCCCTGAGCTGGGGGAGACCTCGTTGATGTGCGTTACCGAATTTCACACGAAGGAGGACATCGACCATTTGGTCAACGCTTTGGCTGAGATAGTGGGGTAGGATGATGACAAGCTATCGACAGGCTAGATGGGTTGGTGAAGATGGTCTGGAGCCTCTCGTCTTCGAGCTCGGTAAGCCCGGAAGGACGGGCTATACCCTGCCGCCGAAACTACATGAACAATTGAACCTGCCCAAGCACCTCATCCGCGAGAAGCTCGAGCTCCCAGAGCTTTCAGAAATTGAGGTGGTCAGGCACTACACCCGCCTCTCGCAGATGAATTACGGCATTGACTCAGGCATTTACCCTCTGGGCTCCTGCACCATGAAGTACAACCCCAAGATCTGCGAGGAGTTGGCTTCGCTGGATACAGCAGCCCATATCCATCCTTACCAGAGCGAGGAGACCATCCAAGGCGCGCTTGAACTGATGTATAAGCTCGAACGCTGCCTCGCCGAGATAGCAGGCGTCGATCGCGTCTGCCTTCATCCCTCGGCTGGTGCCCATGGCGAGTTCACGGCGATGCTTCTCACGAGGGCTTACCACAAGTTCAGGGGCGATGGGGTTCGAACCCAGGTCATAGTGCCGGATTCAGCTCATGGGACGAATCCCGCAAGCGCTGCGATGGCTGGTTATGAGGTCGTCACCGTGCCATCGGATGCCCGAGGGCGGGTCGACCTGAAGGCCCTTGAAACAGCGGCATCGGAGCGGACGGCAGCTTTGATGTTGACGAATCCAAACACCCTGGGTTTGTTCGAGGACAAGATCTTGAAAATTGCCAAGATTATCCATGATGTAGGTGGACTATTATTCTACGATGGAGCAAACCTCAACGGCATCTTGGGTAAAGCCCGCCCAGGCGATATGGGCTTCGACATAGTCCACTTCAACCTTCATAAGACTTTTTCGACACCTCATGGCGGGGGAGGCCCCGGGGCTGGCCCTGTTGGCGTCAAGGACGAACTTGAGAAATTCCTCCCCGTGCCGGTGATCGAGCACGAAGAGAAGCGCAAATTTTACTACCTAAACTATGACCGTCCGCACTCGATAGGCAAGGTAAAGGCATTTTACGGCAACTTCGGCGTGCTAGTGAAGGCCTACACATACATTTTGCTGATGGGGGCCAGCGGCTTGAGAGAGGTATCGGAAGCCGCGGTGCTCAATGCCAACTATATCATGCGCAAGTTATTGGGCACAAAGGGCTATGAGTTGAAGTTCGATGCCGGCGGCCCCTGCAAGCATGAGGTGGTATTCAGCGCTGAACCATTAAAGCGTGAAACCGGAGTGGGCGCGAGGGATGTCTCCAAGCGGTTGCTCGACTACGGCATGCATGCCCCAACCTATTATTTCCCACCCATCGTCAGCGAGGCCCTCATGATCGAGCCGACGGAGTGCGAGCCGAGGGAGGAACTCGACCGCTTCGTGGGGGCGCTGAAGAATATAGCTGAAGAGGCTCGATCAAATCCAGAAAAACTTCGCTCCGCTCCGACCGCAACGGCGATCGGTCGGCTGGACGAGGTCAAGGCCTCGCGCGAACCTATTTTGAGTTGGAAGATGTATCGTAAGCATCGGGCATAGGCATGCGGAAATTGGGCCTGATCGTAAATCCCATCGCTGGCATGGGCGGTCGCGTCGGCCTAAAGGGAACTGATGGTTTAGAGATCCTCGCCAAGGCACGAGAGCTCGGGGCGGAGCCGGTGTCGCCAGCTCGGGCGGTCGAGGCCCTGCAAGTCCTCAAGCGCTCCAACTTGAAGTTCGATCTCATAACTTACCCTTCCGAGATGGGTGAGGAGGCGGCTCGTGAAGCGGGTTTGAAAGCCAGGGTGATCGGAAAAATCAAGCCAAGAGATACGACAGCTGAGGATACGAAGAGAGCGGTCAAGGAAATGCGTGAGCTGGGCGTGGATCTAATCCTCATTGCAGGCGGGGATGGCACCTTTAGCGATGCCATAGATATCGTCGGCACTGGGGTACCATTACTTGGCATTCCAACGGGTGTCAAGATGCACAGCGCCGTGTTCGCGAACACGCCCCAAGGCGCTGGTGGGGTAGCTGCACGATTTTTAAGCGAGGGGCTACCGTTGCGTGAGGCCGAGGTCATGGACATCGATGAGGAAGCCTATCGCGAGAATCGCCTCTCGGCAAAACTCAAGGGCTATGCGCGAGTGCCGTATGAGCCCCTCATGTTGCAGTCGACGAAGGAGGGAAGCACCAGCTACGAGCTCGAAGATCAAAAGGCGATCGCTCGCGAGGTGGCCGAACTCATGAAGGAAGGACGTATATACGTCCTTGGTCCGGGAACGACTACGCGCGCGGTGGCAGAGGAAATGGGCATTCACAACTCAACATTGCTCGGCGTCGACCTCATCCTCAGCCGCAAGCTTCTGGCGCGAGATGTCAACGAGGAGCAGATCTTGCGAGCTATCGAGGGAAAGCCTGTGGTGATGGTCCTGAGCCCCATAGGGAGGCAGGGCTTCATCTTGGGCAGGGGAAATCAACAGATAAGTCCAAACATCATCAGGAAAGTTGGAAAGGAGAACGTCTGGATAATTGCGACCCCGCACAAGCTGGAGCTCACGCCGATCCTCAAGGTCGATACAGGCGATGTGAGGCTCGATGATGAGTTCCGGGGCTACGTCCGCGTGATAACGGGCTACCGTCAGACGCGCATCGTCATGGTAAGTTAACGGACACAGAAATAATCCAACCTCCTAAATAAACAGTTAAGTAATACTCAATTTAACGCCGAGGGCGATCGAAGCTTCTTCTTCGAGTTTGGATTTACCCTGCCCAATTTCCCCTTTAACATCTTCCATTTCCTTCGTGAGCCCTTTGAACTCAGATTGAATTTTCTCAAGCTCTGATCGGTGAGCTTTGAGCGACCTCTCAAGCTCCGCCTTTTGTTTTAGAAAAGGTGACGTCGCATACGCTTGCTCTTTAGCTGCTTTTTCTGCCAGCGTGCCCTCGTACATCTGCTTTAAATCGAGCAGGCCACCGTCGAGCAAAGCCTGGATATGTGCAAGTTTTTTTCTCCGTTCGCGTGGATTTATCTTAATTTCCTCGTTTTTGATGATATCTTCAAGATCCCGCAGCAGGATGGTTAGCTTGGGCACGTTTTCTCCCTCAAACAAAAATGCTTTGAGAGGTTCATCGATACACAGGTCGAGCATTCTGAGTTTGTCCCTATCGAGCGGATGTTTTTCATCCAACGCCAACTTCTTCATCTTCTTGAAGGGCCTACCCAGGTTTGAGATGGCACTTGAGGCTTCACCTTTTATCTTGGCGATTTTCCGCTCAATTTGATCGAGTTCATGGCGGACGTTCTCCATTTGTTTTAATTCCTGGCTATTGATGAGCTGATTGAGTTCAGCGCCCTCGGCCTTTATGCTGTTTTCGAGTTCTTTGATCCGACCCTCGAGCGATTCTCTTTGGGCGCGCGTGTAAGTCTGCATCTGGAGGAGATCCCTCCGACGAGCTATTTTTGAGGAAATTCCATCGAGCATCTGGATTTCCCTGTCGTTCTCCATGATGGCACCTTTGAGCCCTGCCGCTGACCCATTTAACTTGTGGATCGAACTGGAGACATTTTGCACCTGCTGGCCAAACAACACAGCCACATAGCGGCTGTGAGCGATGATAGCATCGTTTATGAGGCCTAGCGCCCTACCCAAGGAGTCGTCAAACGCAACAATGCCTTGCCATGTCAGCTCTTTGGGAGGCTTAATCCCCTGGATCGCACGGTTGAGCTTGTCGACTAAAAGACGCCTCGCCTCGCGTGCAGTTTTACCTAACCCCACATATACCTCTTTGACCGCCTCGGCCTGAGCTAGGGCTTTAATCCACGCCCTGATCTCTTCGCAAATCCAGACAACCTCATCGATCTTTGGCTTTACTGCCTCCTTTGCGGCTTCGAGTTTGCGCATCCTCAAACTTTTTATTTCCTCCTCAAGCGAGTCCAGCGAAAGCTCCCTGATTTCCAGTGGAGGGAGTTGCTTTGGTTTTTTACCGAAAATTCTGCGAAGGAACATCGGCGGCCTCCAATTCATAACCGAGGCTCATGTCTTAAATTATCATCTAACGGCGAAGCTTTCTCCGACATGCATTGCAGAAGGTGTATGATTTCCTATCGACCTCGAGGATGTTATTGGAAAATGACATTACACAGCTCGGTTTGGGGCAATGAGCGAGGCCGAAGGTGTGCCCGAGCTCATGAATTGCCTCCTTGGTCGCTCGCTCGAGCAAAACCTCATAACTGGGCGGCTTGCCATAAAATGCGGGGTCGAGGCGGCAAAGCGAGATGACTGCAATCCTGCCGGGATATTGAGCTTGGCCGAAGATGAAGTTGAGCGTGGGCATGTAGATGTCGACATCGGTGATGGCGAGCACCCTGTTTTCGCCAGTTATCCTGTGCTGAATCCGCTCGAGGATGATGTCAGAGCGGTACTGTTTACGACGGGAGTCGTGGGCGGCGGGTGGCATCTCTAGCTCGGCGCCGAATAAATAGTCCTCGACGAGCGGAGCATAGGCTTTCACAAGTTTCGGCGCTAGGTCTAATAGAAGCTGACGGGGGATTTTGCCGATGGTGACGATTTCGATTAAAATTATCACCTAAGAATTCTTGCCCTTAATTGTTTTTCTCCAATCCAAGTTAAATATTATGGGACATTAACTCTCATCCATGAAGTATATGCTCCCACCGAGAGAATGGTACAAAACCAATCGATTTGTTAAGGAGCTCGAAGCTACTTACGCCCCTCCAGTGACCTCGGTATATGCACCGTCAAAGGAGATCAACTGGGTTATCAGGGTTCTCGAAAGGGAAAAAGAACCAGGGATGGAAGAAGTCCAAACAAGCATCATAAAGGAGTTAGACGCGCTTAGGGGATCAATGGGAAGCTTCTGTATCTTCGGATGGAAAGAAGGGGAAAACGTCGTTGTAAAACACATGATTACTTCAGGTGCCATCCCTCCGGCTTATCTAGTCGATGATAAACCCTTTTTAGAGCCTCTCCATGAAATCTTGGAGATATGGCACGATCTTCTTCTAATTTTGCTCGACCACAGACAAGCTCTTTTGAAACTATACAAGGGGTCTGAGGTCCAAAAGCAAAAGAGGATTAGGAGTTACGTGATATCAAAACACCATAAAGGAGGTTGGAGCCAGAAGAGGTTCTCAAGGATAAGGAAAATCCAAGTGGAAAGGCACTTTAAAACCATCCAGGACTACCTTGAAAGATTTGACCTCAAAACTATCGAGATAATAATTCTTGCTGGACCCGGTGGAGCAAAAAAAGATTTTGCAAGAGGACACACAACCAAGGAGATAGCCGATAAAACGGTTGTCGCGAGAGGGTTGGATTTTTCCAGCACCGATGAAGAGATAGATGCGGTACTCGTTGACCAATTAAATAAATATAGAGAAAAACTCGAGTCGAGACTGCTATCCAGCGTAAGGGAGAACATGAAGAGGGGGCTAGTGGTGAATGAAAATAGAGAGATAGAGAGAGCTCTTGAACGCGGGGCGGTGGGAACGATTCTGATCGCATCAGATTACTATGCTGCAACACCTGAGGAGGACGAAATAATAATCAGAATGATCGAAGAGGCGGAGCACACCTCAGCAGAAGTGGAGTTCATTACAAAGGAAGCTATTCTTAAAGAACTGCACAAACATGGAAGTGTGGTGGCATCGCTGCGATATAAACCGTTTTAAGTTCTGCGACATGCACAAACCACGTCGTTTTTCGGTTTTCGATAACTATCCTCGTTATTTATTGGTCTAGTTTATTCGCAGAAAGGGTCAAAAAGATTCATCCGGAAATAATTTCCCTTGCTTTTTTCATGAGAATCGCTAACTTATCTTTTTTGATTCCTGTTCTTCTGGAAAGCTTATCGAGATCATGTTCAATTAACTGCCTGACTAAGATTACGCCGTTATCACCAAGTTTTTCCTCGGTTTTTGCATCTAAGCCCTTTATGAGGGTTATTGGGTGAAGGTTTTTCTCCTCAATCATTTGCTCTAAACCATGTTCTGGGGGCGAGTTCCATCCAATACATGCTATGCCCCTACATTTTGCATATTGTCTCGCGTGTTCTGAGAACTTAGTGTTGCACACTATCAGGGCTTTGCTGAAATTTACTGAATTTAAGCCAAGGCCGAATCCTTCCACCAAGTCTTCGAAAGTGGCGCGAACTTGCCGGCTGACATCCAAATGTGTACGGGTATGATGATCGAAGTGATGTTTAATCTCGACTAAAATAGTTTCACCATTTTTGCCGGCAATGGCGTCGATCTCATGCTCAATGCACTTTCCCCTAACGATCCGGTTAGGGTCCACCTTATAACCGTGCTCTTTGAGCAACAACTGGACAAAATTCTCAAAATCCGGTTTAGATCTAAGTAAACTGATCGCCTCCCTTAAGTTGGTTTGATGCTTAATTGCTGGTCGGTGGGGCTCCAAAGCCGCAAAGATCATTTGGAGGATCTTTTTTGTAGGTATGCCGTCGTAGACTTTGCTCTCAACCATGTCAGCAATCGTCTCCGCTGCTGCCCTGTTAACCCCCTTTTTTATGCATGTGCCAATAACTTTGTTCCTATCGAATGGCTGTCTTGTTCCATCAAATTTAGTGACAAATACCATAACCAGACCTTCCTTTTAACATGAAGCCCCTAATGGCATAAAAATCCGCAAAGTCCCAAAAATGGCTAGATCAGGATATCCTTGCCTGTCAATTGATTTAATAACATAAAACCCATTGATTCTTTCTTTGCTGATTACATGGATAAGATAACTCTAACCTTCGTTCCGGCCCTTTTGGCTGTACTTGTCGCGGCAGGGCTAGGAAGGATGTTATCAAGAGGAATGAAACAGCCGGCGATTTTAGGAGAATTGATCCTCGGGATGATACTTGGGAACCTTATAATCTTATCAGGACCTGCGGAGGAACTTGCATCCCACATCGCCGACATCGGAATTTTACTCCTCTTGTTCTCTATAGGTCTCGGTCTGAATTTCGAAGAGTTCAAAAGGCTAGAAGTTGCATCAAGCGTCGTTGCTGGATTTGGCGTGATTTTTCCATTTATCCTCGGATATTTCGCCGCAATCTTCTTCGATTTTTCCCATACGGTTGCGCTATTCGTGGGCACGGCCTTGGTCGCAACCTCAGTTGGTATTAGTGCATCGATCCTTACAGAAGTGAGGATATTGTATACTCGCATAGGTACCCTGATAATAGGCGCAGCAGTTATCGACGATGTAATTGGTGTACTGATGATAAGTGCCCTTGTAGGCTACCTGACTTTCGGCACGATACTTATAGGAAAAATAGTTTTACTCATCGTTCTTACAATTCTATTTTTCCTAATTTCTCTAACCTTTGTAATCAAATTCGGCAGGAAACTTTCGGAAAAAGTTACACTGGGGAGGGAGGACCTTTTGCTCTTAGGCTTTGTAATCGTTCTCGCATTTGGATTGATAAGCGAGGAAATAGGACTATCGGCGATTGTAGGCGCTTTCATAGCGGGGTTAGTCGTCGGTCAGACCCATTTGGTTAGGCGCCTTAGGAGATCTGTCTCGCTGATCGGGGGAAGCTTCTTCATACCAATATTCTTCGTGACCGTGGGCATGGGATTTGATATCCATGAATTTGCCAACGTCGGTACATTCGCTGCCGCGGTGGTAATCGTGGCAATCGTTGGGAAAATCGTAGGATGCGCCTTGGGCGCAAAGGCATCTAAATTTAGCGGCAAGGAATCTTTTGCCGTAGGAGTTGCCATGATACCGAGAGCAGAGGTGGTATTAGTACTAACCAAATTTGGTCTTGAACATCAATTCATAGGCGCCGATATAGCATCCACCCTTTTGGTGATGATCATCACCACCTCCCTCCTCACCCCGCTGCTCTTGCTGAAAGCCCTGAAAAGGGCTGGAATATTAAGCGGCTGACGCTTTATCCTCTCATTTCATTTTTTTCCCTCTAATGCGAATCTTGTCGCCAGAGATTTCTATGGAAGAACCTCTGCCAGCTACCATGATCAGCTTTTACATGTAAAATTTTTTAATCTTGAAACAGCCTAATCAATTAATTTAATAGCATAAAACCCATTGATTCTTTCTTTGCTGATTACATGGATAAGATAACTCTAACCTTCGTTCCGGCCCTTTTGACCGTACTCGTCGCGGCAGGGCTAGGAAGGATGTTGTCAAAGAGAATGAAACAGCCGGCGATTTTAGGAGAATTGATCCTCGGGATGATACTTGGGAACCTTATAATCTTATCAGACCCCGAGCCTATATCCCGCATCGCCGATATTGGAATTTTACTCCTCTTGTTTTCCGCAGGCCTTGGATTAAATTTCGAGGAGTTCAAAAGGCTAGAAGTTGCATCAAGCATCGTTGCTGGATTTGGCGTGGTTTTTCCGTTTATCCTCGGATATTTCGCCGCAATCTTCTTCGATTTTTCCCATACAGTTGCGCTATTCGTGGGCACGGCTCTAGTAGCAACTTCGGTTGGGGTTAATGCATCGATCCTCACAGAATTGAGGATGCTGCACACTAGGCTAGGTGCTCTGATAATAGGTGCGGCAGTTGTGGACGATGTAATCGGCGTGGTGATGGTGAGCGCCCTCATTGGTTCTCTGACGCTCGGCACAATAGTTATAGGGGAACTATCTTTGCTCATCGTTCTTACCATCCTATTTTTCCTAATTTCTCTAACCTTTGTAATCAAATTCGGCAGGAAGCTTTCGGAAAAAGTTACACTGGGGAGGGAGGACCTTTTGCTCTTGGGTTTTGTAATCGTTATCGCATTTGGGTTGATAAGCGAGGAGATAGGGCTATCGGCGATTGTAGGCGCTTTCATAGCTGGGCTTGTCGCGGGTCAAACCCGTTTTGTTAGGCGCCTTAGGGAATACGTCTCGCTGATCGGGGGCAGCTTCTTCATACCAATATTCTTCGTGACCGTGGGCATAGGATTTGATGTCCATGAATTTGCCAGCGTCGGTGCATTCGCTGCCGTAGTGGTAATCGTTGCAATTGTTGGGAAAATCGCAGGATGCAGTCTAGGTGCAAGAGCATCTAAATTTAGCGGCACGGAATCTTTTGCCGTAGGAGTTGCTATGATACCGAGGGCGGGCGTGGAATTGATATTGATTAAACTTGGGCTCGAGAAGGGGCTCATAACCGCTGACATAGCCTCTGCCCTCATGATGATGGTTGTTATCACCACCTTGATCACACCACCATTATTCCTAAAGGCCTTGAAAATGATTCGGGGCAAAAATAGATTTAACATAGGGGAGAAAACTAAATTGAGAGGAAACACATGAGGGAATCGAAAAGGTTAGAAAAATTCTACGAGCTTGCAGTTGAAAAGGTCATGGAAAGAAAGGGTCTACCCCTAATCGAAAAAGACGCAACCATAGATCGTGTTCTGTTGGCCTTAACGAAGAAGACTCACGTATGGGTCACCGAGAGCAAGGGGAGCAAAAAAGTCGTGGGGGTAATAACGGAGCACGATATCCTGAGCATTTTAGCCCCTGGAGGCCCCCGCTATGTTCTCGGGATCCCAGATATGAGACAATTACATCAGGGCACCGCTGGGAGCATAATGCATCCGAGAATAGTTAATTGCGGGCCCAAAACGACGATAAGAGAAGCGTTGCGGATGATGTTTGAACACGGGGTGAGGAGGCTCCCGGTAACTAAAGAGGGCAATATAATTGTTGGGGAGATCAGGCTTCACCACGTCATAAAAAGATTTTCCATTCACCGTTAAATCCGAGGAAATAGCGAATGATGCCCAGCCTGCGCAGGATCCTGCCGATACTAGTTTTGGCCACGATCATCTGCACTCCAGCTTTAGCTCATCAGGGAACAGAGCTCTCGGGCGATAGGGCGCTTGCGCACGTTGAGTCCCTAGTAGAGGTTGCCCCACGTTTCGCGGGCACCCCGGGTGAAGCGGCGGCGGCGAGCTACATCGAAAACGAGTTTCGCTCATATGGCTTGGACGTTTGGTTGGAGAACTTCATCGTCGAGAATTCTTACGTGGTTGAGGAAACCCACTTATCCTTAGTTCAACCAGCTCAAGATCTGACCTGCGTTCCAGTAGTTTACTCGCCCTCTGACAATGTGTTCGGGCAACTCATCCACTTGACCGACAGCATGGAGAATGAAAATCTATTGCGCGAGCGAGTGGTGCTTGTCAGACAAGATAAACTTGATCGAAAACTCGCTAACCTTCCGCCCCTCGCCATACTGACCTATGAAGAGAACATGCCACCGAGGTCGGATATATGGCAAAATCCACCCAAGGTGCCGATTGTCTGGATCTCCGGCAGAGATGCCCAGCGGTTGATTAAGCTCCTTGAGCAGGGCCAAGTTGAGGTAGAACTTAGGCTCACGGCAAGGACCGAGCCGCGCACGTCACGTAACGTCGTGGCCTGCCTGCCCGGGGAGAACGATGAAATGATTGTCGTCAACGCACATCACGATTCAATGTTGACCCCAGGAGCCGTAGACGATGCCTCTGGCGTCGCGATCGTGCTCGAGATCGCCCGCGCGCTCTCTACCGAAAACCTGCAGCGTACCGTACTCTTTGTCACCTTCAGCGGGGAGGAGCTCGGTTTGTTTGGCAGCGCTGACTTCGTGAACAAACACGGGGATAATGAGATTATCGCTGCCATCACCTTCGACTGCATAGGTGCTGGCCCTGAGAATGGGCTACGTATAGGTCTTGAAGGTTCGACTACCAAATGGCTCGACGCCTACGTTCAACAAGTGGCCGAAAACTTGGGTTTCTACGTGAAATCAGAGCCTCCAGGGGTGATTCACGGCACCACCGACCATGCGAGCTTTGTTGGGAAGAAAATCCCAGCAACTTGGATATATTGGGTTGATCCCGAGCGTGAAGACGTTCTCGAGCTCGTCCACACGCTGGGTGACAACCTCGACGCGATCGACAAGGCCAGACTTCAGCAGGCAGCGGAACTCGGCGTTGAAGTCGTACGCCAGCTAGCGGGCGAGGACATACCTGCCCGGCGCCGCACATTCGAGTTTCCGATCAGGGCGGCAATCTTCACCGTCATTAGCATGAGTGCGGTCGTACTCTCGATCGGCGCATGCAGCTTCATTCATTATAAACGAGGTTGGGCTTGGAGAGAGACACTTTGGATTTTTTCAATTGTGGTGGGTATCACGGCTGCTGTGGCCTACGCATTGCTGATCCTTTAGTCGGAAGAATTTTAGGGATGCAGGCGAGACAATAGCGGGGGCTAGGATGTTCGAGAAGATGTTCGAGGAGGAGCTGAAGCGTGAATCCGTTTTTAGAGATGTCAGCAAGCTCTCGCCGGACTACGTACCAAAAGTCCTCGTTCACCGGGAGAAGGAGTCCAGGCGGCTCGTACGGGTCTTCAAGCCGGTCCTGGAGAACAGGGCGAGCCAGCGTGTGCTGATAACGGGCAGTGTAGGGGTGGGAAAGACGGCCCTCGCCAGAAGGTTCGGAGAGGAATTGATGCCGGCGGCGAGAGGGTTCAAGATGCAGTTGGATTACGTCCACATAAACTGCCGCAAGCAGCGAACTCCATACGCCGTACTCATGGAGCTCATGCAACACTATAATCCGAGATGGCCCCCTCGTGGATTAGGTCCCGAAAAGCTGCTTGCCGAGGTCATCAAATACTTGAATGGGCACGATGTGTATCTCACGGTCGGGCTCGATGAGATAGATTTTTTCATCCAGCAGAACGGCCCGGATCTGCTTTACTCACTCACCCGCGCAACTGAGGAATCTGGGGGACCTAATCGAATAAGCATCATAGCCATCTCCCGCGACTCCACCTTCCTCTACAAGCTCGACGCAGCGACGCAGAGCACCTTCATGCACAACGTCGTCGCACTCGACAAGTACAGCGCCTCCCAGATTGAGGACATTCTAAACTACCGAATCAAGGAAGCGTTCAAGGCCGGTGCAGTCGACGAGGACACTACCTCGCTGATCGCCGATATTGCGTCGCGCTGGGGCGATGCGAGGCTTGCGCTTGAGTTGCTTTGGCGAGCTGGGATGGTAGCGGACGAAGAAGGAACTGATGTGGTGGCACCAGAGCATGCTCGCCGCGCTAAAATCGAAGTCCATCCAGAAGTCCGAAAGGAGGTGCTCCGAGAGCTCAAGCCGCACGAACAATTGTTGCTGCTCGCGCTCGCCAGAAAGCTGAAAACATCGAAACGAGCGTACGTTTTGACCGGCGAGATCGAGCGGAGCTATCGCGTGGTCTGCGAGGAGTACGGCGAGAAGCCGCGAAAGCACACCCAGCTATGGGGATATCTAAAACGGATGGACGGGCTCGGCTTGGTCGACCTCCAGATCTCGAGAAAGCTTCACCGGGGGCGGACGCAGCGGATAAGTGTGGCCGACGTGCCCGTAGCCATGCTCGAGGAAGAGCTCGAGCGTCTGCTCAAGGCGCAAGTGATATCTAAACGCTAACTGCAAATTTTAAGTTGCTGACATAGATTAATGGGGTCGTGGGGTAGCTTGGTCTATCCTTCTGGCTTCGGGGCAATAGCGGAAAAGCCAGAGACTCGAGTTCAAATCTCGGCGACCCCACCAGTAAAAATAAAGAGGTGGTGCTGTCACCGCCGATTTTCCAACATCACCATGTCAAAAGTCACGGCGTAGAACTCCACCCCCTCGCTTTTGCCGGGCGCATAGGGTTGATATTTTAACTCAACCTTCAGCTCCTTGCTGTTCCTCTCGCTAACGGAGAACTCGTCCTCATCTAGGAAGTAAGTTCCATGCTTAATCCAGACCTCCCCAAACTTCACATCATTCTCTGAAACCCACCTGTTGCCGTCGGAGTCTAGGTAGAAGTTCCACTTGCCTCGATCATAAAGCTCGGTCAAAAGTCCCACCGACGAATTGTCCTCATAGTCGAGCCTGACGCCCAAGTTGGCTATCCTGCCTCTGAGCTTGAAATCCCCTCGATTGGTCACAACCAAGCTTCCGCGGTCAGGAAAGCCATCGCCCTGGGAGTCGATGAGTTCGAGCCTGAGCACGGCTGGAGCAGGGCAATTGTCCACAAGCACTAATGAATCGCCTGGCTCCCCGCGAATCTCGACCGACGCGAGGTTCGATAGGACAGCTGCCGATGCGGAGGTGACGAGCGCCCCAAACACGAGGAGGAGCAAAAATACTCTGATCCGTGCCATGCAGATCCCGCCAACTTTTTGGCTTGAGGCCGCATTTAAAGAAAAAACGGTAAAACTACGCCCAATTTAGACCCTGGCCCTCAAGGTAGCTACTTAAACTTTGATGATGATGTCTTGGGTGGCGATAAGGTGCAGGCAGTTTTAGGTGGCCTATCCGCGCGCAAGATTCTCGACAGCCGGGGCAACCCGACCATCGAAGTCGAGATCACGGCGAAGGATAAAATGGGTGAAATAGTTGGTCACGGTAGGGCAGCAGCCCCAAGCGGCGCAAGCAGGGGTAGACACGAGGTCGTTCCCTTCCCCACGGGCGGCGTTAACGAGGCTATAAGAAGGGTCCAAGAGGTTTCAGCCAAGCTCTTGGGGATGAACATAAGCGCGCAGGGACAAATCGATGAGCTGCTCCGAGAGCTCGATGGCACCCCGAACCTCCGCAGGATAGGTGGCAATACTGCCGTCGCGATCTCGATGGCTGTCGCTAAAACAGCTGCATCTACCATGAAAATGCCCCTTTATAGGCGCCTAGGGGGCGGGGGCGCGAGCAGTCTACCTTACCCGCTCGGAAACATGCTCGGCGGGGGCGCTCATGCAGGTAAAACGGCACCAGATATCCAGGAGTTCCTCGCCGTACCAGTCGGCGCAAGTAGGTTCGTCGATGCCGCATTCGCAAACTCCCAAGTCCACAAGAAGGTTAGTACCATGATTGAATCCAAGGATAAGACTTTCACGGGAGGCAAGGGAGATGAAGGCGCCTGGGCACCAAATCTAGATAACATAGAGTCCCTCGAGGTATTTGCACAAGCCTGCGAGCAGACCAGCGATGAGGTAGGCTTTGAAATCAGACCAGGGTTAGATGTCGCGGCGAGCAGCTTATACGACGCGAAGAGACGAAAATATATTTACAGGCGAGAGAAAAAGCTGCGCAACGCGGGCGAGCAGATTGATTTCGTGCTCGATGCGATCAAAACCTATGAGCTCTTTTACGTGGAAGATCCGTTGCGTGAGGATGATTTCAGATCCTTTGCCGAGCTGACTAAAAAGGTCAAGAAGTGCCTCATATGTGGGGATGATCTATTCGTCACAAATGTTACCAGAATTCGGAAAGGCATCAAACTTGGTGCGGCGAATGCTGTGTTGATAAAACCCAACCAGATAGGCACGCTGAGCGACACGCTCGCGGCCGTAAAACTGGCAAGTCAACACGGCTACGTGCCAGTGATGTCCCATCGCTCAGGGGAGACGTCGGATGAAACAATAGCGCACCTTGCGGTGGGCTTCGGGTGCCCGATCATCAAGACTGGAGCCGTCGGGGGTGAGCGCGTGGCTAAGCTTAATGAGCTCATCCGCATTGAAGAAGAACTAGGAGATAGAGCAAGAATGGGGGAATTGCCCTTTAAATGACTGTTTTTAGGATTAGAGCCCTATAGAGTAGTTTTATGAGAGTAGTATGAATACCCCTAGATGTTTTGCACATAGATTCTTATTCACATCAGGAAATATTAATAATAAATGAGTGGTTTAGGGAGTATCATTGGTAGAAAAAAACAGGATAAAAATAAAAGACCAATGACTAAGAAAGAACGTAAAGATAGACGGAGGAGAAGAAGAGATAGAAGGAAATTAAGAAAGGTATTCTGATGTTAGAATATGCTCAAAAACCTTGGGGTTATGAAAGGACTTACGCTGTTGAACCTTGGTTAATCAAACGTTTAGTTTTAAGGGCTGGACAAAGAACTTCCGTTCACAAACATAAACTTAGAAAAGAACATCTTATTGTATTATCTGGACACGGAAGGATGGAGTTTGAGGATAGTGAAAAACCATTTGACCCTGATGATATGATTACTATAAAAGTTAATCAAATTCATAGAATAATAGCTGAAACAGAAGTGGATATATTGGTGGTAGGAACACCATACCCTGAAGATGTAGTTAGGGTTAAAGATGCATATGGAAGAGTGAAGAAAAGAAAAAAATAAAGGAAAGAGGCTAGGAAAGAACGTTTAACCTAGCTCCACTCATTATATTTATTAATGAGCCGCTGCTTATAGTTCAAAGTCAATAAGGAGGTGTAGCATGAGGGGAGCAATAATCTTCCTAATAGCCTTCGTGATATTCTTTGTCGTTAGGTGTTGAAGAAGTAGAAGAACCAGTAGCGGGCATTTCAACAACAACTCTAGTGATTGGAGTCTTCAACGGAATTATCTACGGCGTAATAATTTGGTTTATCTTCTGGTTACTGGAAAAGGTTGTAGGAAGAGAAAAGAAAGAAAAAATAAAAAGAAAGGAATAGGGAGCTAGGGAAGGACGTGTATCCTAGCTCCATCGTATATTTCCTTTAGTCTATCTGGAGAGAAATCGGTGTAGTGTCTAGCTAGGTCTACTACTGCCGATTTAAACCATTTAACAGTCCTTATTTTATCGATAGAAATGACAATTGCAAAAAAGTTAACAAAAGGATTAGCATGTGTAGGATTAGGTTCCCTTGCTTCATTGATTTCAGGGGTTTATACAAAAGATTTAACTCGCCTTGGAGCACACATAACTGGTTATGGTTTTCCGTTGAGTTGGTTAGAAAAAACGACAATAGTTGTTCCAGACAGACCTACTTCTTATTCACTATCTTTAGAGGGTTTGTTGATAGATATCGTATTTTGGGCTTTGTTAATAGGGGTTCTTTACGAAGGGTATAGATGGTATAAATCGAGAAAATAAATGCAGCATTTAAAAGTTTCTGACGTACATGCTATGATGTCTGATTGTCCCATTGCTAGATTGTCTGTCTATCCTACAGAATTCCTTGAAGTCGTTAAGAATGCTCAAAGTATCGTAGTAGGTAACCTTTTTGTGTGGTTCAGCATCATTGGTTTTGGTGTCAACAATGCCGCTTAATGAGCTCATCCGCATTGAAGAAGAACTAGGAGATAGAGCAAGAATGGGGGAATTGCCATGGACATGGAATTCGTGAAGGATGCAGAGGTACTCGTAGATACGGATCAGTACCTCTCAAGCGGAGTTCACATCGGTACTAGGCAGAAGACGGGAGCCATGATGCCGTACATCTACCGAGTAAGGCCCGATGGACTTTACGTTCTGGACGTGCGAAAGACAGATGAGCGCATCCGCTTTGCCGGCAGGCTCCTCGCCAAGTTTGAGCCCGAGCGGGTGCTAGCGGTGAGCGCTAGGCAATATGGGCAGCGCCCCGTGCAGAAGTTCGGTGAAGTAACGAGGGGCACGGCGGTAATTGGCAGGGTCATCCCCGGTACACTAACCAACCCGTTTTACAAGGGATACACGGAGCCCAGCGCGTTAGTTATAACCGATCCACTAGCCGACGAACAGCCGCTGCGGGAGGCTGCTGATGTTGGCATCCCAGTCGTCGGCCTTTGTGACACGGACAACGAGACTGCCAATATCGACCTGGTAATCCCGACGAACAACAAGGGAAGGAAGGCGCTCGCGCTCGTGTACTGGTTGCTCGCTAGGCAGGTGTTACGGGAGCGAGGTGAAATAGCTTCCAATCAGGATTTCAAATTTTCGGTCGATGAATTCGAGACGAAATAAGGTGAGTGATTGACGCGAAGACCTGCCATGGCTGGGGCCTTTTATGAGGGAGACGCTCGTCCGCTCAAGGAGCAAATCGAATGGTGTTATACTCATGCTCATGGGCCTGGGAAAGTGGCCCGCGCGAAGGTTGGCAAACGCTCTTTGGTCGGCCTAGTCTCGCCTCACGCGGGCTACATGTATTCAGGACCAGTCGCCGCCCATGGATTTGCCTACATGGCACGGGACGGCAAACCAGCGTCGGTTGTAATTTTAGGGCCAAATCACACAGGTATCGGATCAGGAGTTTCGATCATGACTTCGGGTAAATGGCTCACCCCGCTAGGTGAGGTCAAGATCGATCAATCCTTGGCTGATGCAATTAAAGGGACATCTGATCTGATTGATATTGACACGGTCGCACATGCACACGAGCACTCGCTTGAAGTACAGCTCCCCTTCCTACAACATCTTTTCGACGGGCAATTTGATATCGTGCCCATATGCATGATGTTGCAGGACGAAAAGACAAGCGAGGAAGTTGGGCTAGCGATCGCTGAAGCGGCTAAAAAAAAGGACATTGTTATTATTGCCTCCACTGATTTCACGCATTATGAACCACAACAATCCGCAGTTTCAAAGGATAGAAAGGCGATAGACAAAATTTTAGCCCTGGATTGGCGAGGGCTTTTACGCGTCATCCACGATGAAAACGTCAGCATGTGCGGTTACGGCCCAGTTGCGGCGATGCTTTGCGCGGCCACGGCCCTCGGGGCTAAAAACGCCGAGCTTTTAAAATATGCGACAAGCGGCGACACCGCCGGTCCAATGCCGCAGGTAGTGAGCTACGGATCGATTGCAATTATAAGATGATCACATGCAGCCTTTGGTCATCAAGCTCGGTGGTAGCGTCATAACCGACAAGAGGAGGAAGTTCAAGGTAAAGCTGGTTGCGCTAAGAAGACTCGCCAACGAGTTAGCGGCTGCGAAGGAACCACTTATAATTGTGCATGGAGGTGGCTCCTTCGGGCACACTGTGGCATCTAAATACAATATTACAAAGGGCTATGAAAACGAGCGCCAGCTCATGGGTTTCTCCCTCACTCGCAGGGCAATGGAAAAACTTAACGCTCATGTAATTGATGCCCTTCAAAGAGCTGGTATACCAGCCGTGGCGGTTCAGCCATCTGCATGTGCAATCGTTAGGGATGGAAGGATCGAGTCCATGGAACTGACACCCGTGCGTAAACTGCTTGAATTAGGCATCATCCCCGTCTTGTATGGTGATGCCGTGCCTGACCTGAGTAAGGGTATGAATATACTTTCTGGCGATCAGCTTGCCGTCCAACTCGCCCGGGAGCTAAAAGCATCTCGCGTCATACTCGGTGTCGACGTCGATGGAGTTTACACCGCAAATCCAAAGGTACATAAGAATGCCGAGCTCGTGCGGATGATAACTCCCGTTGGCTGGCGAGAGGTTGCTAAGTCCATCGGCGCGGCTGGCGGGCCAGACGTTACCGGTGGGATGGCAAATAAAGTCGAGGAACTTCTGAGGCTCACTAAAAGCGGCATAGAAGCCGAGATCGTCAACGCGGCAAAGCCCGATATACTGAAGCGCGCAATGCTAGGAGGGCTGTCAACCGCAAACTTGAACATGTCAAAATATGTTTGAAGGAAAAAGTCGAGGCGAGGTCCAATACATCCGGATTTGAGGACTTGGCGCTGGTGCACAACGCGTTACCTGAGCTGAACCTAGAGGATATAGACATTCGTACCTCTTTCTTAGCGTGGGTAGTCAGCGTGCAGCCATTGAGGACCCAAAGCTCGCCAAGACCTATGATGTCCGCAGCGTGGCACCAGATGTCTTCATCGTTAGCAATTTGGGGATGGCTCAGCTCGCTCAGGGTTATGGTGCCGCCGATGCGCGCCGAGCTCTAGAGATGATAGATGCAAACGCGCTTTCGATTCACATGAACACACTGCAGGAAATCGTACAGCCTGAAGGCGAGCCTAGCTACCGCGGTTGCCTTGCGAGGCTCAAGGAAATCTGTAATGCGCTCGATGTTCCCGTGATAGCGAAGGAAACTGGCAACGGTATAAGTGCACAGGTGGCGAGAAAATTAGTGGGCGCCGGCGCTTCTGCGATAGATGTAAGTGGAGCCGGCGGTACCTCTTGGGCAGGCGTCGAGGCATTCAGATTATCGGCCCGAAAACACCTTGGTAAAGTTTTCTGGGAATGGGGGATCCCAACGGCCGTGTGCACGGCTGAGGTTGCTGAGGTGGTTGAAGTGCCAGTGATTGCGAGCGGCGGCGTGAGGACTGGACTGGACGCTGCGAAAGCACTCGCGCTCGGGGCGGACCTCGTCGGCGTTGCACTTCCGCTCCTAAGAGCCGCGGCGCGGAGCAGGCGGGCTGCCATAACTTGGCTAGGGAACTTCCTTGAGCAACTCCGTGCGGCAATGTTTTTGACGGGCTGCGCACACGTCGATGATCTTCATAAAACAGCATTGATTGTCACAGGAAAAACGCGCGATTGGTTTTTAGCCCGTGGTTTGGATCCAGACAATTTCGGTCGGAGGGGCCAATGATGGTCGTAGAGATCCTCCCTCTGGGCGGCCTAGACGAGATAGGAAAAAACATGACAGCAATTGGGTTCGGCGGCAGGTATGTGATAGTTGATATGGGTATCAGGCTCGACAGTATTTTGGGATTCGAGGACGCCGATATAGGCAGCATGGGGCGAGAGGAATTAATAAATATAAAAGGCATACCTGACGACGCTGCCCTGCGCAATCGTGACGTTGAAGCGATTGTACTGACCCATGGACACCTAGACCACATAGGTGCGATCGGCAAGCTGGCCCACGCGTACGATGCTCCGATTTATGGCACCCCATTCACGATTGAGCTCGCCAAGCACGTTATACGCGAGGAACGTGCGTTTAAAGTCAAGAATGAGTTCAAGACGGTGATGCCTGGTGAAGTGGTTTATGCAAATGGTATAAAGCTGGAGTTCGTAGGAGCAACTCACAGCATCCTACAGACAATTCTCCTAGCGGTTCATGGCCCTGAAGGTGCGGTACTTTGCGCGAGTGATTTCAAGCTTGACGATGAACCCTTGTTGGGCAACAAAACAGACTATAATCGTTTGAAAAAATTAGCTAACGATGGTTTACTAGCAGCCATGGTTGGGGCAGTTAGAGTAGATGAGCCAGGGCCAACCGGATCTGAGGCTCATGCACGAAATATGTTGCAAGAAGTCATGAAAGAAGCGACAGCGAATGATGGTGCAGTCCTAGCAACAACTTTCTCTTCTCACATCGTCCGCATCAAGTCGATAGTGGATTTATCATTAAAAATGGGCCGGACGCCCGTCTTGCTCGGACGTTCGCTCTGCAACTACTGTACGGCCGCAACTCGGGTAGGTCTAGTTAAGTTTCCATCTGATTTGCATATCCATGGGCGTCCAAATGCCGTGCGCAATTTGATCCGGAAGATAGAGAACTCGAGGGAGGACTACGTGATCCTAGCTACTGGGCACCAGGGGGAGCCAACCGCCCTGCTGACTAGGATTGCCGATAAAAAGCTACCATTCAAAATAAGGAAGGGGGATGAGGTAATCTTTTCGTCGAGCGTCATTCCGAATCCGATAAACGAGTCAAATAGGGAACTTCTCGAGACTAAGTTGCGCGCTCAAGGTGCACATGTTTATAAAGGCGTTCACGTCTCGGGCCACGCGGGGAGATGCGACACCGCGGAGTTCATCAAGCTCGTTGGCCCTGAACACCTAATACCATGTCACAGCACGGTGGACAAGTTGAAGATAGTGGCCGACATCGGACGCGAATTGGGATATTCAAACGAACAGCTCCACATCCTTCAAAATGGCAAGTGTTTGGAGCTTGGTGGTTAGATGGATGTGGAGAAATATTTGGAGGAGCGAGCCCGCATGGTCGAGGAGGAAATCGATAAGTGGTTTCCCCGAGATATTAAACCGGAGATCTTGGCAAAAGCATCAAGACACCTACTCGATGCTGGCGGCAAACGGTTGAGGCCGTGCTTGGTGTTGACCTCGTGTGAGGCGGTTGGCGGGCGGACCGAGGATGCGATCGAGGCCGCGGCAGCGCTCGAACTACTTCATAATTTCACGCTTATCCACGATGATATTATGGATAGGGACGAATTTCGCCGAAACGTCAAAACCGTTCACGTGATTTGGGGTGAACCGGTTGCGATCATCGCTGGGGACGCTCTTTTCGCCAAGGTTTTTGAAACTTTAGCGGCAAATGCCAAGCGATTAAATTTATCAGGCAAGCGAGCGATCGAACTCCTCAACGCGATAAGCAAGGCGAGTTTCGAGATATGTCAGGGGCAAGCATTAGATATGCTTTTTGAGGGGCAAAAGGTCATCACCGAGGCCGAGTACCTAGGCATGACCGGCAGCAAAACCGGAGCGCTCATAGAAGCTTCTACCAGGGTCGGCGCCTTGTTGGGCAACGGCCGACCCGAGCAGGTGAGGGCGCTGGCGGAGTATGGGCGCCTAATAGGCGTGGCATTTCAGATCCGGGATGACCTGCTGGGCGTGGTGGGAAAGCGGAAGAAGTTTGGCAAGCCCATATGTAGCGATATCCGCGAGGGAAAACGCACGCTCGTCATAGTGCGTGCGCTAAGTGCGGCATCCAAGGAAGATCGGAAAAAGCTACTTCGCGTGCTCGGCAATAGGAAGGCTTCGGGAACCGATCTCAGGCAGGCAATTGAGGTGCTCAAGCGTTCAGGCGCGCTGGACTATGTTGTGGAGAAGGCCCGTGAATTCGTCGCTCAGGCTAAGTCAAAGCTAAACATATTGCCTGACTCAAAGGCAAAGCGATTTTTACTCGAACTTGCTGATTTCACCATCAAGCGAGAATTTTAGAGATCTTACAAGATTTTTAAGTCTCGCTCCCAATGACAGTAGGGGCTGGAATGAAAATTAGACCTCGATCGATATCTATTTCATCTGGCAAGGGTGGCACGGGCAAGACAATGCTTACAGCGAATCTTGGCATAGCGCTTGGAAATCTCGGGCGCGATGTCACGATCCTTGATGGCGATTTGGCGATGGCGAATTTAGCGATCGTCATGGGCATGCACAAGTGTGAGATCAACTTCCTCGATGTCCTAGCGGGTAAGGCTGAAATAAGCGATGCCGTCTACAAGAATTACAATATCAAAGTAGTGCCTACAGGGTTCAGATTTGAGGGTATCCACGATGTGCTGGCCGATCTGAAAAAGGAGAGGGTGGAAAAATCGATGGGCGAGCTGCTTCACCAGACCGAATTCCTTCTCATAGACGCGCCAGCCGGGATTGCTGACTCAACTATAATTTCGATCGCGGCTGCGCGCGAGATGATCCCAATCACCAATCCGACCTATACAAGTTTGGTCGACTGCTACAAGACCGTCCGGCTTGCGAACGTGCTAGGTGCTTGGACCCGGGGGCTGGTGGTCAACCGCGTTGGCAGGGCGGCGGATCTCTCGCTTGAAGACATAGAGCATTTCATGAGTAAAGCTTTGGGAGCGATGCCGATCCTAGCGGACATCCCAGAGGATCCGAAGGTGCTTGAAGCGGAAAGGGAAGGTGTGCCCGTAGTCGTCTATGAGCCCGAGTGTCCGGCTTCTGCCGCGATAAATGAACTCGCAAAAGTAGTCACGGGTGAGTCCGATTTGCCATACACCCCCTCTGCAGAGCATGAGATCGACGAAACGATCAGGAGGCTGACGCGCGCCCTCACCGGCCGACGCGCCTAGGTTTACCTGCGAACCAAGACAACATCGCCGCGAAAAGCGTGAAACCCAGGGCAATTTTCACATATTCAATTCCCGTCCCGCCGAGGGTACTGATGAATCCCTCGATGAAGCCAGCTGCGATCAACAGAATGAACACCACGGGCAACATGTTCACCACGTCGCGCCCAGCAGCCCTCAGGGGGGCAAGCCTATCCTCCTGAACCAGTGCTTTTGCAGAGGCGATGCCAAGCTTCATGCCGCAAGTTATCGCGATCAGGAGCGCCGACAGCTCGATCAGCCCGTGGGGGATGATTTTCGAGAAAAAATCGAGCGCCGAGAAGTTGGTAAGATAAAATGGGAAGTATCCGATGACGAGTCCATTTAGAATCAAGGCGAAAATTGGGAAGAGTCCGAAGGCTATCCCAAAACCCACGATCTGGACGGTGGCGAGGGCGTTGTTAGAAATGACATGCGCAGTGAACTCGTATACATCGGATATTCCTTGTACTTCATTTTCCATCTCCTGAAGCTCTGGGTCGACCTCACCCCTAACAGCCCGGCCAACCGCACTCTCCTGCCAAGTGCCGGCGGCGGCGCCCAAGGCGATCATGCAGACAAATGCGACGCTTGCTACAGCTAGGAGGCGGACATTCCGATGAAGCGACCGTACGAAATCGACCTCGGCGTAACGCCTGAAACGCTGGCCGAGCGACCTTTTGGCTGGCATGGAAAAACACCACTCCTAGGGGGACTTCGACATCACTGCATTTATAATTAGGTCGGAAATTTCATTTGATTACCTTCGGCTATCTAGTTAGTTGTTATATATATAACAACTCAAGGGACCGAAAAATGTGTTTAAGCTATTGCCTTCTCTTAATCAGCACGAGTGTAACCTTTAGATTTGAGTATAAAGCGCAAAGTTTAAATCTATTCATGAATGAAATGCTAATCGATTTTGAATAGGGAGTGAGGCTGTGGCGGAGGATCTTCCGGTTATGCTTGAACTCGCGCGAGCTGGCGCATGTGCGGCATCTTGCCAGCTTACCACTGGAGAGCTCGCCCTCCAATTGGGCATCTCACAGCCCACAGCGGCACGTAAGTTAGCAGCCCTCCAGAAGCGTGGACTTATTACGCGTGAGCTTGGACCGAAAGGTCAAAGGGTCCGGCTTACCCCATCTGGTTTGGCAACTTTACGCTCAGTGCATAAGGAGCTTGACGCAATTCTCGGCAAAAAGCCGCGGGCGCTGGAGCTCGTTGGTCAGGTCGTATCAGGCGTTGGAGAAGGGAGCTACTATGTGGGGCAAGAGGGTTACCGGCAGCAATTCAAGCGGGAATTGGGTTTCGATCCGTACCCTGGTACACTCGACCTTAAGCTCGACAGGGCCTCGCTGGAGCTTAGGGCAACACTCTTCGAGCTACCGGGCATGCAAATCGAGAGCTTTTCGACGCCCGAGCGCACCTTCGGGCCTGCCAAGTGCTTTCCAGCCGAGCTTCGGGGAACGAAGGTCACAGTGATCCTACCTTCTCGGAGCCACTACTCAGATATCATTGAACTGATAGCGCCCAAAAACCTCCGCAAAAGCTTAAAACTCGCCGATGGTGACGTGGTGAAGGTTGAGGTGATGATTTGAGCATCGATCGCGCGCTCCAGGCCCTGCGGGCGGGTAATTTTGTGCTCGTCCACGATGCATCGGACCGAGAGAACGAAGTCGACATGGTAATCGCTGCAGAGGCCGTTGAACCCCATCACGTCGCGACTATGAGACGAGACGCCGGGGGGTTGATCTGCGTGGCGCTCCACCCGAGCATAGCTGACAACCTCGGGCTGCCGTACATGACCGAAGTTTATGACGCCGCTTCACCCCGTTACAACGTGCTGACGACCACGAAGCCGGATGACCTGCCTTACGACGAGCGCTCGGCCTTCTCGATATTGGTAAATCATCGTCAAACTTTCACAGGCATCACCGATGGCGACCGCGCGCTCACAATTAAGGAGTTGGGCAAGCTTGGGGCTAAGGCCTTGGATGGGCCCATGGTCGAGGAATTCGGGCGAAACTTCCGAAGCCCCGGCCACATACCGCTCCTGCGCGCCGCCAACGGTTTAGTCCTTGAGCGCAAGGGTCACACCGAGCTCGCGGTCGCGCTTGTTGAAATAGCAGGCATCACTCCAGCGGTGGCTATCTGCGAGATGCTTGATGCAGTCACGAACCGCGCGCTGAGCTGGGAGAAAGCGGTCGAGTACGCGGGGGAGAAAGAGCTGCCATATTTAAAGGCCGCGGAAATAGTGGAAGCCTACGCTAAGCGGGAGAGAGCACGATGAAGCGCGTCGGCATCCTCGACACAACCTTCGCCCGCTACGACATGGCCAAAGCTGCGATGGACGAGCTGAAGCAACTATGCAGCCTAAAGTTCGTGCGCCAAACCGTCCCGGGTATCAAAAACTTGCCGGGCGCCGCCAAACAGTTACTCAACGGGGGGTGCGACCTCGTGATGGCATTTGGCATGCCAGGGGCCGCGCCAATCGACAAGCAGTGCGCCCATGAGGCATCCCTCGGCTTAATCTGGGCCCAACTGCTCACAAACAAGCATGTGGTCGAGGTTTTCGTCTTTGAGGATGAGGCTCCGAACGAAAAAGAACTCGCTGATTTGGCTGAAAAACGTGCGAGGGAGCACGCCCACAACGTCTATCGCATACTTTTCAAACCTGATGAGCTGACAAAACTGGCCGGCACGGGACAACGGGAAGGAGGTCCCGACGCTGGACCTTTGAGGAGGTGAAAAATTGGTTAAATTGGGACTGGTGACCAGCGAATTTCACTGGGATATATGTGGACCGATGCGTGAGTTCGCGAAGCGCCATGCGGCATTTCTCGAATCCCAAGTCACGGCTGAGATCCTGGTGCCTGGTGTCTTTGAAATACCTCTGGCAGCGAAAAAATTGCTAAAAAAGCAGAACGTCGATGCAGTCGTGGCGCTTGGCGCGGTGATCGAGGGTGAAACCAAGCATGACGAAGTCGTGATGCAGCATGCCTCTCGAAAGCTGATCGACCTCTCGCTTGAGTCCGGCAAACCGGTAGCTCTCGGAATCTCGGGTCCAGGGATGACCCGCTTGCAGGCATTGGAGAGGGTCAACGAGTTTGCGAGGAGAGCGGTGGAGGCTGCAGTCAAGTCGGCCAAACGTTTGAAAAAGGTGTAAGAGGTGGAAACCAAAATCGGCTTACTGGCGCTCGGGTCACACGAGGAGCGCCACGGTGCAGCCTTGCCGCCCGATACGGATGCAAAGATCGCCTCGCATATCGCGCTTGAGGCCGCGAAGCGAACGGGCGCAAGATTCCTTGGTGTGCTATACTCGTCATATGAATTGCCGGACATCGACACGGGGCGCCACCAGACGCTTGCGCAGCTCATCAATGAGCTTCGGGCCACACTGCTTGCGGCAAAAAAGACGTTAGACATCGGGGCAGTTGGATTAATCAATGCCCATGGCGGTAACGAGGTGTTGCGGGAGCACCTACAGGAGCTTGAGAAAGAAGTCGGGATTCGCTTAGTTCTTAACAGTAAGATTATTGAACTCGAGGGGCCGCATGCAGCGACCGGAGAACTCAGCATTGGAGTGGCGATAGGTATAGCTGACCCATCAAAGCTCGCTGAGCATTGCGATTTCGAGCACCATCCTGAGGTGGGGTTTGTCGGGTTCAAGGCGGCGCGCAAGCGATATGCATGGGCCGAACGGCATGCAAAGCAGGTGAGTGAGCAGGGCGTCCGCGTTAATGAATCCCTTGGAAAAAGGCTCATCGAGCGCGCGATCTCGGATATCGTCGATGAAGTGCGTAAGTTATCTGAACTCTAAGTAAATGCGAAATCTCTCTATGCAGAGATGTATGGAATGATGATCATCCTTAAAGCTATCAGAATGAACACCACGCTCAGGATTTTTTTCAGGGTTTGACCCTTCACGTGCTTAGAAAGTCGAGGGCCGAGCTGCGCACCAAAAACAGCCCCGATGATCAAAGGGATAGCATATCCAGGCAGAATATTTCCTAAAGTTCCATGAGAGATCGCTGCTGCCGTGTTCGTGAGCGCCATCCCAAAAACGGAGGTGCCAGCAGCTATGTGAACGGGCATGCTTAATGCGAGGATCATCACCAATTCATCCACCGTCCCCCCGCCAGCTCCAAACATTCCGGCTACTGTCCCGCTTGCGAAACTCGCCGCTAAACAAATGAGAATGACCCTCGTGGATAACCCCAAAAGTCCTCGCCTCGGGTTGGGTTGGATGCTCCGGCGGACTTCCCTTTTTCTTATCATGTAAATCGCGATAATGAAGAGGAGAATTCCAAACAAGCCAGCCAGCCGCCCCGGAGCCAAAAGGGTGGTCAGATATACCCCTAAAATAACACCCGGAACATCTAAAACATCTAAGAGGATACCGACCCTGTAGTTGATCTTCCTCTGCCTCGAGTACGCTATCGTGGCCGATATGGTCGCAAACGTCATGGTTATCAGACTTATCCCCACGGCATTCTGCGCGGGGAGCCCGAAAGCTAGGACTAGCATTGGAACGATGAAGACCCCACCTCCTAAGCCGACCATTGAGGAAATCGTGGCGATGAAGAATCCAATAGGAATTAACATTAGTTCGATGCCCATCAAATCCCCTGGGGAATATTTCAACGCTTTAGATGTTCGAACTCCTTGCCTATCTCGAGCAGAGCCCAAGCCCAGATCAGGCACTCAAAACTTTTAATCAGATCACGGTCGAGGAAGTGCTTCGAATCCTCGCGGTAGGCGCGGATATTCTTGAGTAAGTCCTCACCGCGCTTGTCGATGGAAGTCGCCGCCAATAGGGCCTTATCAAGTTTGTTTGACCACTTTTTGATCTCCCCGGCTAACTCAGCCTCAAGTGTCACTGAACCATATCCTCAGACGCGTCTGCAAAGACCTTGAGCGCTTCTGCCTCGACGAAGTGCAACTTTCCCGGCACAATCAACACGTGCGGCGGAGGCCCAAAATCCAACTTCTGAAGCCTCCCAACTTTGTCGGCTTTGACGATAGCATCATCCGAGCCAGCTCTTGCCACGACTACAGCAAGCGTATCCGGGGTGAAGGCATTTTTTGGCAACTTTTTCTCCAGCCCGAGCATGATTTCGATTGCCTCGCTCGATAGCATTGCTCGCCCTTCCTTGGCTCGGATGTCGAGGAGCAGCAGGGTGTGAAGTCCTCGCTCACGGTTTTCGACCAGCGTTTCGTAAGGAACCTGCGAGGGGTTGTCGGGAAATGAAACCGTCGCCGAGCGTCCGAACTTGTAGCTCTGCAGACCGGCAAGCCCAGCAGCTGCGGATCCTATAGAAGCACCATGAACGATTTTCGTCTGAATTCCAGCTCGGGCGGCGCGAAGGCGGAGGTCGACGTGAGTTGTTGCAACCATAGGATCGCCGGGAACTAGGAATGCGACTTTGCCTACTTTAGCAGCGTTGAGAATATCATCTGGGCGCTGCTCAACCGTCTCTCGGTAGACCACTTGGACCGGCTTGCCGATCTCCTGCTCCAGCCCCTTTAGGTCGAGCCCGACCACCAAGCTCGTGTAGAGCTCTGCGTAGACGATATCAGCTTTCTGCGCCTCCCGCAGTCCGAGGAGTGATATCCCTTCCCCGTGCAAGCCGAGCCCGATGAATATGAGCATAGTATCGTAAACACTTAATTTGAGCAGATGATATATCTGTTCAGGGCCCGTGACTCAGTCTGGTAGACGTGAAAAGCGGCCAAAAGTACCCGGCTCTTAGCAGCCCAATGCTGAGGGTAACCGGGCAGTCGAGGGTTCGAATCCCTCCGGGCCCGCTTTTTTACTAAGATCGCTTAATAATCAATCATATGCAAAAAGTCGAATTATTGCTTCCTGCAGGAGATGAATCGTGCCTTAGGGCCGCGGTAAGTAACGGAGCGGATGCAGTATATCTTGGGTTTAACAAGTTCAACGCAAGACTGTCAGCGGGCAATTTTGACGAGAAAACTATATTCGGCGCTATCGATTACTGCCATAAAAGAAATGTCAGTTACGTTGCGTTGAACACATTGGTCAAGAATGACGAACTGGCGGAGTATTTCAGATTGATCAATGTTGCATATTCAGCAAACGCAGATGCTATATTCATACAGGACCCGTGTTTTATTCCATTGATAAAACAAAATTTCCCTGACCTGGCAATACACCTCTCAACGCAGGCGACCACGATAAACAGTTACTCAATACCTGAAAACACTGACCGCGTTGTGCTGGCAAGAGAGCTTTCTTTCGAAGAAATAGTGTCGATCTCCAAAAAATACAATACGGAAGTTTTTGTCCACGGCGCGCTGTGCTTCAGCTACGGCGGGCAATGTTTGTTCTCGTCGCTCGTGGGCGGGAGAAGCGGGAACAGGGGACTGTGCGCTCAACCGTGCAGACTGATGTACAACAACAAATA
>Ga0111211_101_pt1 | contig 65469 bp, 74 predicted proteins | sample DeeMarSWOR152_54_FD_80393 | JGI IMG/M metagenome (GOLD analysis project Ga0111211, IMG submission 80393) | Hadesarchaea archaeon DG-33-1 | reverse complement strand
AAAGAAAATTAAGGAAGTTGGTTGGAGGGAAGGCACAAAGTTAGAAGCTTCAGTTAAGGATCGCAAAATTGTGTTGGAACCTAAAGACTAAATCTTAAATTGTCCTTGTCTGAACAAATTTTCAACATCAGAAATTTTGGGACTTACTTCATTAATGAAATGCTGTACATCCTCGTCTGGAAGTTCCTGTATAGGATATTTACTGTACAATTCAATCCAAGCTTTATTGTATTCTTCTTGTGATGTACATTCTGAAAGTTTTGTGTCAAATCCCTCTGGGATTACAATATCTGGAATGTAAAATACTTGCGGCAAAAATTCTCGATCGTACCCAACGCTATTGTCTAACTTCATATCTTGAATGAACTTTATGATAAAAATTCCCAATTTGGCCACTTGTCCCATAGTCATATTTTTATTCCACATTTTTTTCAAGAATAATGCACCATAGGGTTCGCCATGCCCGATAGCTCTTTTTTCATTAACTGGTTCTGGGTAACCATAAGGGGTAAATACCGTTAATTGGGCGTTTGGACTACCAATTCTCATAGCAGAAATAATCATCAAATTACTGAGTATCAAATGCCGATCTTCACCGTAGTCTTCATGCATCTCTCTGATAACTTTGCTAACTAAAACTGAAAATTCTTCTGGAGTAGTAATCTCAGGAACATAACCTTCTTCTATTTTCTTTCTTCTTTCTATTTGCAATATTGCAGTTCTTATCCTATTTTGAAATTCCATATATAAACCGCCTATCCCCGAAGATCCCATAACAATACTGGTTAACGGCATCGTGATTTTTTTACCATAAGCGTAATCAGCGCCTTCTTCTATAGTTACTTTTGTATCACCAACTAAAACAACGCCATCTGAACATCTTGCGCCCAAAATGTAAGTCATATCCTTACCTGCGCCCCCAATTTGGTACCTAATCTTTCTTTTACGTTTGAGCCTTAAAAGCTTACTTTTATTATTTCCCACTCCCAAGCGATTTAAACCCGATGTGAAATATGCGGTAGGATGCCAAACCAATGATTGGGCGTTAAAATGAAATTTTCATATCTATTCACAGAAAAATAATCCCGTGGTGACTTATGAAAGAGCCGAAAAAAATAGAGCTCCCCAGAGAGGTCTGGATGGGTCCTCGAGTCCTCAGGCAAGTCTCCGATGTCTGTAGCCGATTATGCCAAAGTAAAAGTGCCTTGATAATTGCTGATCCCCTAACCTTTAAACTGGCTGGCGATAAGGTTCGCCACCTACTGGCCGAGGCACATTTCGAAGTCAAACATACATTAATAAAGCGGGCCGACATGGCGACTGTAGCTAGGGTGCGCAGAGCAATCAAGCAAGGGGTAGATCTGTTAATAGGGGTTGGCGGCGGTAAGTGCATCGATGTTGCGAAGTTCTCATCTTTTCTAGAGGGCAAGCCTTTTATCAGCACCCCAACCGCGGCTTCGCACGATGGCATCGCATCGGCGCGCGCTTCTATTAAAGGCGGGGGACGACTCACCTCGGTTCAAACTCACGCCCCGCTCGCTATAGTTGCCGATACACTCATCATTAAGCGCGCTCCCCACCGGCTCCTCGCGGCTGGCTGTGGAGATCTGATCGCGAACTTTACTGCTGTGCGAGATTGGGAGCTCGCTCATCACCTACGAGGTGAGCCATACAGTGAATATGCCGCTGCACTCTCTTTGATGAGCGCAAAAATCGTGATGGAGAACGCCGAAGTCATAAGGCGACATACTGAGGAAAGCGTGCGCAAGGTCGTTAAGGCATTGATAAGTAGTGGGGTGGCAATGGGAATTGCTGGCAGCAGCCATCCTGCGAGTGGCTCGGAACATTTATTCAGCCATGCGCTCGATCTAATCGTTCCAAAACCTGCATTGCATGGCGAACAGTGCGGCGTTGGTACGATAATGATGATGTACCTCCACGGCGACGACTGGCAGGCGATCCGCGAGGCCCTCCGAACGATAGGCTGTCCGACAAGCGCAAAAGAGCTAGGCATTCCACCAAAATACATCGCCAAGGCACTCATCATTGCCCACCGCATCAGGCGAGAGCGTTACACAATCCTCAGGGATGGGTTAAATAGGCGCGCTGCAGAACGGCTGGCGACCGAGACTGGAGTTATCTGACCGAAATCCTGCTGCGGGGATTGGTTTGGAGCCAAGGTCCGTTTTGAAATCCCTTCGGAAGTTTGCTATACATGAGTTAAAGGAAAAGAGGGCGGACCGCGTCTGCGCCCGACGGATTAAAATGGAACCAACGTTGAAGCGGGGCTGGCTTCCCAATATAATCGTCAGAGAAGTAAAAGGAATCCATTATCTCGTCTGCGTCTTCAGTGGTGATGCCCTGAGGGTGTACTACGTGGGCAAAGGAGGCGAATCGCTCGGCGCTAGCGAGTTCATCGGCGAGGAGAGGGATAAAAATTGGAAAAATATCACGAAAAGGACCAAAAATGTATTTTGCCTGCCTACCTAATATCATTTTTCTTGAATTGATTTTTGAGCCTTTTTTCTGATTTCCGCCGCGAGTTTCCCATCTTCGATGATAAATGAACCCCTATAGCCACATTCCATACAATTGTAAATCGACCAAAGGTGTGGCAGAACCCATTTTATACGGGCTGACCCACATTCGGGACAATATTTGGTCAATCTTCCACCTCGGCTTGCTAGAGGTTGGCAATACGAACAATTAAGGTCCAAGGAGCTTTACGCTTACCCCGTTTTCAACTAAGACTTCTACAGCATAACCTTTCCCAATCGAACCTGGATTCACTATCAGGGTCCGACCAAGCTTGTCCGTATTGCGCCCCTCATGCACATGACCGCAGAGCGCCACTGTGGGCTGCTTTTTTTCTATGAATTGCCGGATGCTCTTGCTTCCGACATGCATGCCATCTCCAGTTTGATCAACCAGAGTGTCATGAGGAGGGACGTGCGTGACGAGCACAAAATTTTGGTCGATCGCGCGCGTCAGTTCGTCCAGTTCCTCTTTAATCTCCGCCTCCGTGAGCTCAAATGGCGTGTTAAATGGTGTTAGATTTGACCCACCAAATCCGACGAAGGTAACGTCGTTTATCCGAGAAATTTTAGCATGTAAATTTATGCCGTGCTTATCAAGGACTTCAAGGACATTTTTTGGATCACAATTTCCTGGTACAGCAAGAGTGGGCAAGCCGGCAGCCTCAGCCTTGACCAAAATATCCTCGGCCACGCTCAAAGGCCCGAAATCTGTGAGGTCGCCCATTAGGATTAAGCAATCATAGCCGCGCTTCAAGAACTTTGATAAGTTAGCATCGGCTTCGGGCAGACCGTGGAAGTCGGCGACCGCCAAGATCCGCAGTTAAACCACCTATGGTTATGAATGGTCCGCGCGTATTAAAGTGTTGGGGTGTTTAAATAGCAAATACATCGACGATCCAAGATATGTTCAGGGATCGAGAACTCGCGGCTAAGATCATACAGGAAATTCGAAAGCTTGACCCAGGTCGAAGGATAAAAATTATGCACGTCTGCGGTAGTCATGAAGTGACAGTTACAAGATATGGGCTGAGGTCTCTTTTGCCCAATTGGGTCGAGGTCATGGCCGGTCCCGGGTGCCCGATCTGCGTCACAACTTCAGGCGAGATCGACGAGGCCATAGAACTTGCCAAGCGAGGCCACATCGTAACCACCTTCGGCGATCTATTTCGTGTGCCCGGCACGCGCGCCTCCCTCGCAGACGCCAAAACCGATGGTGCTGATGTCCGAATCATCTACGGTGCAGCGGACGCGGTTAAGGTGGCGAAGCGCAATCCTGGGCAAGAAGTGATACATGTAGCAATAGGTTTTGAAACCACCGCTCCAGCCATCGCGTCCGAACTCCTTCGCGAGCCGCCCGCTAACTTCAGCCTACTAGTGTGCCATCGTTTGATCCCACCTGCCATGAAATTCTTGCTGGCTTCGGGAGAAGTGGCACTCGACGGCTTCCTATGTCCAGGCCATGTTTCTACAATTACGGGTTCCAAGCCCTATGAACCTATCTCGGAGAAATATGAGGTGCCGCAGGTAATCGCCGGCTTTGAACCCATTGATGTACTGCTCGGTATCTGGATGCTACTCAAGCAGATCAACGAAAAGCGGCATGAAGTCGAGACCGAATACACGCGCTCAGTTAGACCGGAAGGCAACCTAATCGCGCAGGAGAAGATAAAGCAAGTTTTTGAGGTAATCGATAAGCCGTGGCGTGGATTCCCAGTCATTCCAAGCTCGGCATTCGAGCTTCGTCCCGATTTTAAACATTTTGACGCACACGAGCGATACAATATTCACGTCGAAGGTGCGGTCGACCTAGCCAAGGGCTGTCGATGCGGAGAGGTCTTGCGGGGGCTAGTCTATCCACACGAGTGCTCGCTGTTTGGGAAGGTATGTACGCCGCTCAAGCCAGTCGGACCATGTATGGTGTCGAGCGAAGGGACGTGTAACATCGCGTTCAAGTATGGGCGCTCAACTATGACTAAATCGACCTAACTATTTTGTCAAGAAAGCATGTTTAACCATGCTGACTGAGTACAACCGGTTTCCTGCCCAAGAATTCTGCAGCCGTTAGAATCCTCTGCCCGCGTTTGCCTGCTTCCCAAACCTCCTTCGTCCGCTCCTTGAACTTTGATTCTCGGGGCAAGTGGTGGTCATAAAGCATTAGCTTGACTTTGCCCTCCTTAAGAATCCGTATGGCGTTTGCTATCGTCCGATTTAAGGTGGTGCGGGTAAGGGTGTAGCCGAACATATAAGTCATAGGTCCATCGAGAATCAGCACATCCGGATTTTCACGGATGATCCAATCAGCATAGTCCTCGATGATTGGGCCGTCGAGGTCGGAGGAATAAATAAATTTCTCCCTGCCTCGCTCGATGACCGTCGCAAAAATCCAACCTACACGCGAGAACTCGATACCATGAAAAAGCGCTGGAGTAAACCTGAGCTTGGTGCGCCCAAACTTGAACTCCTTGCCCTCTGGAAACCCCACCTCTATGTCCTTGAATTTCAGTTCAGGAATCAGTTTACTAGAATTCCAATTCCCCACACGATTTCTGAACCATTTGAGTCCCTTCCTAAACAGTTCCCTACGCCGCCGATTATAGTCGCCAAAGTCCTTATCTCTCGCGCGAGGGATTTCATCGAGCGGGTTGCCGTAGGTTTTCCTCTTGCGTTTCTTAAGTACCTCGTCTAAGTTGATCTTGCCGAATGCGCGACAGATGTTACCAAAGAAGCTCTCCGCTCGGCCTCGTTGAGAGTCATTGATGTACTCATTTGGATTCTTTGTCAGCACCAACTTACCCGCATACAACTTGCGGTCGAAGTCGATGAAGTGGTCGAAATGGTAGTGCGAGATCACGACGACATCAACTCGGCGGCTCGCCCGCTTGATTGCTGATATCGCCCGCTCATACCAGTAGAGCTTCTTCACCCAAGAGGCTGGAAAGCTTGGCTGCATCATCGCTGCTCCAGGATCGATGAGCACTCGCAAATCAGGTGTGCGAACGAGGGTGCACGACGACTTAGCGCCGAGCGAATCGAACCAAATCGGCTCAAAGGTAAGCTTACCCATGATGCTCTTTTTAACATTGATGCAATAGCGTAAAATAACTGGTTCTCATATCATGCTCGGTCAATGAGTTCCACCGGGCCCACCACCCGGAACTACCTCGTGTAGTACTTTGCATTCGAGGTGAACGTTGGGTTGGAAGGATGCCCCTCAAACGCCTCAACTTTTATCCTCTCGTTGCCAACCACCTGGGCGAGAATTGTAGCGGTTTCTCCCTCCCAGTTAGTCGTGCCTCTAAGTCTGTACACGATTATGCCGTTCTCGGCCGAAACCTCCGCCGGGTCCGGAGAATTTCCTTCCACTTCATAAACACCTACTGTTATCGGAAGCATTCCACCCCAGCTTATCCTTATCTGCGTGGGGTCATCCCTGTCGTACACAAACACCAAGTGTTTCTCCCACTCCCCCAGTGGGTCAGTAATGTTTTCTAAGAACCAGTTACCAACGAGTTTTCCCGGCTGATCAAAGTCTATCTTTCCACCTCTCGGTTCTGCTGTCCTACTGACCTTCTGGTAAAGTGTAGCCTTCAGGTTATCCTCAAAATAATCCAGCGGACAGACGGCATGCGCGGCAGTGCCATATTTCTCAGGGTGAATGAAATTTAGCGTAGCCTTTTCGTCAATCGCCCACATATCGAGATCACCCTGAACTCCCCCGGCCCCAGCCAATCTTCCAACTACATCTCCCACGCTAACAGGTACCGGCGTTTCGATAGGATTCCAACCGAGCTCCAACGTGCCCGCTTGTTCTAAAACCCAATTCTCTAGCTCCAAAAGGTGTCCAAACTTGGTCTTGAATGTACTCGTGTGAGTAATAGTTATCGAATAATCGTCGTACTTACCAAAATGACCACTTCCCTCGGGCCAATCATATTGAGAGTAGTAAATCTCTGTTATAATTCCGTCCGCCGGTGCTTTCACTTGATAGGGTGGAGGATAGGTCCATGGAGTTGTCAACTTAAAGTATACGTGATCGGTTGGGAAAGTGTGACCAGGTGGACTTAGACTTCCCAGTGGGTATATTTCATTGTAATCATTTTCGTTTAATGGGAGACATGTAAAGGTGATTGGGCCCTCTCCAGGCTCGGGATAATTATCTTCTTCACCATGTTCATCTGTCCCCCCGTCTGGCCCACCTCCCTGGGAACCGCCAGGCCCGGGCTGCCTCGCGATTAAAAAGTAGCCAATGCCTGCAGCAACTACAATTACTAAAAGGACCGCCACAATCACTGGGGTAGCAATTCCTCTCTCGCTCATCTCAACTCCAAAAAACTATCGACCCATTATTTCTTTAAATTTTTGGACGACTTTTTGAAGCTCTCCTCGCAACTTTCCGAAATCATCCGAATCATTCTTCACGATGAGCACAGGAACATCAACGTGCTCGGGTAATTCTTCGTGGTCATCTTGTGCATAGGTCAGCTCCATCTCCTCGCGAGAAACGAGGTGGGCGTCGAGTCCCTTTTCCTCCCTTACACGTCGAGCGTTGCGTTCCCAGCAGAGGTCAAAAGGGGCATCGATGTAGACGATAACCGAATCGCGCATGACCTCGGGCGAGAAGTGCTTGAATGCTCGGACGTAACTGTCTCGCGAGAACTCGATGAAAAGAAGCCTGTCCGGTGACTGAAGCTTAAGCGCCTGTTCGTTGAGCGCCCTCGAAAGGTCATCCCACACCTTGTCGTCTGTTATCTTCATTCCACCTTCAGGAAAGCGGCGATGGCGCTTTTGCTCAACGTCCTGCTCGAATATCTGCTTCAGGATCGGAAAATCATCGATACGCGTGAGCTCGCCCTTGTAGCCCCCCACGCGAAGCTGTTCAGTCAGTAGCTTGTATACGATAGATTTCCCACATCCTGGCCTGCCTACCAAAAAAACGTTCGGCATGACATCACCTGAAAATCGCCTGGATGTATTCAGTCTCCCCCTTCAGCACTTCCTTGCGCCTCATAACCTGCTCCCGGTTCCTGATCGCCGTTTCGACCACGATGAGCTCAACCCCCTTTCCAGAAACCAGCTCAGCGTAGCGCTCCAAGTTTTTGCGCTTGAGCAGGCCGACCCCCTCATCCAGCGGAGGATGAAATATCCGCTTTTGGGGGATGTAGTCGTTAAGGTGGAACTCCTTGGATACGCCCTCGGGGATCTCTTCGATGATGCGCTCGGGTGGTTTTGGAATCGACATGCCAATGTCAGCTCGAGTAAGCCAATGCCCGATGTCGAAACAGAAGTAGATTTTAACCCCACTTTTCCCGACCTCCTCAACTATGTCACAGATCTCAGCGGGCTCGAAGAAAATCCGGTCAAATGCGGTGTTGTTCTCTAGGTGGAGGTCAATCCCATTGCTTGAGGAAAATTCACCAAGCTTGATTAAGCTCTTAACTAGCGCCGCCCTAGCCTGCTCCAGATACCTGCCCGTCGCGTGGTAAAACGGTATAAATCCTGGGTGGATGATAGCATACCTACAACCGATCTCGGAGGCGAATCCCAAGTAGCGTTTGTGAAGCCCCACCGAAGCTTCCCTATCATAATTTTCGGGGGAACATACGGCTGCGCCGACATAGCTATAGGGAAGGTGAAATGATAACGAGATGCCTTTGGCGCTAGCGGCTTCTCGGGCTCGATCCTTTTGTTCATCTTTGAAGTTAAGGTAGGGGTTCGGCACAGCGCCGTCGAGTTCGACGTGGTCTAAACCCAAGGACTTTGCCGCGGCCACTTGCCCGGGGATGTCTGCCTTAGCGGCCAGCTGGGCCATAGCATCCGCGTCCGCAACCGTTAAATCGCCCGATTCAAGCTTTCGTTTTTCGGCATCGCTCAAGTAATCAAAATACAAAAGATTCGTGAAGTCCCTGCCTAGTCGCATCTGCTTCACCATCGAAGTTATCGCTTGGTTTTTAAATAACCTTGGTATACTCGCCATGGCTACCAAAAATGAAATTGAACAGTTCGAGACCCGTTATTCTTTAAAAACCAAGTACGCTATCTCATGCATTCAGGAGATATGTTGCCCTATCCACCGTTTTCGCCTGCTCCCTAGATAGATTCCTTAAAGTGAGTAGATGAAATCAATTTGGAATAATCATTTTTTAGCGAAGAAGGATTTAGTATTGAAAGCTACCTCACGTGCCTGATTCAGCGTCTTCTGGCCCTCGAAGGTAGCCTCGCAGATGTTGCTAAAAATGCCGCTAAGAGGAGTATGCCAGCTATCCCCCCAAATAGGAATCCTGCACCCATTATACCGACGCTAACCCTAGCAAGGTCGGGGTTAATAACTTCCAAGGAAACGATGGCTAATATCTCTCCAACCAAGTAAAAAATACCAAACAATATGATGAGGGTATACCCCGCGGTAGCTGTCCCTGAACTTCCATAGCCTCTCCATCCGGAGACTACATTACTAAGGCCGAGGGCAGCTATGGTCATAGTCACTAGTGCGAGGGTCCCCTCGACGATTCTAGATGCATATATCCCAATTGTTGAGGTGGGTTCAAGGAGAATAATAACCCATACGACCACCGCCAAGCTGATGAGCAAGCTTCCAGCCGCAGATCCAGAAGCTATGCGGTAAGCGGCGGCAAGAGAAATCATTCCCACTGCAAGCAATATGTAACCAACCGGAACCAGCTTGCTCATCGTGTCGACCCTATCTGCCCACGCTATGATGGGGTCGATCCCCCAACCTATATTGAATACACCAGCGACTAGGATGATCAAACCTGCGATCAGCGCAAAAACTCCGGATATGATTAAAATCGCCCGAAGTGCGGACTTAGAAACAGCCAAACGAACGGTAAGATCCGACATTTATCCAACCTCCAAACAAAATTAATTGAAATGATGCCATTATAAAGATTTCGCGCCCCTTGTTTTACGCTTCCCTCAACTTACATACTGCCAGAACACTTATTGGATTTCTTTTGTCCCCTAGCCCCAAAGACAAAATCTAGCCAAGATTCGTACCTTTCCATTTTTCCCCTAGCCGCTCCAAAGAAGGTGCTCTGAAGTTCACCAGTGATCCTTCCCCTTCGTCCATCACCTATGACATGACCATCGATTTCCCTTATTGGCGTGACCTCGGCCGCCGTGCCCGTGAAAAATGCCTCCTCCGCCCCATAAAGTTGCTCCAGCGAGATATTCTGCTCTTCAAACTTTATCTTCTTATCTTGGGCTATCCTTATGATGGAGTCCCGAGTGATTCCCTCGAGCGCGCCCGCGGAGAGTGGTGGGGTGAAAAGCGTACCATTCTTAACGATGAAAACGTTCTCCCCGGGCCCCTCGGCGACGGACCCCTCGGTGTTCAGCAAAATCGCCTCATCGCAGCCTGAGTTGAGCGCGTCCAGCTTAGCGAAGATCGAATTTGCATAATTTGCCACTAGCTTCGCTTGAGGCGGCAGGATTCGAGGATCGATTCTAAGCCATTGGGAAATTTTAGCTCGAACACCCTTCTCGAGGCCCTCCTCACCTAAGTAAGTGCCCCATGGCCAAACTGCTATCGCCACGTTTACCGGAGACCCCTCGGGATTCAGCCCCATCACGCCGTAGCCGTAGAATGCGATGGGGCGGATATAGCATTCATCTATCTCGTTAGCCTTTATCGTCTGTTTGACCGCGCTGACGAGTTCGTCGACGGAGTAGGGAAGCTTAATCCCAACGAGCTTGGCCGAGTTCTCGAGCCTACGGATGTGGTCTCCAAGCCTAAAGACGGCTGGCCCCTTATCTGTCTCGTAGCACCGGATGCCCTCGAAGACCCCTAGACCGTAGTGCAGGGTGTGGGTGAGCACGTGCACGTTAGCCTTTTCCCAGGGAATGAGTTTTCCATCCATCCATATGAGCTTTGTAGGGGTCAGTGCCATCTGTCTCACAACAGGACTATTCTCACTCAGGATTTATAACCAAGCTCCTTGAGAGCACCCTTGAGAGCATTGATGGTTTCAGAAATCTCTCGTTCCGAAATGATCCCCATGCTGCCGATTCTGAAAATCTTGCCATTGAGCTTACCAATACCACCCGCGATGACCACATCATAGCGCTCGCGCATCAGCTTGCGCAGTTTCTCGTCTTCGATTCCCAGCGGATTTTTGACGGATATGACTGTATTCGAACGCCAGCGCTCATCCGCAAACAATTCAAGTCCCAGCTCCCCCATAGCATCACGAAAGGCTTGGGCGCACCTGCGATGCCTCTCGATGCGATTTTCCATACCTTCCTCTTGAACCATCGTCAATGCCTCATCAAGGGCGAAGAATAGTGGGAGGGCTGGCGTGAAAGGAGTTTCCAACCGCTTTTGAAATTCCCTCATCTTGGACAGGTCAAAGTAGTAGGCTCTCGACCTCACCCCCTCGATGACCTTCCAAGCTCGTTTGCTCACTGAGAGCAACGCTAGGCCCGGAGGGCACGCTAGGCACTTCTGGCTCCCGGTTATGCAAAGGTCAATCCCCCAATTATCAACGGGCAACTCGTCGCCCCCCAAGATCGAGATCGCGTCGACGATGAACAACGCATCGTACTCTCGAGATATTTTTCGGACTTCTTTCAGACCCCGCATCGTAGTGCCAGTCGAGGTCTCGTTGTAAACGACTGCTATCGCCCTTATATCGTGCCCTTCCGCAGCCGCCGCCAGTTGCTCGGGAGTCGCTGCCTTTCCCCACTCGATGGGAACCTCGATGGGTTTGCCTCCGAAGAATTCAACTTTTTCCTTTAAACGTTGGCTGAAGACGCCATTGACCGGCACTAGGACCTCATCGCCCGGAGAGAGAACATTGCTGATTGAACACTCGACGCCGCCCGTGCCCGAGGAGGTCAGCACGAAGACATCATTCCTCGTTTGAAAAGCGTACCTGACCTTCTCGATAAGCTGCTTATACAATTCCTTAAACTCAGGGCCGCGATGATTTATTATCGGCCTTGCCATAGCTTTCATAACTCGGTTGGAGACATTTGTCGGTCCAGGCAGCATTATCAGCTGTTTATTGGACTGAAATTTTTCATCCCCCATCACATCGAACTCCTCATTGCTTTTCCTTCAAGTAATTATCGTCTGAACCCATGTCTACTACGCTCCCTCCTTCGGCGGCCTCAATTCCAGCTTGATAGATTGGCACGGTTCCGACTGGCACGTTTACCGTTTTCAAGATCTGCCTCCTGACCTCATCAATTCCGCCACCTATGCTGAGATCCATGATCGAATCAGCGCCATACTTGACTGCAACTTTTGCCTTTTCGACTTCCTCATCGATATCCGCGTAGTCTGGCGAGGTGCCCACATTTGCGTTCACCTTCGTCCGCAGTCCCTCGCCTATGCCTTTGACCCCGATATCTTCACGTTTGACGTTGCGCGGGATTATCAGCCTCCCCTCGGCAAGCTTCTTCATGATAAATTCGACTGGTCTACCCTCTGTTTTTGCCACCGCTTTCATATCTTCGGTAGCCCCACCTCGTCTAGCTTCGACCATTTGCATATTTTAGCCCCTACCACGACACCAGTCCTGTCAACTGACTTTGAAAACAACACGCTTAGTAGCCTTATTTTCCCTTATCTCAACCAGACCCTGAGTCGAAAGGTTAGCCGCAACCTCGGCCGTCGCCCCGCCCCCGACGCTCGCCTTTAGGCTAACTCCGAGCGTTCGTTGCATTTCATCTATGACGGCCTGGAGCACTTTTTCGTTGACCCCGTTTGAGAGAGCCATGAAGTTATCCCCACCGGTGTAGAAAACTAGGCCTCCGTGCTCAAGCATAGCTGAAACCAGTGAGAGATACAAGCGCTGAAGCAACACATACGTGTCGTAAGCTGGCTCGCTATCCGTCATCGAAGTCATCTGATCCACATCGATATGCGCTATCTGCACCCAATCCTCGTCCGGTACCTCGACTCCTTGTCCAACGAGCACTTCTCGCCTCTCCGCTGACCTACTGCTCCTAGCGCCCTGAAGCGCGCGAGTGGCTAGCTGCTGTGCCTCGTAGGGTTTCGCCGCCGCCCCCACTCCCATACTTATTGTGAATGGGTAGCGATCATTGATGCTGTTCTGAATCATGCGGTGCGCTCGCAAGCTAATTCCATTTGAAATTGCGAGCATGTTGTCGGAGCGAGCTTGGAAGACGAGACCTCCATGGGACGCAAAAGCTCGCTCGACATCCGCGAAGAGTTCAGCCTGTACCGTTTGTAGATCTGCCTCGCGGCGCGGCTCCGGCGTGACCGTCCATGGGCCGTAGTTGTCTATCTGGATCAGGGTGAGCTGGATCTTCTTCATTTAACCAACCTTTCGCCTGTTTTATTGATGTGAAACATAAATAAATTTGGTGGTGGGATGAGGGTCTACTGCGAGACATTTGGTTGCACCATGAACCGAGGCGATAGCGAGCTCATGCTGGGCTGCCTCAAAGCTGCGGGACATGAGCCGGTGACGAAGCTGGAGGATGCCGATCTCCTAATCATCAATACCTGCGCGGTAAAGGGCCCGGCGCAGAGGCGGGTGCTTCGTCGGTTGGGAGAACTTCGCCAGCTGGACGGAAAGAAAATAGTTGTAGCTGGATGCCTTCCGTTGATAGACTTATCCTCGATCGATCGCTTGGGTACCTTTGCCGGGATAATCTCTTGTCATTCTATCGACTCAATCGCTGCCGTCGTCGAAAGGATCGTTCGCGGCGAGGCTGACGTTCGCGCATTGGGGCGAGAGCCATGCGAGAAGCTGTGCCTGCCGAAACTTCGTTCGAGTAATGTGAGCGCGATAGTGGCGATCTCTGAGGGATGCACGTCGAACTGCAGCTATTGCTCCGTAAGGCTTGCTCGGGGTAGGCTGCATAGCTTTGGCATGGAGTCAATTCTATCCGAAGTCGAGAATGCTGTCAAAGCAGGATATCGTGAGATCCTCCTAACCTCCCAAGATACCGCTGCGTATAGTATAGACCTCAACACAAATCTACCTGAGCTGCTCAACTCAATCAGCGCACTTGAGGGCAAGTTCAAGGTTCGCGTCGGCATGATGAACCCTGCCATGGCTAAAAGAATCCTGCCAGAATTGCTCAACGCTTTCGAGAGCGATAAAGTTTACAAGTTCTTACATTTGCCAGTACAGAGCGGCGATGACGACGTACTTACAGCGATGCGCCGGAGTTATACTGTTGAAGAATTCATGCGGATGGTAAAGGTGTTTAAAGAAAAGTTTGAGGACTTGTACCTGGCGACGGATATCATCGTAGGTTTTCCAGGCGAAGGAAAACAGGAGTTTGTGCACACCTGTGAACTCGTCGAACAGATCATGCCTGATAAGGTGAATCTCACCCGCTTCTCGCCGATGCCTGGGACGGACGCTGCAAAAATGCAGCTGGTCGATGGACGTGAGGTGAAGCGGAGATCAACTATGCTGAGTGCTAGATGCAGGGAAATTGGCTATGAGCAGAATAAGCGCTACGTCGGGCAAATCGTGGAAGGGCTGGTCGTCGAAGAAGGTGAGAAAGGAGGCTATGTCGTAAGACTACCCAACTATAAACCAGCGATAATCCGCGGTGGCAAAATTGGTGACTTCGTGACGATCAAAATAACTGGTGCTCGTCCCACCTATCTATTAGGTGAGGTTCTAAGGTGAAAGCATGAAACTCCCATGTGCTTTGACGATCGCTGGCTCCGATTCAGGAGGCGGCGCAGGGATCCAAGCTGATCTCAAGACCTTAGCGGCACTCGGAGTACATGGACTGTGCGTCATAACCGCTGTAACTGCCCAAAATACTCAGGGCGTTGAAGGGGGTTTTGATCTCCCGCCCGAATTTGTGACCAAGCAGCTCAATGCGGTCACGCGAGATTTTGAGGTCAAGTGGGCTAAAACAGGCATGTTAAGCAACGCCGCGATCATTCAAGCAGTCAATGTGGGTATTGAGCGATACGATCTTCGTGTAATCGTTGACCCCGTCATGGTCGCCGCAACAGGTGCGCCACTGCTGCGAGAGGATGCGTTTAGATCTCTCCTTAGGCTACTTTCAAGCGCCGAGTTAGTTACGCCCAACGTGCCGGAGGCCGAGAAGCTTTCTGGCATCAAAATCAGGTCGAGTGCCGACATGAAAAGAGCCGCGCTAAAAATCAAAAAAATTGGTCCAAAGGGTGTATTAGTCAAAGGAGGGCACCTTCGAGGACGAGAAGTTGCGGATCTGCTTTACGCTAAAGGAAAATTTACAGAATTCAGAGGCCCAAGAGTGCTGAGCGAGCCGACGCATGGCACGGGTTGCTCATTCTCCGCCGCCATAACTGCTGAACTAGCGAAGGGGGCGCGCATGCATGAGGCGATCGATAGCGCTAGGAAGTTCATAGTTCGCGCGATTGAGGGTAGATTAAAGGTGGGGAAGGGCGTCAAGCCTGTTAATCCAATGGCAGCGTTGCTCCAGGACGTGGAAAAAGGAAGGGCTCTTGAGGAAGTTTGGGCGGCTGCAAAGCTCCTAGCGGCAGAGCCTAAGTTTGCTAGACTCTTACCTGAAGTAGGATCAAACCTTGCCATGGCCTTACCTGGAGGAAAGAAAACATCTGATGTCGTCGGTCTCTCAGGCCGTATCGTGCGGGTTGGTGGGCACCCGCAATTGACGGGTTATCCTGAGCTCGGAGGGTCTGAACATGTGGCGAATATAGTCCTGACTGCGATGCTTCATGACCCCAAAATCAGGGCTGGTTTAAACGTGCGCTTTTCCGATAAAATCCTGCGCTCATGCCGTAGGTTGGATCTTCGTGTGGCGGGCTTCGACCGTTCGAAGGAACCCCGCGGTGTTAAGACGATGGTATGGGGGACCGAGCAGGCGATAATAAGATCGGGCAGGGTGCCAGATGTGATCTTTGACCGAGGCGCCCCTGGCAAGGAGGCAATGGTGAGGCTGTTGGGCCGCTCGGCGACGGAGGTTGCGGGGCTCGCGCTGCGCATAGCTAGAAGTCTCTAGACCATTACCTTCAGCCCACGATAACCTTATAGGCTGGCTTGCGAAAGCCCAGCGGACGGAGGCAGGTCATGGGCAGGGTACGTCAAACCTACATAAAACGTGCGGCGAGGCGGCTGCTCGAGCGCTATCCAGATAAATTCACACCTGACTACGGACAAAACCGCCGCGCGCTCGAAGGGCTAGCGAGCATAGAGAGCAAGCCGCTCAGGAGCAAGATAGCAGGTTATATAGTCACCCTGTTAAAACAAAAAGCTCGGGAGGGGTAAAGTGCCACCTTCGATAAGCGCGAAGCTCTGCGACGGATGCTGCGCATGCATCGAGGTCTGCCCGGCGGCGGTGCTCGTCATGGATGGCGGGAAAGCAGCTGTTGTAAACGCTGGTGCCTGCACTGAGTGCAGAGCCTGTGAAGTATCGTGTCCAAACGGCGCTATAACCGTTGAGTGAGAAAATGCTTAAATGGCACCCAATCCTCTTAAAGCTGAGTGGCAGCCTTCAGGGATTTTCCAAGTATATCTAACTCTTTCAACATCAGTCGCTCGTTTCCCTGATTTTTTGCTATTAGATTAACGAAAGCGCTGCCGACTATCGCCCCGTCCGCCCCACACTTTATGACCTCGGAAACGTGTTCTGGCTTGGAAATACCAAACCCAACCGCGATCGGCACCCTAGAAACCTTCCGGACGTCAGCTATGAGTGGTCTGACCAAGTCCGACAACTTTTCTCGGGCACCCGTTACCCCCAACAAGGAAACAAGGTACAAAAAGCCACTCGATGCCCCGCAAATGCGCCTGAGGCGCTCAGGCGTAGCCGTTGGCGCAACCAAGAGAACTAAATCGACACCGTGTCTCTCCGTCGCCTTTAAGAGCTCACCGGCCTCCTCCACAGGCAGGTCAGGTATTATAATACCATCCATCCCAACAGCAGCGAAACTTTTTATGAAATTATCAACGCCTCGCTTGAACACAATGTTGTAGTAGGTCAACACAACCAGCGGGACATCGTTTGTATCTCTGATCTTTTCGATTATCTCCCGGACGGTTTCGGGAGTTGTACCTGATGCCAGTGCCCTGTTGGCCGCCGCTTGGATTGTCGGGCCATCAGCAATTGGGTCGGAAAAAGGAATGCCTAGCTCAACGATGTCCGCATGTTTTGCGAGCGTCTCGGCTATCTTTGGGGTCAATTCAGGTTTTGGATCTCCAGCGGTCACAAAAGCTATCAACGCACCTTCACCATTTTGCTTGAGCTTCTCGAACTTTGCGACTATTCGGCTCAAATTTTAACCCCCATCGCTTTTACAGCCACTTCGACGTCCTTGTCCCCGCGCCCGGAAAGGTTGATTATTACGAGCTTATCCTTGAACTTAGGCAACATCTTCTTTAGATAAGCGATAGCATGGGATGGCTCGAGTGCCGGCAGGATACCCTCAGTTTCCGAGAGCAGTTTGAACGCCTCTATGGCCTCATCATCGGTCGCACTACCATAGATGATGCGGGCGCGGAGTTTCATAAATGCGTGTTCTGGGCCGACTCCGGGGTAGTCCAGTCCAGCGGAGATGCTGTGGGTGGGCAAGATCTGTCCAAATTCATCCTGCATCACATAGCTTTTGAATCCGTGTAACACGCCCTCAGACCCCGCGCACAATGGTGCCGCGTGCTTACCACTTTCAAGTCCCTCACCCCCCGCCTCGACGCCATATAGTTCAACCGGGTCATCGAGGAAATCATAAAAAATACCGATTGCATTGCTTCCTCCGCCTACACAAGCGACAATAGCATCTGGCAAGCGCCCCTCTGCCTCCAAGATTTGCTTCTTGGTCTCCTTTCCGATTACGCGCTGAAAATCTCTCACGATCGTCGGGTAGGGGTGAGGCCCAACCACGGAGCCCAAAAGGTAGTGGGTAGTTCGAACATTAGTCGTCCAATCGCGGAGGGCCTCATTGATGGCATCCTTCAGCGTGCAGGAACCACTCTTGACAGGAATCACGTTTGCACCGAGCAACCGCATTCGGAAAACGTTGAGGCGCTGGCGCTCCATATCTTTGGTGCCCATGTAGACATCGCACTTCAACCCTAGCATGGCTGCGGCCGTGGCGGTGGCGACTCCATGTTGCCCTGCCCCTGTCTCAGCTATCACGCGGGTCTTTCCCATTTTCCTTGCCAGAAGGGCCTGACCCACCGTATTGTTTATCTTGTGCGCACCCGTGTGGGCCAAGTCCTCGCGCTTGAGGTATATCTTCATCTCGACCCGCTTCGAGAGTTGTTCGGCGAGGTAGAGAGGGGTCGGGCGTCCCGCGTACTCGCGTAGGTAGTAATCGAGCTCGCGCTTGAATTTGGGATCGTCCTTTAGTTTCGCGTAGGTCGCCTCGAGCTCCTCCAGTGCTGGCATCAGCGTTTCAGGGGCGAACTGCCCCCCATATCCGTTGAACTTTCCTTTGACTGGAAACTTATCGATGTACATTTACGGTCCCTTCGCAGCTCGGATGAATTCCCTCATGAGCTTTGGGTCCTTTTTGCCCACTTCGGACTCAACACCGCTCGCCACGTCCACCCCGTAGGGTTCGACGGTCTCGATCGCCGCTCGCACATTGCTTGGGTTCAGGCCTCCCGCCAAGATCAGAGGTCGGTCGATGGTCTCACGCATCAAGCGGCTCACATTCCAGTCATGCGTTAGGCCTGTTCCGCCACCAGCTCCCGCATGCTCAGTATCGGCCAAGACGAAATCGGCAACCTTCGCAATTTCGAGCGCTTGAGCTGTTATCTTCTGGGGTTCTCCACCCCTGTTGCCTCTTTTATTTCCTTCAGTTCGGCTACAGTCATTGGACCATGAGTTTGTAGGTAGTCTGGCTCCAGCTCGCGCACGATTCGAATCGCATGGGAAGCCTCCTTAGGGGCCATAACAGCGACTCTAGCGATAGGTTTTGGTACAATTGAAAAGAGGTTCATCGCTCGCTCTGGCGTCACGCTCCTGCGCGAGGGGGTATCAACAATCGCGCCGATCATGTCAGCCCCAGCCCTACATGCTTCCCCTACATCTTCCGGCTCCGTGAAACCGCATATCTTCACCTTTACCATGTTTAAACCACCCGCAGCTCCATGAGTTTTTGCTTTACATCCTCAGCCTTCATGAGAGCTGTTCCAACCAGAACCGCCTGTGCACCAGCGCCGAGTAAGAATCTAACATCATCTGCTGTGTTGATACCCGATTCGCTCACCAGAATTCGGTCATTTGGCACATATTTTGCTAATTCCTTTGTGATGTTGAGGTCGATTTTCATGGTCTTTAGGTCTCGGTTGTTGACCCCAATCAAAGTGGCGCCAGCGGCAACCGCCATTTCGACCTCCGATTTTGAGTGACATTCAACCAATGCCTCAAGGGCAAGGTCTTTGACGGACCCAAGGAAATCTAACAGTCCATCTCCCAGACAAGAGACGATCAGGAGCACAGCATCTGCACCGTAGGTGGCACTTTCATGGATTTGATAATTATCAACGATGAAATCCTTCCGAAGCACCGGTAGCCTAACATTTTGCCTAGCATTTGTGAGATTTTCCAAGTCTCCACCAAAATAATCAGGCTCCGTCAGCACCGATATCCCCACTGCCCCGCCAGCTTCATACGCTATCGCCCGTGCGCCGACATCGAGCCCTTGCCCAAGAACACCCGCGGATGGTGATTTGGGCTTTATCTCAGCGATCACTGGGGGGCCGCAACATCGATTTATCGCGTCACTCAAACTTCGAACCTCGGTTGGTCTGCTGGGTAGTTTGTCGACGGGGACCTCGCGCTTTCTGGTTTCAACTCTTTTTCTAGTCTTCGTGACGATTTCGTCCAGAAGTGTCAAAGCCTCGCCTCCAAAATCTCAAGCTTGGATATCTCGCCTCCGGTCGCCTTGATTAACGCACAGAGCTTCTCATATGCCTTGCCGCCGTCGATCGCCTCCTTTGCGACTTCCACGCCCTCCTTGAAATCGGATGCCATGCCACCGACGATCATCGCGGCGGCTGAGTTCATCAGGACCACATCTCTACGCGGACCATCGCCACCCTTTAAGATTTTAATTAACAAAACTGCGTTGCCCTCCCTATCGTACCCTTTGATGTCCTCAGGTTTCGCCAGATCGAACCCGAAGTCTTTGGGCTCCACTATATAGGTCTTCACTTTGCCACCCTTCACCTCGGAGATTTGAGTTTTGCCGAGGTTCGAGATCTCGTCAAGTCCGTCAAGGCCATGAACAACCATCGCATGTCTAACATCAAGCCCGACTAGGACATTTGCCAGGATCTCGGCCAGATCACGGTCGTAAACCCCCAAAACTTGAGCTCGAGCGTTCGCCGGATTCGTGAGTGGGCCTAGGATGTTAAACACGGTACGAATACCGATCTCTCGCCGTACTGGAGTGGCGTACTTCATCGCACCGTGAAATACGGGGGCAAACATGAATCCGAATCCAATTTCCTCAATACATCGCTCGACCCCCGAAGGATCTAGATCTATTTTTACTCCCAAGGTCTCGAGGACATCTGCGCTGCCCGCCTTGCTCGTAACTGAACGATTGCCGTGCTTCGCGATTGGTATCCCAGCGCCAGCCGCTACGAGCGCAACTGCGGTGCTGATGTTAAACGTCTTGACCTTGTCGCCTCCCGTGCCGCATGTATCAACGAGGGTACCGCTCACTTTGGGGTTTATCAGAGCTGCGAACTCCCGCATGACTTGAGCAAAAGATGTTATCTCCTCGACGGCTTCACCCTTCAATCGCAGGGCAGTAAGAAACGATCCTATTTGGGCGGGCGTCGCTTCGCCCGACATGATCACTCGCATCACACCCTCTGCTTCGGTTTTTGTCAAGTCCTTTCCCATTAGGACTTTGGATATAGCGTGCTTCATGGTCTCCAAAAAAATTACCTCCCACTGGATGCCTCTGCGATCGCAATAGCTTTCAGAAGCGCTTTACTCTTATTTTCCGTTTCGTAAAATTCTAGTTCAGGGACTGATCTCGACACAATTCCAGCTCCAGCCTGAACGTAAGCCTTCTCATTTTCAGCGACGATGGTTCGGATGATGATTGCAAAATCCATCCTGTTACGATAATCGAAGTAGCCGACGCCGCCCGCGTAGATACCCCTTCGCGTCGGTTCAAGCTCCTCGATTATTTCCATAGCCCTCAGCCTCGGAGCCCCAACCACAGTACCCGCGGGAAAGTTTGCCCTCAACGCATCGAATTCATCCTTGCCGTCCCGCAGCGAACCGCTCACGGTTGAAACGATGTGCATGACATGACTGTACCGCTCTATTGCCATGAAATCTTCTACCTTCACCGATCCAACCTTTGCGACTTTGCTGATATCTTCCCGGCCGAGGTGGACCAACATCATGTGTTCTTCCCTTTCCTTGCGATCGCCGAGCAATTTTTTCTCGATTTCCCTGTCCTCCTCCACATCCTTCCCCCGGCGTCGTGTCCCACCAATGGGTCGAGTCATAACATTTCCCCCCTCCACTCTGACTAACGTTTCGGGGCTTGAACCGATTATCTTCCGAGGACCAAAGTCGATGTAATACATGTATGGTGAAGGATTTATCTCACGAAAAGCAAGGTACACCAAATAGGGGTCACATCTCAAGTTGATCTCCATGCGCCTCGAGAGCACGATCTGGAGTATATCGCCACGATCGATGTGCCCTTCCGCACTTTTGACGGCGCCTATGAATTCGGGCCTGCTTATGCCCGACTTCACATCCATCGTTGGCTCAGCATCCATCCGCAGATGAGGTAGTGGACCAATTTTTTCCAACTGTTTCACTTTGACCTCAATTTCCCGCAGCGAATTTGCATACACCTTCCTCGGCTCGGAGGTTTCAAAAATGAGAGCGTTTGAACAGATAAAGCTCTTCCTTTTTTCGTGATCAAACACGACCGTATTTTTCCCGAGCATGAATTCTGCATCGGGATGACACAAATCATCGGTCGTCTTTTCGCCAATGTGTACCATAGATCTAACAATATCATACGAAAAATAGCCAACGGGCCCACATATGAACCTCGGTTCCTTAAGCTCTGGAGTTGAAATCCGCCCAAACAAAAACGCCTTCTTGACTACATCTACTGGATCCTCATCTTTGATTTTTTTCACACTTGTCTCGGCCATTTCCTTTAACTTTCCCTCCCCACCGACTTCGATGTCCCCGTTTTTCATATTCAGCATGAGAAGTGGGTCGGTTCCTATAAAGCTGTACCTCGCGATCCTCCCAATTCCCTCCGCAGATTCGAGCAAAAAGGACCTGGGTTGTCCCTTGGATAAAATTGCATAGGCCTCGACGGGCCCGAATTTCTGCCTAGGAAGCTCCGCTATGAGAGGTACGATACAGGGCTTCGTCAGTTCGGCGGATACCTTGTGGAACTCGTCTTCGGACGGACTAACTTTCATATGTATAACCCCCCACTATTTTTCTTATTGTACTATTTAAAACTTTATTGTACAAAATTGTGCAAAAGATTTGGGAGATGCTTAGTAAACAATGACGCTCTGAACGCTCGGCAACTTCCTCAAAGCGTCGATAACTTTACCCCCCACCGGGTCGTCGGTGATGATGGTAAATTTTGGCTGTGCCGTGAAATATGGGTCATCAGCAACAGCTTGACGGATGCTTATGCCAAACTTTGAGACGGCGCCCGTAACATCACTTATTATGCCTGGTTTTGCTGCATCTTTGGGTAAAATCTCGATCACGCCGAGCCCAAGTTGCTGCGCCACTCCCTTGAGGTAAGCTATCGGCCTCAGGTTGATGAAGATATTGCGCAATTCCTTTTTCTTAAGGATTGCCTGGGCGGTGGCATCCACAGCCCTCCTGTCCACGCCCGCCTCCTTAGCTATCTGAACTGCTGGGATGCGGATGTCGCCACAAGCTATCTCGCCGTCTTTTCGAACGCGCAGACCATATCCAAAAAGTACCCGAGCAACGTTCAACTGTGCGGGGTAACCTTCGAACGCCTTCTGAACTTGAGCCCACATTTTAACGCCGCCGATGCTCTTGAGCTGGACACCGGCCATCTGAGCGATCATGAGCCTCATCAGGTCTTCAGCAAATACCGGATCTATACCCTTCTTCTTGGCCCGTTCCCTAGCTAAATCGATTACCGCTCGCTCCCTGGCTTCATCGCGAATTCCCTTGCCGAACTTTTTCTTCAAAGTTGCTATTTCTTTAACAAGCCTGAGCCGCTGAGCCACTAAGGCAATGAGTTGTTCATCGACCTGGTCTATCTCGCGCCTCAGCGACCGCATTTTTCTCATTTTCACACCTCGACACGTGCCCCCTCGATTGTGGGCTTGGTCAGGATTATCCTACCCAGCCTCCCCCGCCATACTTCTCTTATATCATCGGTGTTATTTGGCTTTGCTATCGCCACGACTGCGGGACCAGTACCGGTTAAACCAGCTGCTAAAGCACCCGCCCTAAGAGCGTTGAACGCTGCCGTCACGTCATGTCCGAGCGCGGAGGAATAAAGCAGACCGTTTAAGGTTAGGGCGCCGAAGATGTTCCCTCCAAAAGCTTGTCGATGGGCGATGTCTACAAACTTCGCCAACGGCTTCGTCCGCGCAACATCGACTTGAGAGGTATGCAACTTCGATGGTGGGACATAAATTAGTACATCAAGCTTTGGATCGACCCTAAAGCGCTTCATTATCCGCCGCTTGAGGTTGTCGGTCACCACCCCCCCACCAAGAAATGAGGCCGCCGCGTCGTCAAATGCGCCAGTAACGGTGACGCCGGCCTCAAAAGCGGCGTCGATGCCGAGATTCAAAACCACTCTGGGATTGGGTTTTTTTCCGAGTGCCGCAAATGTCGCTAAAACCGTGGCGTTCGCGGCAGCGCTACTGCTCGACAGCCCGACAGCCATTGGGACTTTCGATGTCGTCTTTATTCTGGCGCCGTGAGCCCGCTCGAGTTTGAAACGTTCAAGGACCTTCCGCGCGCATATTTCGACGAGCTTCGTGCTCTCGGAAGGCTCTCCGGCTATTTGCCCGACTACCTTGCCCGCCTCATCCGTCAGCTCGACATCTGCGCGAACCCGTAAGTCGATAGCAAATGCCGCCCCCTTTCCCGTGGCGATAGCGTTGACTACTGTTGCGGATCCACAAGCGGAGGCGACTCCTCTCACTTCGCTCCCTCAAACCGGTTGGGGTCAATCTTTCCCGCACGGAGCATGTGATCGGATAGCACAATTGCCAACATCGCCTCAGCTATGGAGACGATGCGGGGGCAGATGTTCGGATCGAAACGCCCTTTGAGTTTGAGTTCAGCTTCCTTCATTCGCGCGACGTCGACGGTCCGCTGGGGCTTGGTTATCGAAGGTGTCGGTTTGACGGCTATCCGTGCGACTATGGGCATCCCCGTGCTTATCCCCCCAAGAATTCCACCAGCCTTGTTCGTCGCAGCCACGATTTTGCCCCTTCGTAAAGTTAGAGGGTCATTCATCTCAGAACCGCGCATGCGAGTAGCCCTGAATCCTACGCCTATCTCAACGCCCTTGACCGAACCGATCGACATCAGGGCACTAGCAATTCCGGCATCGAGTTTTTTAAACACTGGTTCGCCCAGTCCGGCGGACACGTTGAGTGCAATCACCTCAACCACGCCGCCCGTGCTATCCCCTTCAGCGCTTGCCTCGAGCACCCGTTTCTTCATCTTCTCCGCAACTTTGGGATCTGCACACCGCATTGGATTCTTCTCGACATGCTTACGAATTTCATCGGGCGAGACCTCGCGCCCAACTGCAACGCCCGCAGCTTCTATAGTATGACCCAAGATCTCGATCCCATCCACTGCTAACAGCTTTTTGGCAATCGCGCCCGCCGCAACGCGCCCGACCGTTTCCCTAGCTGCAGCTCGGCCACCGCCACGGTAGTCAACGTGACCAAACTTGAACCAGTAAGCTATGTCAGCATGGCCCGGCCTTGGCTTGGTTTTGATTGCTTCATATGGCCTCGAATCCACATCAATATTTCTGACAACCATGTTGATCGGCGCACCGGTCGTCTTACCCTCGAAGACCCCTGAAAGAATTTCAACGCGATCGCGCTCAGCCCGCGGGGTGCTGATCAGCGACTGGCCGGGGCGGCGCCGGTCTAGCTCCCGCTGAACGTCGGGCTCGCCTAGGGGCAAACCTGCTGGGACGCCATCTACGACGACACCCACAACTGGACCATGAGATTCGCCATAGGTCGTAACCCTAAACCTCTCGCCAAATGTATTTCCTGCCATTTAGACCATCTCGACCTGAGCGCCCAACTTCTGCATATCCTCGACGAATGTTGGGTATGACACCTTAATGCTCTCAGCCCCATCTATAATTATTTCTCCTTTGGTCACTAACCCAGCGACAGCAAGCGCCATCGCCATTCGATGATCACCGTAAGAGTTCAGCCTAGCGCCCCTCAGCTGCTTGACGCCTCGAATTCGGAGCTCGCCAGGCAACTCCTCAACGCTAGCGCCAAGCTTGCGCAGCTCGCTCCTCAGAGCCCGAAGGCGGTCAGTCTCCTTGTAACGCAGATGAGGGACGTTCGTGAGGGTGGTCCGTCCATCGGCAACTGCCCCCAACACGGCGAGCACGGGCACGAGATCTGGGTTGTCCCCGCAATCTGCGTCGATGCCTACGAGCCCTCGCCCGCCGGAAACTTCGATGACCTTTTCTCTCACCTTGACCTCCGCCCCGAACTCGCGAAGCAGGTCAACTATGCGCTTATCGCCCTGCGCCCCTCGGAAGTCTAAATTGTTCACCTTGACTGTAGTTCCTGCCAAAGCCGCAGCTCCTAGGAGGAATGCAGCCGACGAAAAGTCCCCGGGTACGTCGAACTCCAGGGGTCGAAAGACCTGCCTGCTAGGAATCGTAAATTCCGTGAAGTCTGGGCTGCGCTTGATGTTCGCGCCCGCAAGGTCGAGCACCTCGAGCGTTACCTCGACGTAAGGTTTTGAACGCAGCTCGGTCACTAGCAGTCCAACATCCTCCCTCGCATAGGGGCAGGCGAGCAGAAGGGCTGAGATGAACTGCGAGCTGATGACTGCACTTACCTCAACATCTCCTCCCTTGAGCCCGCCCCCTACGACCACGGGCGGCCTCCCGCGCGGCCCCTCGCACCTCGCCTTAGCTCCGAGCTTCGCGAGCGCATCGATCAGCGGGCCCATTGGGCGGGCACGTATGGACTCGTCGCCCGTCAGGCCTATTGACTTAGGTGAAAGCGAAGCGATCGCGCTCATGAAGCGGAGCGTGGTCCCGGAATTTTTGACATCGATGAGGTTCGCGCTCGGCTTGAGGTTTCCCCCGGTGCCGACGACATGCCAGACATCATTCCGCTGGGTGACCTGTGCACCGAGGATTTTGATAGCATCTATCGTCGCTTGAGTGTCGAAACTCAGAAGTGGGTTGGCGATCTTACTTTCGCCATTCGCGAGCAGGCCTACCGCAAAAGCCCGATGGGTGTAGCTCTTGGACGGTGGTGCTGTCACCTCGCCCTTGAGTTTCGAAGGCCTGACCCTGAGCAAAGCCATGAGCTTCCCGCTACACAATCTCGAGAGGCCCTAATATAGCGTTTGACAAGCCGCTCGCGTCCCTTGTCCCTATCGAGAGAGATAATAAAGTGACCTAGCTAAACCAGAGAGCGTTTTTGGCAAAAATTATCTCCCTGGCACGATACGTACACCCCAGTACGAATCTACAGCTCAAGTAACCGCGGGTAACCAATCCTCACGGCCTATCATACACACATTTTAATGCTTACGTCATAACTACAGAGGGGTGGTCGTCTGTCCGAAATTGGTAAGCGAATTAGGCTCGAGCGGATAATGAACCGCGACACCCGCCGCATGTTAATCGTGCCCATGGACCACGGGCTGAGCATGGGTCCGATAGCGGGGCTAGAGGATATGACCATGATAGTGAATAAGGTCGCGGAGGGAGGCGCGAACGCCGTGATCTTGCACAAGGGAATCGTGCGATCTGGACATCGAGGCTACGGGCGAGACATCGGGCTCATCCTCCACCTCTCCGGAAGCACCTCGTTGGGACCAGATCCCCTCGGAAAGGTGCCCGTGGCGACGGTGGAGGAAGCGATCAAGCTGGGCGCCGATGCTATCTCGGTACACATAAATGTTGGTGCCCCAAACGAACCCGAACAACTCCGCTCTTTCGGTGAGGTGGCGGAGATATGTGCTGGCTGGGGAATGCCCCTGCTCGCGATGATGTACCCCCGAGGCCCCAAAGTCAAGAGCGAACATGACCCAGCGATGGTTGCGCATGCCGCAAGAGTGGGCGGAGAGCTAGGAGCGGATATCATCAAGACCAACTACACTGGCAACATCAACTCCTTCAAAAAAGTGGTCAGGGGATGCCCAGTGCCCGTCGTCGTCGCAGGCGGCCCCAAGATGGCAACCGACCGAGATGTGCTGGAGATGGCTTCCGAAGCCACCAAAGCAGGTGGGGCGGGGGTCTCAATAGGTCGAAACGTCTTCCAGCACCGTAACCCCGTAGGTATGGTCCGAGCGCTTGCAAAAATCGTGCACGAGGAAACCTCGGTCGAGCAGGCGATGCGCGAACTTAAGCGGTGAGCTGGTTGCGCAGGAGCATTTGGGTCAGGGCTGACTGGGACGCACCCTGGGGGAAGCGGAAGCGTTTTGTTACAGCTGCGCTTGAAGCTGGAGCAACAGCCGTCGTCACATTGCCCGAGGAAGCTGCGAGCACTCGCGAGCTCGGTGCGATAACCGTCGCTGCAAGCCAACCAGCATCAGGCGTAGATATTATCATGCTTAGCGTCAGCAAGGTGGCTGAAGTCGAGCGAGCAATTTCATCCGCGGAGAAGCTACGTCAGCAGAAAAAAAAAGTGGCTATTCTCGTTGAGATAGCCGACAAGGAGCTTGAGAGGGCAGCTGTCAAGGCGGGAAAGGCCGCCGATTTCGTTATCGCAGTAGGACGCGACTGGAAGGTCATCCCACTTGAGAACCTGATCGCGGAACTCCACCGTGCGGATGTCAAAATCCTAGCGGGGGTTAAAAATGCCGATGAAGCCAAGACCGCCGTTGAAACTTTGGAGATAGGGGCCGATGGCGTGCTGCTCGACCCAAGGGAAAATGGGCCAGACGAGATCCGTAAGGTGTGCGAGGTCTTCGAGAGGCTTGCGGCTGAAAAGCTGGAGCTAGTCCCAGCTAAAATAACTGCTACCCGAGTGGTCGGCATGGGCGACCGTGCGTGCATAGATACATGCTCGCTGATGGAGATCGGCGAGGGCATGTTAGTGGGAAGTCAAGCCGGGGGGCTGTTCCTGGTGCACTCGGAAACGCTCGAGAGCAAGTACGTTGAATCTCGTCCATTCAGGGTCAACGCAGGCGCTGTCCACGCTTATGTGCGGGCGCCCAACGGTAAGACCAAATATATCTCAGAGCTACGCGCCGGAGATGAGGTCCTGCTCGTCAATGCCAAGGGCGAGGCGAGAACCGGCATAATCGGGCGGGTCAAGATAGAGCGTCGGCCGCTGCTTCTAGTCGAGGCCGAACTAGAGGGACAACCGCTCAAGACGCTCCTTCAGAACGCTGAAACGATTAACCTGGTCACTAAAGATGGCAGCCCAATATCAGTTACCAAACTCAGGCTCGGTGATGAAGTACTCGTGCATGTCGAAAGTGTCGGGCGCCATTTTGGCATCAAAGTAGAAGAAACCGTCGTTGAAAGGTGATTTTTTGATAACGCTCGGTGGGCGTCAAATCAAGACGCCAGCAATCTGCGCAGCGATTATCGGTGAAGACGTGGGTGCAATGGCAGCTGGTATAGCTAAGGCCATCGAACAAAGGGCTGACATCATCGAAATTAGACTCGATGGCTTGCGCAAGTGGGGGGACTGGGAAAAGCTGTTGAAGACGGATGCGCCTTTAATTCTGACCAACCGCGCTGAGCGGGAGGGTGGACGTTTCAAAGGCGAAGAGCGCACACGTATAAATCATTTGTTAAAAGGCCTCGCTGAAGGAGTGTCATGTGTTGACATCGAGCTTTCCACATCACAACCTCTGCTTGACGAGATCAAAAAAGCCGCAAAAAAGCGGGGAACGAGCTTGCTTCTAACCCACCATGATTTCAACTCTACGCCTTCAATTGACACCTTAACGGATATTGCGAAGCGGATGACAGATGCTGGCTGTGATATTGTTAAAATCATAACATTCGCAAAGACCCCTCGGGACGTACTAACGGTCTTAGATTTCTTGACTCAAGTGCCAAACTCGGTAGCTGTGCCTGTGATCGCGTTTGCGATGGGCGAGGCCGGTAGGCTATCGCGGATCGCGGCGCCGCTATTCGGCTCACCAATCGTGTACGCAGCAGCTGACGAGGCAACTGCGCCCGGACAGTTCGACGTCGAGACCGCCAAACGATTACTGCGCGAGTTCGGCTGAGGGAACAGGATGATCTTAGACGGGTTAAAACTCATCGCGCTCATCGGCGACCCAGTTGAGCACAGCCTTTCACCGGCCATGCACAATGCAGCTTTTGGTACACTTGGTCTCAGCTACGTTTATCTCGCTCTGCGCGTGCCCCAAGCGGCATTGGCAGACGCTGTTTCCAGCGCTCGCACACTAAACATGGTGGGTATGAATGTGACCCACCCGCACAAGATCAACATCCTAGGCTTACTCGACGAGCTCGATAAATCAGCTAGCATGGTCGGTGCGGTAAATACAGTAAAAAATGATGGGGGTAGGTTGGTCGGCTACAACACGGATGGCGCTGGAGCCGTTAGGGCGCTCGAAAGTGAGGTCGGAAAGCTAGCTGGTCGTAAGGCCTTGCTCTTGGGTGCTGGCGGAGCAGCTCGAGCGATCGCATTTTCCTTGGTCAGAAAAGGGGTGAAGCTGACCATCGCGAACCGCACCGCTTCAAAAGCGCTTGAACTCGCGGCGGCCATCAAACGTGGCGCTGGGGTCGATGTTGAACAAGTGAGCATAAGTCGAAAGGAGCTTACCAAAGCGATAAAGCAAGTGGACATCCTCATCAATGCAACCACGGTAGGGATGTATCCAAATATCAATAGGACACTTGTTACCGCTGGGATGATGCACCGCGGACTACTCGTCAACGACATAGTTTATGAGCCGCTTCAGACGAGGTTGCTGAGGGAAGCAAAAAAGGCAGGAGCCCGTACTGCGACTGGTCTGGGTATGCTCGTCCACCAGGGCGCTTTATCCTTCGATATATGGGTGGGCAAGCAGGCGCCCGTTAGGGTTATGGCAGCTGCTGCCAAACGTGAGCTGCAAAGGCAGGGAAAAGCATGAGAGTTGCAATCATCGGTGCGGGCGCGATGGGCAAGTGGCTCGTCAACTTCGCACAGCAGAACTTGGGCCAAGTTACAATAGCCGACATAGACGTTGATAAGGCAAAGAAAGTCGCTAAGGAAGCCGGCGTTAAAGCAGCGGAAACATGTGAGGAAGCAGTTGCAAAGGCAAATGTCGCGATAATCGCCGTGCCGATCGCCAAAACGCCCGAGGTGGTCAAGTCGCTCGCAAAGGAAATGCGCGCGGGCGCCCTTCTCATGGATGTCGCTTCCGCAAAGAGCGATGTCGTCGATATGATGAAGGGACTGGATCCGGACCTTGAACTCGAGCTTGTCTCCATCCACCCGCTCTTCGGCCCAGGTGCTACGACTCTGGAAGGAAAGGATTTCGCGGCTGTGCTCGTGAAACCAGGAAAGCGCTATGCCCAGTTCAAAAAGAGCTTGACCAAACTCGGTGCCAGCATCACCGAAATGGAAGCCGAAGAACATGATAAGGTAATGGCAATTTCCCAGTGTCTGACACACTTCGTTCTTCTTTCTTACCTTTCGGCGGTCAAGTCTACGAAGGAAATGAAGCTCGCTGAAAAGCTGCGTACGCCGATGTTCAAGGCGCTGCTCGATCTGGCCAAAGCTGTCCTGGCCGGAAACCCGGACCTATATGGCGAAATGCAAGTGATGAATAAGTACGCCCAGCTCACGCGTTGCGTTTTGATGGAGGCCTGCCGTTCCCTCGATGTCGCCTTTACAGCCCGCGATGCCAAGGCAACCCGCGAGGTATTTGACAAAGCTTTGGCCCTATGGGGACAACCAGAAGCACAGGCCGAATATAAGCGATTATACGAGCGCTTTGAGGGGGAGGAAAAAACATGAGGGTCGCAATCCTCGGCCCAAGGGGCACGTATGCGGAAATAGCTGCCCGCACTCAACTCGGTAACGACATCGAAACCGTACCTTACCCAATGATCACCGATGTTGCGGAAGCGGTTGCGAGAGGCGATGTTAAGGCAGGTGTAATTCCAATAGAGAGTTTGCGCGAAGGTTCGGTTGGCGAGAGCCTGGACGCGCTCGCATGGACTGATGTTAAGATCCAAGCTGAAGTGGTAGTGCCCATATCACACAGCCTTCTGGGCGTGCCGGGCGCTCAGCTGGATAAAATAACTCAGGTGCTCTCACACCCGCAAGCGCTGGCACAGTGCCGCGATTTTTTACGTAAAAACTTGCCCAAGGCGGAACTCATCGAGATGACAAGCACAGCCAAGGCCGCCGAACAGGTGAGCAAGCTCAAACAGGTGCACATGGCTGCGATAGGTCCTCGTGCCCTTGCAGATTTTTATGGGCTGAAGATCCTGCGGGAGAACATACAGACCGGCGGGGTAAACGTCACCCGCTTCCTTTGCTTAGCGGGGAAAGACAGTAGACCAACGGGAGATGACAAGACCTCCATCATCTTTTACACAGCTGAGGATAGGCCAGGCATATTGCACGAGATACTGAGTGAGTTCGCGATTAGAAAAATAAACCTGACAAAAATTGAGTCCAGACCATCAAAGAAAGCCCTAGGAGATTACCTATTCTTCCTTGACCTCAAAGGACATCGCGAGGACGCGAAGGTGCGCGAAGCTTTGGAAGCCATTAAGCCGAAGGTAGCGATGCTAAAGATTGTTGGATCCTACTCTAAGCGATTCTAGGGGGTAGCATATGGATGCAGCAGCGAAGATAAAAAAGGCACTGAAGATAGACCCTCGAGATATCAAATCTAAGCTAACCACATTCATCAAAGAGAAGGTGGAAAAAGCTGAAGCGAATGGTGTGGTAGTTGGGCTCAGCGGCGGCTTGGACTCCTCAACCACCGTCTTTCTCTGCACTAGTGCCTTAGGCGCGAGCCGCGTTTTAGGTGTCTCCATGCCCGAGGCCGGAGTAACCGATCCGCATGACGTAGCGGACGCCCGCAGCATGGCAAATAAGCTCGGCATCGGCTTTAGGATTGTCGACATAACGCCAGCGGTGCTCGGCGTGCGCACCAACTTGACGGATTTCAGGATAGATGCCCTCCTTCCAGCCGCCAATATCAAACCCCGCGTGCGGATGACCACCCTCTACTACTACGCAAATCTGCTCAATCACCTGGTCGTCGGAAGTAGCTGTCACAGCGAGCTCCGCCTGGGCTATTTCACGAAGTACGGCGACGGCGCTGCCGACTTGCTACCGCTGGGCTACCTCTACAAAACGCAGGTCAAGCAACTTGCATCCTATCTTGGAGTTCCAGAGCGAATAATCAGAAAGGTGCCATCAGCTGGCCTTTGGAAAGGACAGACCGACGAGGCCGAGCTAGGGCTACCTTACGAAAAAATTGACATGATCTATGCGGGCTTGGATTTAGGTCTGAAACTAGACGATATAGCTGAGGCTACAGGCGTGAAAAAGGTGGATGTTAAGAATTTCATGAAACGTGAGCAAATGAACGCCCACAAGTTCAAAGGCCCTGAAATTCCAAAGTTGCTATCACTTTGCAGGCACTAAATCGACGCACATTCCAGCGGCTACCGTCTGACCACCATGGCGGACCGCAAACCTTGCCAAGGGCGGAATTTCACCCACCCGCTCGATGACGAACGGTTTGCTGGGCACGATCCGAACCACCCCGGCCTCGCCCTTACGCAAATAGCTGGGTTTCTCCTCGATCGCCGCGCCCGTTCGAGGATCTATTTTCTGCAAAATTTCCTCAACGCGCCCAGGCACGTGAGCGGCATGACAATGAAAAAGGGGCATGAATCCAGGGGCTATGTCCGTCGGCGCGGCGAGCACTATTATTTTCGCGGTAAATTCTCGCGCGACCATTGGCGGCGAGTCTGGGTGCCCAACGACATCTCCCCGCTTAACATCGCCCTTCGCGACGCCTCGAACGTTGAATCCTATGTTATCCCCCGGCAACGCCCGCTCAAGGGGCTTATGGTGCATCTCTATCGACCTGACCTCTCCGCTTGCACCTGAGGGTTCGAAGATGATGGCCTCACCCACTTTGAGGACCCCGGTCTCGACCCGCCCAATTGGCACCGTGCCCACGCCTGTGACCGAGAACACATCCTGCACGGGGATGCGCAGGGGTTTATCTATCGGTTTCTCCGGTTCTTTGAAGACCTCCAGCGCCTCCGCAACGGTCGGGCCATCGTACCAAGGCACCTTCGAGCTTTGCTTAGCCACATTATCGCCGTGAAACGCTGAAACTGGCACGTAAAGCAACTTGTCGGCCTCTTTATAGCCAATGCCGCTGAGCAAGGAGACCAGATCCTGCCTGATCCGTTCATAGACAGCGCGGTCGAAGTTTACGAGGTCCATCTTGTTTATCGCGATAACAACTTGGTCCACTCCAAGCGTGAAGGCAAGTGCGGCATGTTCCCGCGTCTGAGGCATTATCCCATCGTCAGCCGCCACGACTAAGACTGCTGCATCAGCCTGGCTAGCTCCTGTAATCATGTTCTTGACGAAGTCCCGGTGCCCTGGAGCGTCGATAATCGTTATTTCGTTTTTTGGAGTCTCGAACTTCCTGTATGAGATGTCAATCGTGAGTCCTCGATCGCGCTCCTCCTTGAGGTGGTCCATGAGCCAGGCGAACTTAAATGATCCAGCCTCATCGCGCAGGTCCTTTTCAAGCACTATGCCCTTTTCGACAAGCAGCCTTCCCACCAAGGTAGATTTGCCGTGATCAACATGGCCGATAAAGACTAAGTTTATGTGGGGCTTCGCCATATCGTAGCCACCATTTTACCATCAGGAAGCTGCTGCCTCTTCAGCACCCTTCAAGTAATTTCTCAGGTTTGTGTTTGCCAAGCGAAGATCTCTGGAGAGCTTCTCAGCTGCTCGGCGTAGGGGATCGGTGTATGTCCTGATTATCTCAGACTTTTCGCGCTGGGAATCGTAAAGTTTGTTCGCGATTCGGTCAGATTGGGCGGCACATCCTTCGATACTATCTAACAACCGCTGGACGTTCTCCGTGGATCGGTCCTCACCTGACCTCATTTTCTTTACGATTGAACTGATGCCCTCTAGAAGGCTATGCGCATTCCTGTGCAACTTACTCCGAGTTAGCTCATCAAAACCATGCCTGCCGATTAATATTGACAGGCGCTCGCTCAAGAGCCCAGCATTCGAGGCCAACGAGCTCAAATCTGCACTAGTTATTCGAAAAGCTGACTCCGTCTGGCCCCCGCCTAAGCGTCGGAGCCCCGCGGCTGGCTCTCCGATGTCCGTCCATAGGCTGAAATCCTCTATTGGAACATGCTCAATTTCTACCCGGGGCTTTCTGGATTGGTAGATGGCGGCAAATGCAACTAGAACAGCAGCAGCTGCAGAACCGATCGTAAAAGGTAACAACTCTTCTCCTGCGCTCCCAGAAACCACCAACGCTGCCAGTGCCACGATGAGTGCAGCAGTTGCGATTAGGGGTACGCGCATGCTATCGATTTTTAAGTTGTTACACTACTCAAAAAGCTTTTTCTAGGCGAAAAACATCCAAGTTTCTTCTCTTGTTGGAATTTTTGATAGTTTTAAGTCAGCCGAAGGAAGATTCAATGATAGCATGAACCCAAAAGTTCTTACGAAGGCAAGAAAATGAGCGAGGTCCCGCCAACTCATCCTCGGGCTGAATCCCTGCGCGTCCGCGAACGCCTCGTGGATGGCCTTAGAGCTGGCTTGGTGGTGCCGGAGGGGCTGGCCGCACATGGACGAGGTGAAGCATTTGATTACATCCTAGGCGAGCGGACCACAGAATTTGCCCTTCGCGCGATTGAAGCGGCGGTTGCGGAGCTGCTTTTGGCTGAGCGAGCGGTGATCTCCGTGAACGGCAACGTCGCAGCCCTCGTGCCAGCTGAAATCGTGAGACTATCGAAGGCGGTTGGAGCGAGGCTCGAAGTCAACCTATTTCACGGATCCGCCAAACGTGAGTTGACCATAGCCAAACACTTACGCAATCATGGAGCTGAAAAGGTGCTGGGGGTCGGGCTCAAATTTGCGAAGCGGATACCGGAAGTCCATAGCGACAGGCGTAAGGTCGACCGGCGAGGCATCGCGACTGCCGATGTAGTGCTGGTGCCACTCGAGGACGGGGACCGAACTAAAGCTTTAAGAAAATTGAGAAAGCGCGTCATAGCAATCGACCTAAATCCAATTTCAAGAACGGCGAATGCGACAGATATCGCCATCGTTGATAATATCACTAGGACGATCCCGCTCATGGTTGAAAAGGCTAAACGCCTGTCGCGAAAGTCGCGGGCGGAACTTCGAAAGATCTTGAAAAAATTTGATAATTCCGCCAATTTGAAGATGACGCTCAGGTTTATGTTCAAACGGTTAGAAAAGATCTCCCGTGCGTGATGACTTGAAACCCATCGTGCAGGTCACGCTCGATGTTGTCGAGGTCGATCGAGCGATAAAAATAGACAAGCTAGCTGCTCAATGAGACGTGGAATGGATAGAGGCCGGCACGCCATTGGACAAGCGCATGCTGGAGCTAAGGAAGAAGGTCGAGCAGCAATCTTTCTCGAAGTACGGCTTGAGCTACGTGGTCAAGGAGTATCTGCCGATGAAGCTTGGGCTAAAGGGCTAGGACCACTTTTTAACGGTAACATCTCCGACAAAAATCCCCCAAACCGTAGTTTTTTGGTTCGATCGAGTTGTAAATCAGAGGTCTATCGTTTACACCTACGCGACGAAAAGCGAAAAGTTCCCCAGAGTTTTTCGTTTCTGAGATGAGTTGCTTTGTCAATGGGCCCAATCACCGACAATCGGCGTCAAATATGTCTAGAAAGCCGATGGAAATATGATAAATCCGACACATTTAAATAGTATCACGTTTTAATCCTTGGAAGGGGAGTGAAATAGTGTCGGAATTTGCCGGAAAGAAACCACATACAAGGGAAGAATTATTTCGACTGCTCACGTCTGCTATAGAAGAAATTGGGGCAAAAAAGCCGACAATCGCAGGCACCGCCAGAGCTATGGGAATACACCGAGACACGCTCTACGAATGGATGAAAGAATTTGGCGTAAAATTTGAAGACGTGACCAAAAAAGTCGGAACCACTGGAAAACTGGAAAAATTCACCTACCTGATAGGCGAGGCGCTAATGGGTGAAGGGTCAGAGGTCGCTCATGTAGATCTGCTGATAGGGGACAAAAACGGGACTGTTGGAGAAGCTTTCGCAAACAGTTTATCCAACTTGTCGGCGGGACACACACCTCTTCTGGCTGTTATCAGACCGAACCTACCGCCTAAACCACATACGCTTTTGGTTCCAAAAGTCACGGTGAAAAACCTTGAGCAAGCTGAAAGGATTTTCGGTCCTGCGCAGGCGGCTGTGGCCAAGGCTGTTGCTGATGCCGTAGAAGAAGGCATTGTCCCAGAGGATAAGGTTGACGATTGGGTTGTTATCTGCAGTGTATTCGTGCACCCCGAAGCCAAAGACTACGGAAGGATTTATCAATACAATTATGGGGCCACTAAGCTGGCTTTGAAAAGAGCATTGACCAGTTATCCCCCGTTAGAAAAAATAATGTATGACAAAGATAGAGCCAAACACCCGATGATGGGATTCCGCGTCCCAAGGCTTTGGAGACCACCATATCTGCAAATAGCGCTTGATGTCCCGAGCTTGGAAAGGACAAAAGAGATCATCTGCGAACTGCCGAAGAGCGACCGTATCATCTTGGAAGTTGGCACACCGTTGTTGAAGAAATACGGTGTGAAAATCGTTCGTGATCTAAGGGAGATAGCCAAGGACACATTTATCGTAGTCGATTTGAAAACATTGGACGTCGGGAAGGTGGAGGTTGACTTAGCTTTTGAGGAAAGAACAGATGCTGTGGTGGCCTCGGGGCTCGCCGCAAAGGAAGTACTCGACGGCTTCATCTACGAGGCGAAAAGGCTCGGAATCTATGCGGTGGTGGACATGATGGGAGTCGAAGACCCCGCTCGAAAACTCAGGTCGCTGAAGCAGTTTCCGGATGTCGTGATCCTGCATCGTGCCATCGATGTTGAGAAAGCCGGCGTTGGTCGTCGAATGGAGCTGATTAAGGGACTGCGCAATGCTTTTCCAAAAGAAAAATTTTTGATCGCCATCGCAGGCGGGATAACTCCCGAAACCGCAAAGGTGGCCTTAGACAGCGGAGCGGACATAATTATTGCTGGCAGGCACATAACGCAGTCGAAAGATGTAAAGCGCTCTGTTAGGGAATTCCTGGAATGCACAGCTGAGATGGGGGAGGATGTAGACCTCTACAGGGTACACGTCGAGTAGATAGCACCAGTCTCGTTAACACCACCTGCAGACGAAAGCAGAGGTAGCACCTGTACCAGTCCTTTCTTGCTACGGGATAACCCAGCCGACTAGATATCCGAGCAGAATGAGGTAAACTATATCCAAATCAACCCATCAAAAAATGGCGGGTTGCAGCGAGAAGTAATTTTTCGAGTATTAAGCCCCCCACCCAAAGCGTTGCGAGTGTCAAGCTAAATGTTAAGAGCCTTGATTCGAGATACTACTTGGTGTGAAGATGGAAGGCAAGGTCACGACCATCACCCTTCGCGAACTAAAGACAAGGGGCGAGCGCATCACGATGCTCGCGGCCTATGACTATCCGACCGCACGCATGATCGACGAAGCGGGCATAGACGCCATCCTGGTTGGCGACTCGCTCGGCAACGTCATACTGGGTTACCGCGACACCCTAGCTGTGACGATGGATGAGATCGTCCATCACACCAAGGCTGTGGCTAGGGGTACGAAGAATGCCTTGGTCATAGGCGACATGCCCTTCCTCTCGTATCAAGCGAGCACCGAGGACGCGATTAGGAATGCTGGGCGCCTCATCAAGGAAGGACAAGCCGAGGCAGTGAAGGTGGAGGGTGGGCGAAGTGTGATAGATAAGGTGGAGGCGATCATCGGGGCTGGAATTCCAGTAATGGGGCACCTTGGCTTGACCCCCCAGTGGATCCATCAGTTTGGGGGTTTCAAGGTCAGGGGAAAAACAGTGGACGCCGCTCGCTCGATAGTGGATGATGCGAGGATGCTGGAAAAAGCAGGCGTCTTCAGCATCGTCCTCGAATGCATGCCCTGGCAACTGGCTAGGATGATCACCGAGAAGGTTGAGGCCCCAACGATAGGCATCGGGGCTGGGCCATACTGTGATGGACAAGTCCTGGTCGTCCACGACTTGCTCGGGCTCTCCGGAGGGTTCGCTCCAAAATTCGTCAAGAAGTACGCTCAGCTTGGAAGCGTTGCCGCAAAGGCGTTGGCCACTTTTAAGCAGGAAGTCAAATCTGGAAAGTTTCCCTCCCTCAAACATAGCTATGAAATGAAGGGAGAGGAACTGAAGAAATTAATAAAACACTTTAAAACTAGGAGATAGTCATTCGAACAATATCTAGCGGGCACAATACTTATGTAATGAGCACCACCTGCACTTCCCCCTCCACAAACGCTACTTTTTGAACCCTGGAGGGCCCTTTTAAAAAATTATTGGGTCCGCCGCCATAACTACCCTTAAATACCTCAAAAATTCAAACTAAACCATCAATTGGAGGTGTATAAATGGCTTATATTGTAAAGTCTGCTGTCAGGGGTTTGATCAAAGGGATGAGAGCAAGTGAAGACTTCTTTAAGGAACTGGACGCACTGATATCGAGAAGGTGCAAAAGAGCTACGGAAAGAGCGAAGGGAAATGGGAGAAAGACCCTGAGAGGAGTTGACGTATAAAACTTTTTTATTTTTTTCTTTTTTTAACCCTTCATCCTTTCTATCTTTCGCCTACCCAGCGCTTGGATGTATTCGACTTCGATGCCCTCACGCAACTCTCCGCGGAGGATCATCGGGATGGGCAACTCAAACGTTTCATAAGTTGAAAGGTCCATTAGCTGGGCGTTGTTAGCTATTATCGCTAAAACCTGCGCATTTCCGCGCTCAATTATGGGAACCTCCACCCTAGCGCTCGTCGGACGTACTAGGCTCCGCTTCTGGCCGTCGAACAGGCCAATCGCATCCACCTTCGCCTTCGCATGACCATGTTTTCCTGGCGCCGATGTGCTATAGCCGACAATACGACATGGCTCATCATCTATGACAACATAACGCCCTTCCCTGAGCTTCCCGACTTCTGTCATCTCCCTCGCCATAGGATTCCCCATAGTATTTGTTCGAGGCGTTTTAAAAGTTGCGTTAAGCAAACCTTAACATTAAATCCAGGAGAAACGAGTGGGTTTGGTGGGGACTTGCGGATAGGAATCGTCGCACGCTCTGACTTGCCGGAGACGATCAAGTTTACGAGAAAAATGCTGAAACTAGTTCCAAAGTCCGATGTGGTCCTAGAGCGCGAGATTGCGGCGAAGCTAGGCATGCGAGGGACGTCGATGCGGGACATGAAAGTAGACGCGATCGTCACGATAGGCGGAGATGGCACGGTTCTGTTATCCCAGCAAGGGGCGCCGGACGTCCCAATGCTAGGCATAAATATGGGCGGTAGGGGCTTCTTGGCGGATGTCAGTCCAGCTAATGCCCCAAAAGCGCTGAGGAGGTTGCTGGCCGGAGAGCTGCCGATACGCGAGAGAGCGAAGCTGGCGGTTGAAATCGCTAGTAAACGCTTGCCAGACGCGTTAAATGAGGCCGTTGTGCGAGCAGCTAGCGTAGGCCATACGCTCGATTATAATGTGCTCGTTGACGGTGAAGTTGTGGAGGCCACCCGCGGCGATGGTGTTATCGTAGCTACCCCAACCGGCAGTACAGCGTACTCACTGGCTGCAGGGGGGCCGATAGTCGACCTCAGGCTCGACGCTTTAGTGATAACGCCTATATGCACATCCCACCCTCATGGCACTCCCCTAGTTGTGCCGATGGACAGCCGAATCGAAGTCGAGATTACGAGGCGCGATGCGATCTTGGTCGTTGATGGTCGATTCATCGCCAAGGTAAAGCCCAACGACAAACTCCTATTCTACCGCTCGGACAAACCAGCAAAATTTTTCGGTTGGGGTGACGAGTTCTACCGCAGGATCAGGGAGAAATTATAGTTGGCCCCCAAGGTTTACGTCCTAGATGCCTCTGCGGTGATCGCGGGTTTCGTGCCGGGCCTTGCCGATGTGGAGCAGGTTACCGTTCAGGAGGTGCTCGAAGAGGCGCGCGATTTATGTGCGAGGCTAGAGTTCGAAACTGCGGTGACCGCAGGTAAGGTCTCGGTAACAGAGCCGTCGAAGGAATCCCTACTCAAGGTTCGAAAGAAGGTTGGAGAAACTGGAGACAGGGTTTCTAAAGTGGATATTAAACTTCTAGCGCTCGCGCTCGATCTACACCTCGCGGGCAAGGAACCTGAACTCGTGACCGATGACTACGCGATTCAGAACCTGGCGAGCCTTTTCGGTATTTCCTACGGACGTGTCGCCATGCCCGGCATAAAAGAGGTGTTCGCCTGGAAGGCAGTTTGCCCGGCCTGTGGTCGGACGTACCCTGCGGATGCCTCGCGATGCGAGGTATGCGGCTCGCGGCTCGTCAGGAAGCCGAAAAAGTGATATTTCAATTGTCAATGTTTTGAAAACTTTTAAATGGAGTGCACCGATATAGGCAAGCGACACGAGGTGAAGACTTGCAGGGAGCCATGCTCATCGGATTTTTGCCCATCGGGGGAAAAAAGGAAAAAGAGGCCTTTAGTCTGCTCAAGCGGAACGCTGGAGAAGTTTTGGATGTGGTAAAGAAGTTCGAGGAAATGATCATCGCTTCATTTTCCGAGCGCGATATCGCCAAGACAGAGGCGTTGGGTAGGAAGATAAGCGACCTTGAGACGAATGCTGATAGGAGCAGGAGAAAATTCACATCCGCTTTGCACAAAGGGGCATTTCTTCCCGTGTTCAGGGGCGATTTGTCGAGGGTGGCTGAGAGGCTAGATGATGTTGCAGATGCAGCTGAGGAGACAATGCGTGTGATCTTGCTCAGGGAAAAACTCTTTACCGCCCTCGCGAATGCCGAAAAAAAGCGAAAGAGCACGAAAGTCGTCGGGGAAGGCTTGGTTAAGATGGCCGGACTCACCACGAAAACGGTTGAGACCTTAAAAAGTGCTTTAGACATGATGATGTCAAATGTGGACGCCGCAAATGAAAAAGCGAATGAAGTCGAAAAACTTGAACATGAGTTAGACATAATAGAACAAGGGCTCATAAACGACCTATATGAACATGAAAAATTGCTAGATCCTATCAGTGTTATGCAGCTGAAAGAAATAATCGACGGGATCGGAAGCATCTCCGACCGCGCCGAGGATGCGAGCGACGTAATAACGATAATCAGCTATAGTTTTAAAATATGAATATACGGTGCCCGTTTGATCCCCGCGTTCAATGCTTGAATATTTCAAACAAAATAACGATCGCCCAAATACATCCCAGGGCTAAATATGGATTGATTTTCCACCCAATCAACAAACCCGCCAAAACCGCCATGAGATATGCGATTTGCCAGCTTTCTATTTTCATTTTTTTCACACCTGTAGGAATAGCATCCCGAGTAGAAAAGCAAGCAGACAGGTGACAAACGGGGTTAAAATCCAAGCTATCCCTATCTTACCAATTTTTCTTTTATCTACGGCGATGACCCCCTTCACGAGCCCGACCCCAATGACTCCCCCGACGATCGCCTGCGAGGTGGACACGGGAATTCCAAATTGGACGAATGAGTGTACAGCTAAGGCGGCCCCAACCTGTGCCGCAAACGCGCCTAAAGCATCGAGTCTAGTTATTCCCGTTCCAACGGTCCGCATAACTTTTCTGCTGTAGGTAATCGCCCCAACAGCCACGGCAACGCCACCGAAGAGCCCGACGATCTGTATAGAACTCAAGCCCGCCGTCCCCGAAACTGCGTAGAGCACTCCAGTGGAGGTTCCAACATCGTTGGCGCCAATGGTGTAAGCTGAATAGGCGGCGGCTATGGTGACGAGTATCAAAAAGATGCGGTTAAGCAAGAGGAGGTTTTTCACTCTTCGCATCAGGGATCCAAAGGCACGGTAAATGGCGTATGCTAGGACGGCGGCGGCGATGATGGATATGATCCAGCTCAACGCAATCCCTCCTATCTTTCCAAAACGAACTGCGGCACCGACTCCCTCGGGCTGCATAAACGAAATCAGCAATCCGCCACCTACCACGGCGCCGATCATGGACTGCGAGGTTGAGACGGGAAGGCCAAACATCGTGGCACACGTGACCCATATCCCAGCGGCGAAGAGAACACTAACGGCGACCACGGGAATACTGTAAAATGGGTTTTCTTCCACCCCCGCTACTGGGAAAACTATGCCTTCCCCTACGGTTTTCATATTTTTCCAACCCTCCAGCACGGCACCCAAGACGACGAAAAGTATGATTATCGCGATCGCCCGACGATACGATATAAGGCGCCCGCCAACCGCGGCCCCGGCAACGTTGGCGCTATCGTTGGCGCCAATATTCCAGCACACATAAAAAGCGGCAAGCAGCGCAATCGCCATGATCAGCTCAATCAATTCACGCACCTAGCCAAAATACAGCCGGAGCATTTATTATTGTTTGCAAATTGGTCAAAGCTCGACTATCCCAATCTATTAACTCTCGTCCAAATTTTAGTTGCTTATAAACAACAGCGCCTATTCGTAACCTGCCCATGGCCCCAATAATTTGTTAGATGATATCTTAGGTTCTAGACCGTTTGTGGAGTTTCTTGAGTCCATATTTTAATCCTATAGGGGTGATGAGGGTAGTTATGAAAGCTACGAACACGAGCAAGGACACGTGGACATCAGTAAGAATCCCGACCTCAAGGCCAACCATCGCCAAGGCGAGTTCCACCATCCCGCGCCCGTTCATCCCTATGCCAACGGTAAGTGCTTCTCTTTTCTTCAACCCCGTGAGGTAACCTCCACCACCCGCCCCTATCACCTTCCCAACTATCGCCGCTAGGACGAGTGCTACTAAGAACAAGGTGTGGGTCTCGAACACCCCGAATCTCACGTGGAATGCCACGCTCACGATGAATATAGGTCCCAGAAAACCGTGGCTGAGGGTATGGAAGCGGGTATCCAGATCCCGAAACTTTCCACCAACGAACTCCTCCCGCACGAATAACCCTGCCAGATATGCTCCTATGATGAAATGTAGCCCCATCAGCTCCCCAAACCCGGCGATCAGGAGGCCCATAATCAGGGCAAAGGTAAAGCCTCTTGCCCCTGGATGAGCGAACAACTTTCCAACCCTGGGATAAATGTGATAGCCGATAAATAGGGCGATTCCGAAGAAGAGCGCCACCTCCACCACAGTTAGTCCGATGTCCAAGGGACTCACCACCCCCGCGGTTATTGCCTTTAACGCAATGGCAAGGATGATGAATGAGAAAATGTTGTCCACCATCGCTCCGCCCATCATGGTGTATCCTATTTTTGATCTAAGGATGCCCAAATCACCAAGAATCCTCACCTTGGTAACAATAGAGGTGCCCGAAATCGCAAGTCCCACGATGAGTGATATGTAAAAATCATGTGTAAAAAACCAAGTAATGAGCCCCCCGAAAAGAAGCGGTAAGAGGGTGCCCCCTATTCCTACCCCAAAGAAGGTCTTTACCCTCCTTACTAGCTTCTTGGGATCGGTCACTAGCCCCGCGTAAAACACTAGGAAAAACATCCCCAATTTGGCGATGCTATCCAAAGCGGGAGTCCATTCAAAAATAGGTGTTCCTATGAGGCCCGTAGTTCCTGCTTCTCCAACTATGCCCAGGAGCGGGGGGCCGATGACCAGCCCAGCGAGCAACTCTCCCAAGATTACGGGCTGATGAAGCCTTTCAAAAAGTAGCCCCACGCCCCATACTACAGCCAAAATAAAAAGAATGGTGAATATTATCTCCATCGAGTTCCCCGCTAGCCTATCTACCTCCAGTGTCCCTCATTAAGTCCGCGTATAAATCACTTTTCGCGATTTTCCACAACTTTGCAACTGCGGACTTACCCTGATTTGTGATCTACCGTTGACGTCAATCGATTCTTAACATCCGAAACCGATCAAGGGCTTGACCACTTCGCTTGATCTTTGTAAATCATAACTCTACGATTTCTGCGCTCAACTCGGCTGGATCGAGTAAGGCAACCGTCCGCCGTCCGCTGAGGTAGCCGCAAACCTCTCCAGGATTCACAACAAGCGTTTTTTCCCCGATTACCTCAGCGCGATGGGTGTGTCCTCGAACAATTATGTCGAATAGGCCGCTTTTCGCCAGCGAGTCGACGATGGGCTGGTGAGTGCCGTGCAGCAGTGCAATCCTCCGCCCCTCGAGCTCAAGCGTGGCGAAATCCCCAAGTGGCTTGATCCCAAGCTCGCCGAACCTTAAACGCACGAATTCTCGGTCCCCCTCGTTATTTCCCCAAACGTAGTGCAGCTCTGCCCTCAGATCCTTGAATCTGGGTGCCGCGAAAGGCGAAACTAAATCGCCCGCGTGTAGCACGTGCTCGACCCGCTCGCGGTTGAAGAATTCCACTGCCTTCTCAACGGCCTCCAGTCGGTCGTGCGTGTCAGCCATCACCCCAATTTTCAATCTATCACCTCCTGCACCATTTGATGGACTTTGTTTATAACAATAAATGAAAAATGATGTGCTCCGAGAAAAGGAAAGCAAATAATAGTCTAAAAACAGAAGCATCTCGGGGTCGTGGGGTAGCTTGGTCTAGCCTCTCGGCTACATTACCATGCCGAAATGGGGTGCCGGAGACCCGAGTTCAAATCTCGGCGACCCCACCATTAAAGACGTAAAATGTGCGAGTATTAGGATCCTTTTGAAAAAATAAGCAATAAAATCCAGTAATACCGGGCGGGTTGGGCCGCATAGACTTAGTTGGAGGTGAAACATCATCGACTAAAAAAGTTCATCTGCCGCCGATATTGACTTCGACAATTAATGTATAACTTTGCCTATTAAAGAGTAACGGTTCGGCGTTTTATCAGTCAGCGTTGAGTATCGTGGCATTTTAACATAAAAAAAATGAAAATTGAATTTTAGAGGTGATCAATGGTTGGCACCCGAGGTGAAGGAAAGAACAGCTGTGTGGAAGGAGGAAGCAGCAACGTGAACATCAACTTTGCTAACAACAACCTTCTTAACTACGTTTATACTGATAATGTGAAAGGAGGGGGGACGGCATGGAAGCCGAAATCCCTATTGATGCACACCTGTATAGGGAAAAGGTAATGGTCTGGGATGAGGCTCAGGCAAACCAGCTTTACCAGCGGGGAGCATTTGGCAAACCCCTCTCCGGCGGAAAAATCCAACTTTCTCCCGTCGAGGCGCTTTACCTGCTCGATTGTGGCAAGATTCGAGTGATCGACCGCGAGACGGATGAACAGCTCAAATTCGATGATTTCTCCGCTAGGCTGACGAAACGTGACCCCGAGATCATGCTTAAGTATACGGTGTACTCCGACCTACGTTCGCGAGGTTATGTGATCAAGACTGGGTTGAAATTCGGGGCTCACTTCCGGGTTTACGAACGAGGAGATAAGCCAGGTGAGACGCACTCAAAATACATAGTCCACGCGATACCGGAAGGCAGCAAGTTTACACCAACCGAGCTAGCTCGCGCGGTCAGGCTGGCGCATAGCGTTAGGAAGAACATGCTATTTGCTGTAGTCGACGATGAAGGGGATGTCACCTACTACTCGTTGAGCCGAGAGAGGCCCTAGTCTCTCAACATGAATTTGTCGATAACACCCTTCGCCTTCTCCCTCTTTTCCTGATGTTCGATGATGAATTTTTTGACCCTCTCGGCAAGTGCATTTTTACACTCACCGCAGATCCTCTCGCCACCCTTGCATTTCTCATGAATTTTCGCCAGTTTTTCATCGTCCTCCTCGAACAAGAAATAGAAATACTGATAAACCGAGCAGACATCTGGATTTCCGCCCCTCTCCCTCTGCTCCTTCACCGTCCCCATCCCGCCTGTGAAGGCATTCATTATCTTTCTCGCGGCCAACTCCGGTGGGTCGGTCATGAAGATACAGGTTTCTGGCTGGCTAGCGCTCATTTTTCCTCCTTTGCCAAGACCGGGGATGAATTTACCGTGGATCTGAGCTGGTTTATAAAACCCAAGCTTTGGCGCAACGTCCCTGCTCGGTCGCCAATATGGGTCCTGGTCTATGGCGGCTGGGATGAGGCACGGGATGTTCTCGCCTTTTAATACGGATGGGAAAAAGCAGGGGGCCGCCTGAATTGCTGGGAAGAATATTATGCCAATATTGCTCTTATTCGTGAATCCAAAAACCGCCTTCGCCGTTGAAAAGGTTATGTGTTTTGCGATTTGGACCGCCATTTTGTACAGAGTTTTCGCGTACTCAACATCTGAAAAAATGAACGTTTTTTTCGGATCAAAGCCGCATGCTATCACATCCAAGGCATTATCATAGGTAAAGCTGATCGCATCCTGCAGTGCAAGTCCTCGCTTGAACAAAAATTTCTCGTCGTCGGTCATCTGAAAATATAGTTCAGCGCCGAAAACGTCCTGCAAGTGCTTGGTGAAAATCCAAGGGATCAGGTGCCCGAGATGGGTATGGCCCGAAGGCCCCCTTCCGGTGTAGAGGTAAAAATTCTTTCCCTTTTCATACATGTCCAAGATCCAGTCGAGATCTCTGTGGGAGAAAAATACCCCCCTTCTCAATAACATATGGAGCTTTCCAGTGTGTTTTTCTATTCTCTTGAGTAACTTTTTGCTTATAGGCTGGGTTCCGAACTGTTGAATGAGTTTGCTGTAGTCTACCTTACCCCTAACCTCCCAGGGCGTAACGACAAATCTTGGCATTTACCTTCCCTCTCAGGCTTTAAATCTGCTACTCCAGATTTCAGTGAATTTGAACGTATTTAAGCCTCACATTTAAAATGAAGGCAAAAAGTTTAAAGTCCTTCGTCAGAATTTATGCGCGCGATGACGAGCCTGGCTAAGCTGATTCATGATGAAGATTTTGAGTCCCCGAGCGCTACTTGATCGAAAATCGCTCGGTATCCATTTTAGCATCATTCCTTTTGCCGCAGATATTTCGCTATGAATTTTGGATCGACGCGCTTTAGCTCAGCTTCTGGCAGCGCGCGCAACAGCTCCCAGCCGAGATCGAGCGTGGTCTCGATTGATCGGTCTTCATCCCTACTCTGATTGGCAAACTCGCGCTCGAAACGATCGGCGAAATTCAAGTAACGGCGGTCCCGCTCTGTCAAAGCCTCCTCGCCGACCACGGCCACGAGGGATCGGAGATCCTTCCCCTCGGCGTAAGCGGCGTATAGCTGGTTTGAAACATCACTGTGGTCTTCCCGAGTGTGCCCGGCACCTATGCCATCCTTCATCAGCCTGGAGAGCGATGGCAGCACGTTGAGTGGAGGATAGATGCCCTTTCGGTGGAGCTCCCGATCCATGACCAGCTGCCCCTCCGTTATGTAGCCGGTGAGGTCGGGTATCGGGTGTGTGATGTCGTCGCCCGGCATAGTTAAGATCGGCATCTGGGTTATCGAGCCTTTTTTGCCCCTAATTCTGCCAGCTCGCTCGTAAACGGTAGCGAGGTCGGTGTAGAGGTAGCCAGGGTAACCTCGTCTGCCGGGCACTTCACTACGCGCGGCCGATATCTCACGGAGTGCCTCGCAGTAGTTCGTCATGTCGGTCAGGATAACTAACACGTTCATGCCCTGGACGAACGCCAGATATTCAGCGGTCGTCAGGGCCAACCTTGGCGTCAGTATCCGCTCTATCGCCGGATCATTTGCTAGGTTGAGGAATAAAGTGGTCCGTTCAAGTGCACCAGTTCGCTCAAAGTCGTGCATGAAAAAAGCGGCTTCCTCGTGAGTAATGCCCATGCCACAAAAAATTGCAGCGAACTTCTCCTCTTCACCAAGGACTTTGGCCTGCCTAGCAATCTGAGCAGCTAATTCATTGTGAGGCATACCAGCTCCGGAAAAGATAGGAAGTTTCTGACCCCTTACCAACGTGTTCATGCCGTCGATACTGGAGATGCCGGTCTGGATGAATTCGCTTGGGTATTCACGCGCGGAGGGATTTATCGGTGCCCCATAAACATCCCATTTGTCCTCGAAAATAGGCCTCGGGCCGCCGTCGATGGGCATGCCCTTCCCGCTGAATACCCTGCCGATCAGCTCCACACCCACGCCAAATTTGACGGTTTCGCCGGTGAACCTGACTCGAGTTCGAGAGGTATCAATTCCTCCGGTGCCTTCGTAGACCTGAATTATCGCACGGTCCTCATATGCGTCTAGCACCTGACCACGCTTTGTCTCACCGTTAGGAGTCACGATCTCGACGACTTCACCGTATGCTACGCCACCAACGCCTTCGACTATCATCAGCGGACCGGAGACTTTACTGACGGTTAAATATTCCCTGCTCTTCACCACTTCATCTTCCACCTTCAACCCCTCCTGGTAGCGCTTTTCTGCTCTGCATGAGTTCGGCGAATTGCCTCTTGAGCTGGGTTTGTAGCGATTTGTACTCCCTTTGGAACTTCTCGGGAGAAAGCCTCTTCATGCCAGCAATGGCATCTTTTATCGGTAATTTCCTGACCTCGCTCACCGCAATCCCTCGTTTTGCAGCTTCGACGCAATTTCGGTAGAATTCAAGTACAATCTTAAACATGCCCATCTGTTTCTCCACTGGGCAATAAGTGTCCACCTCATGAAACGCGAATTGATGCAGAAAGTCCTCCCTCATTATCCTCGCTGCTTCAAGCACAGCTCGCTCGGACTCCGGCAGCGCGTCAGGGCCAACTAGTTTAACTATTTCCTCGAGCTCGGCCTCTTTCTGCAACATAGTTATGGCCTCGTCCCGCAGCGACTTCCAGTCCTCCCCAATCTTTTGCTTCCACCAATCTTTCATGCTATCGACGTAAAGCGAGTAGCTCGTCAGCCAGTGAATTGCTGGGAAATGGCGTCGATCGGCGAGCGCAGTATCCAGCGCCCAAAAAACTTTTACAATTCGTAACGTGTTCTGGGTGACTGGCTCCGAGAGATCACCACCCGGAGGAGAAACAGCGCCGAGCACGGTGACCGAGCCGACCCTGCCGTTGCCTCCGAGTGTCCGCACGCGACCCGCCCGTTCATAGAATTCAGCAAGCCTGGACGCCAGATATGCCGGGAAGCCCTCCTCACCCGGCATCTCCTCGAGCCTGCCAGATATCTCGCGCATGGCCTCCGCCCAGCGGGAGGTTGAATCTGCCATAAGCGCTACATCATAACCCATATCACGGAAGTACTCGGCGATTGTTATGCCGGTATAGACACTTGCCTCTCGAGCGGCGACCGGCATGTTTGAGGTGTTAGCTATGAGCACGGTACGTTCCATCAGCGATTCGCCTGTGCGGGGATCCTTGAGCTTGGGGAAATGCGAGAGCACGTCGCACATCTCATTCCCACGTTCACCGCAGCCAACATAGACGATTATGTCAGCCTCGGCCCACTTCGCGAACTGATGAAGCATGACCGTTTTGCCTGTACCGAAGCCCCCAGGAATGGCAGCAGTCCCGCCCTTAGCAATGGGGAAAAAAGTGTCGATAACGCGCTGCCCAGAAATCAACGGTTCAAGTGGATCGAGCTTTTCCTTGTACGGCCTCCCTCGTCTAACGGGCCATGTCTGCATCATCGTGATCTTCCTTTGACCAGATGCGGTTTCGATGATTGCTATTGTGTCCTCTATCTTGTGGGCGCCATCGGCAATGTCAACGGTGGTGCTAAGATGCGATGCTCAACCAGCTTGCCTTCCTTGACGGTGCCCAGCACGTCTCCCCCGACGACATTAGTCCCTTTCTTAGCTTTCGGCACGAACTCCCACTTCTTGTCACGGGGCAAAGCATGTGCGAAGACGCCGCGCTTTATCCAATCCCCCGTCTTCATCTTGATAATGGTGAGCGGCCTTTGTGTGCCGTCATAAATGGCGCCTATCAATCCGGGACCGAGCTCAACCGAGAGCGGCTTCCCAGTCCCTTCCACCTTTTCGCCGGGCTTTATGCCAGAGGTTTCCTCGTACACCTGAATGGTTGCCCTATCGCCCATCAGCCCAATTATCTCGCCTATGAGGCCCTCCTCGCCCACCTTCGCCAGCTCGTACATCTCCGAGCCCTTCATGCCGTCAGCGACGATGACTGGGCCAGTGATCCTGACGATCTTTCCCAATTTTTTACACCTCGGGCTTCCGGTTACAATCAGCAACCAAACTTTAATGATATACCCTAAATAAAAACGCTATTAATTAAAAATCAGAATGTTTATGGGCACTAGTAGAATCAGTCATAAAGTGGTGGTGAATTAGTGGAGGAAGGCCTTCGAACGATTTTTGAGGCCGAGAAAAAGGCGAGAGAAAAAATCGAGGCGGCGCAGAGGAAAGCGACTGAGCTATCGGAATCCGTCATTAAAGAGGCGGAAAAGCTGAAAGATGATGCTAAAGTAAAAGCAAATGCAAAAGCGGACAAAGTGCTCGAAGATTTTAGGTCGAAGGCCGAGGCGGACGTTCAAGAGCTTCTGAATAAAACCCGTAAGCAGATCCGAACCTTAGAGAAAAGAGCCGAAACTAGGAGTAAAGACGCGGTCAAGCTCGTTTTAGATGGGATCACGCGGTGAGGGAATGCTCAAGACCGCCAGAATGCAGAAGTTTCGCACAGTGGTTTCACAGCGTGCACGTGATGTAACAGTAGCGAGGTTACATGAAGAGGGCGTGGTTCAGCTCAAGGAGATATCCGAGCTCGAGGTTACACGTAAAGCACTTGGAGAAGAGGTCTACGAAATTTCATCACTGCTCGCCAAGTTTAAGGAGATTCAGGAGTTCTTGAAGGCGAGGCAATATGGCAGGCCGGTTCGAGTCAAGGAGCTCACCTATGAACGGATCTTAAAAGATACAAAAAAACTCCTGAGCAAGCTTGAGCCCAAGTTGAACATCTTGAGAGCAAAAAATAGAGATTTGAACGAAAAAAAGCAGGAGCTACTCGCCCAAAAGGAAATCATAGAAAATTTCCGCGAGATTAAATTCCCACTAAAATACCTCCGCTCCACCGGTGAGATCTATGTCGTCGTGGGGCGAATTGCCGAAGAGAGAGTGTTGGAGTTCTCCCGATCCGCAAGAGATGCCTTGGCGCAGAGGGTTTTCATAGCATCGGTGGGAAAAGGTAAAACGCGAATTGTAGCTGTGGCTTGTCGGGCGCAAGATCAGCTGAAACTTTCCCCGTTGTTGTATAGATACGAAGTTGGGATATTAGAGCTCCCACCAATGGCCGAGATGCCAAAAAAAGCATTGAAATCAATAGAAAAAAAGCTGGCCGAGATAGAGGAACAGATGGCAAGCGTCAACCAGAAGGTGAAGAAGCTAGGGAAAGCCAAGGGCCGAGAAATCAACTGCTTGACCGAGCTTCTTGAGATTCAGAAAGAGCGACTTGAATGCGGCGTAATTTTTGGTTATACAGATGCCACCGTCCTAATTGAGGGATGGGTTCCAACAAAAAAAATCGGCAAGCTCGAGGCAATTTTGAATAAGACGACTAAACGTCGGTATATTTTTCGCGCTTACGATCCCCAACCACCTGAAGTTGAAAAGGTCCCAATTGAATTTGAGAACCCCAAAGTCGTTAAGGATTTTGAGTTTATCACCGAGATGTACGGTTCACCGAGATATGATGAGGTGGACCCAACACCATTCCTCTCGATTACTTTTGCAATATTTTTTGCGATTTGCCTGTCCGACGCGGGTTATGGGCTAGTGCTGGGGCTGTTTATGGCGTCAGGTCTCTCGTTCGCAAAGTCGTTTCCGCGGGATCTGAGGAGAATGATGATTGTATGCGCTATATTTGCCGTGGCGATCGGCGCCCTCCTCGGGGGATGGTTCGGAGTTGGACGATGGGTTCCTAGTCTTGGTCCATTATGGGTTGACCCAATCGAAAATCCAATACCAATCCTCAAGCTCGCGGTCTTCATTGGGATTCTCCACATCATTTTTGCGTTTGGAGCAGTTGCCGCGCTGAAGGATTTGTTTAGGAAGGATTGGAAGAACTTGATACTCAACCACATTCCCAAGGGGCTGATGGTAGTTGGATTTTTTGGGCTAAGTTTTTGCGCCCTCGGCATCGGCCTACGCGAGTTTGGAATAGATTTTGCGTTTCCAAAGATGGAGCTCTTTGCAGCATTTAATCCATTCGCGCCAGCTGCGGCCATGGTGGTGGCATTCAGAATCATGCTCTATGTTGGATTGGGTGTCGGCATGGCGGGCGCGGTGCTGATGGCCCGAGGGGTGCGGGAAAAGTTCAGCGGCCCGATTAACGTTGTATATAGCATAACGGGATTTGTCGCAGATGCAGCTTCTTACAGCAGGTTGATGGCACTCGGCATAGCCACTGGAATCATAGCGTTTGCAATAAATTATATCATCGAATGGCTATACGGTGCCCTTTCGCCCAAGCTTTCTGCAATATCTGTCGTCCTGGTGGTGCCTCTATTGATCGGGCTGGGAATCGTGCTCGTCATAGGGCATTGCTTCAACATCTTCATTAACGCCCTCGGGGCGTTCATCCACACCATGCGGCTGCACTATGTTGAATTCTTCGGGAAGTTCTATGAGGGCGGCGGTGAAAAGTTCGTTCCATTTAAAGCTAAAAGGATGTTCACTAAAGTATGAGGGAGGTGAGTAGCCTGGTAGCAGATGGTGTCTGGGTGGCGTTGGCAGCGGGTCTGGCGATAGCGATTCCAGGGATAATGTCCGGTTTAGGTGTGGGTACAGCTGGTATCGCAGCCGCAGCGGTGGCGAGCGAAGACCCGAAGAAAGCCTATAAAGCATTCGTATTCGAAGTGTTGCCAGGGACGCAGGGGATCTATGGCTTCGTCGCTGGGTTTCTGATAATAATTGGTGCAGGTTTAACAACTAGTGCGGGAGTAAGTGAAGGGATTATTGGTTTGGCGGTTTTAGCAGCAGCCGTTCCTGCTATCCTTCAGGGGTTCACGGCGTATGCCCAAGGACAGGTCGCCGCAGCAAGCATAATAGCATTCGCTAAGAGACCAGAAGTGTTTGCACCTGGTCTGATGTATACGGTAATGGTTGAGCTCTATGCCATCTTGGGACTCTTAGCGACGATTCTGATGCTGACGTTCATCGGCGCGCTCTAGGGGGTCAACTTTGTCCGCTGAAAAAGGCGTGCAGCTGATAGTAGAGGATATTCTCAGGGGAGCGAGCAAGAAGGCGGCAGAGGTAGTTGAGTCAGCAAGGAAGGAAACCAAGAAGTTACTGGACGCCGCCCGTTTTAGGGCAAGGGAGGACGAAGAGCAGGAAATCCGGAGGGCGCAATCTCAGGGCGCCCAGATTTATGATGAGATGCTTGCCGGGGGCCGGATGGGGGCAAAAAGGGAGATGCTCAAACGACGAGAGGAACTCATAAATGGGGTGTTTAAAGAAGCCGAGAAGAAGCTCCATGTGTATGTGTCGTCGAAGAAGTATGAAGGTGACATCGTCCGGATTGCCATCGGTGCGTGTAAAAAACTTGGTTCAGAAAGCCCAGTCATCTATGCCAACCAGCGGGACCTAAAACTCCTTGAGAAGTACAAGGATGAAATAGCGCGTGGGTTGAAGGGCCAAGGGAAGTTCGTGAACATTTCATTTGGCGAGCCCATCCAGACCGTAGGCGGGGTAAGGGTTGAAACGCCTGATCATAAGATAGAGATAGACGAAACATTTGGAGGCAGACTGAGAAGGGAATTCGAGGCTTTACGGGTAAAAGTTGCAAAGATTCTTTTTGAAGGGTCCCGATGAGCGCTTCTGTCGTTGTAGCTGTACTCGCGCTGGTGGGAGGTCTCTTTGCCGCCGTCTTCATTCAGGCTAGGCGCTCGATGTTGTACGTCTATTGCAGCGCCACTATCAGCGCTTGGGAGGCGAGGTTACTCTCAGAGGCGCGTCTTATGGAATTTGCAGATTCCCCGAGAATTGTGAACATCCTCGCCAGTTTAGACGATACAGATTATCGAACGTATCTGGTAGACATCCCTAGGGTTGAGGACATCGATGTGGTAGCGGTCGAAAGGGCCCTAAAGACGAATTTAAGCGCACGCTACCACGAGCTCCTAGGAATTCTGCCAAAGGAAAGAAAAGCTACCATCGGGAGGGTCGTCCAAAGGGTAGACTTATGGAACCTCAAAGTGCTTCTTGCTGCCATTCATAATAAAGTGCCAAGGGAAAAGCGGCTTGAGGAGACGGTCCCGTCGCTAACATTTCCTCGTGAGAGGCTCGAGCTTTTAGCCTCTGCGGAGAATTTTAAGGAATTATTTGAGTACTTTAAGGGAACTGAATACTTCGAAGTGCTCGCCGCGGCTTTAGAAGATTACGAGAAACTTGGACTCATTGCAGTGCTCTCGGCATTAGATAAACACTACTACATGGCTCTGTGGAGGGATGTGTTGAGCAAAAAAGTGCAGCGCTCGATCCTTAAGGTGATATTAGGATACGAGATAGATGCAATCAACATCAAACTGATCCTAAGGTTCAAAAAGGAAGGCTTATCCCCTGATGAAATAACCAAGCACCTAATATTGCCATCATACGAGCTGTCAGAGAGGATGTTGAGGGAGATGATCGCCGCTGATGACATCCCATCGGCAGTTAGGGTTATATCGCGCACTACTTATGGGTCAGTCTTGCTGGAAGCGCTTCCGCAATTTGAGACGACCGGTTCGTTATTCCCGTTCGAAAAAACGCTCGATGAGGGATTACTTAAGATTTGTAGGTGGATGTCAGTAATGCGGCTTTTCAGCATAGCCCCGGCGATCGCCCACATTCACCTGAAATGGACGGAGATCAGAAACCTTCGTGCAACTATAAGACTTAAGGCGGATAAGGTGGAGCCAGAAAAAATTAAGGAAACATTGGTGAAGGTGCCAAAACTTGAGCTTTAAGGTCGCAGTTATCGGTGATGTCGACACAGCGACCGGCTTTGCATTAGCCGGCGCGTCATACGTACATGTCCACATAAAGAAGGAGGAGACATTTGCCAAGCTCGGTGAGCTACTCGCTAGAGAAGACTTCGGACTCGTGCTGATAACTCATCGCATCGCTGAGGAACTCGGTGCCGAATTCGGATGGATGCTAAGAACAAAAAAGCTGCTGCCAGTCGTGTTGAGAATTCCTGACAAAACTGGCTACATGCCCAAAGTCGATGAACTTTATGAGCTGATCAAACGGACGGTCGGAGCTAAGATTGTGGTCAGGGCGGAGGATGGCTAGCTTGGCAGCCGCGTTAGCAGTGGTGACCCCAACTAGGATGGAACTTTTAAAGCTCAAGCAAAGGGTCAACTTAGCTCAGAGGGGGCACGATTTGTTGAGGGAGAAAATGGATGCCCTCATCATTGAGTTCTTCGAGATCCTGAGGAGAATAGGGGCGGCCAGGGCCGGCGCGCTAAAACAGCTATCGCTAGCTTATCGAGCGCTGTCGACTTGCTCGGCGATAATGGGCACAATTGAGACCCTCCAAGCGTCAAAGGAAGCGAGGCGCGAGCTTGAAGTTGAGATATCAACCCGTCATGTCATGGGTATAGTTGTTCCAACCTTAGAGGTCGAGAAGGTTGAGCGCAGTGCTTTGGATAGGGGCTACAGCCTCCACACCACTTCTTCCGTGCTCGATGAGGCATCGAGGGAATTTGAAAAGGCCCTCGGGCTACTCATCAAACTTGCGGAACTTGAGGAGTCGGGCCGCGCCATAGCCAAGGAGCTCGAGAGGACAAAGCGCCGCGTGAATGCGCTTGAATATATCTTAATCCCGCGCTTGAGGGCGGCCCTTAAGTTTATCTCAATGAGGCTCGATGAGATGGAGCGGGAGAACTTCACACGCTTGAAGCGGATTAAGGCAATGCTTGAGGCTGAAACGTGAGCGTCGATCGCGTGCTGAAGTTTGAATTGAGCAAGCTGAATGTTCACCTCCCAATGCGGCGGATATCTTTAAAGGAAGCTATGATGTCGGCAAGGCCCCAAGTTGCAGCCCGTGACGGCAGCACCCATATATTCAAACGGGAGGAACTCGATCTCTTGGCGAAGATCGTCCCTGAGGCTGAATGGGAAATGCTCCGCTTACCAATCCTCATTGCGTTGGACCCAAAGCTCGGCAGGGGCGCAGCTAGGATAAATGGTGAGGCAGAAGTTAGGGCGATCAACCAAATTTTAGAAAAGGAAAGCGCAGGTGAGGAGCTATTAATCTATCGCCCGGAAGTGGCAGTTATCCGAAGAAAACTTCCAACAACCACACAATATCTTTTCGTGCCGGGGTGATGGGTTGGAAACGCGCAAGAAGGCAATCTTTGTCGCACTTTTTTACCCCTTTACAATCGCGACCGTTGCGGCCGGGTTCTTGGCATTTGTCATGCTTATGCTTAAACTTCCCATGCCGGCAATTTCGACAGTCGTGCTTGGGTTCTATTTTGTCTGTGCGGCCTCGATTTATCTAATATCAAAGCAGATGATCGAGAGCTTTGGAATGCGGGGGCTGTTTTTGGGCTTCGTCTTGATAATAGGCGTCCTCGCGGCTCTTTCTACCGTTCTGTTTATTTGGGAGCAGTTAGGTGGGGCGAACCCATAAAAATTAAACCATGATTTCTGGTTTTTCTTTTGCCATCAAGAATCTGAGCACTCTGGCATAGGCGGGACGCGTCAGCAGCACTGCTATTAGTGTGCCAACGATGGTGATCAACGCAAAGCCGCGCATCGCACCGAAACCAACTGTTGCAAGCATGAGCATAGCCGCGATCGTCGTTGCAGCGGCTACAAAGATGATGGAAAAAGCCCGCCCGATTCTGCCCTTTAAGCTAACTCTCTGGGCGTGGGGCAGAGCACCTCGGAGCACCTCATCGGTTATAATAATCTGATGATCCACACCTGTGCCCACGACGACTATGAGGCCGCCGATTTCGGGCAACCCTACGGTCCAACCTAAGGCAGATGATAGGCCGAGGATAATTACTAGCTCGGATAACATTGTTCCCATTATGGCTGCAGAGATTTTCAGATGTTTATAACGGAAATAAATCAACAAACCAACTCCCACAAGCGCGATGAATATGGCTCGAACAGCCTCATCCATAAATTCCGCGCCCAACCTTGGCTCGATCCAATCTTCGCTTTCGAGCGAGATCCCGACCGGCAACCTTTGGGATAACACTAATCTCAGGTCCTCAGCTCTTTTCTTAGCGGTTTCTGACTCCCCGCCGGTTGTAATTATCATGCTGCCCAAGGGTTTGCCAGCAACGTCTTCTGAAATGGTTGGTGTAGACCTCAAGCCGCAGGCACGCTGCACCCAATCGTCGAGATTTGTTTCTTTGGGGAGTTTTGGTGCTTCTTCAGGTGAGGAATAGCCCAAATTCTCAACCGCGAGAATAATATTTTCGGCAAAATCATCCTCCTCACCAAGTAGAAGTATCCGGGTCTTTGTCCCATTTTCATACTGTTCGCGTAAGAACTCGAGCGTTTCGGGCGGCAGCGAGTCTCCTTTAATTTTTGCAGCCGTGACGCGTAAATAAACTCCCTGTATTACATTTGTTCCGAACGTCTCTGGTGGGAGAAAGAACATTCGCCTATCTTCATCGTAAGTCATTTCCTGAAGTTCTACCAATAATTCCTCATCAAAAAGTAGGATTGTCTCATCCGATGGACGATCAAGATAAATAGCCGTAGGGTAGTTTACTTTGCCGGTGGATGCGCTCGCCCATTTTTCAGTCCCTTCATCCGATAGATCGAAGGGCACAGACCAACTTTGCGAGTCGGGGTCAAGTCGAACCGACCCAACGTCCGTAATATCAACACCATATAGGACAAGGCTATTTTCGATGAATATCTCAAGGCGCCCCTGATGACCGAGTAGCTCAATTGCCCTATCCAATTCTAATGCGACTTCAAAGAGGATTAGGTTTTCACCAATGGATTTAAATTGTGTGCCAAGTGTGCCGTACGGGTCAACTCGTAGCTGAAGCAGGTGCATTACTTCATCGCGTGTACTATCGCTGACCATCCCACGGACGCTTATGACTTCACCTCTATTGTCGACGATGTTTTCAATCCTTTCCAGATTAACAGCTCGGCCTATCTCGAGCGTCACTCTTTTAGTGATATTATCATAGGGAGACCTTGCGATAACCTGAAATTGGTTGTTCTCAAGTGCATCGATGATCTCAGCGAGCACGCTTTCATTGCTAACTTCCAAAGTCACGTGGGACGCCTCTAGCAGCAGATAAATCCTGGATCCGCCGCTGATGTCGATGCCATAGTGGATGCCGCGGATTTCTGGGTTGAGGCTCTGCCAAGGCCTCCAAATTAACATGCCGGATAAAATGACCAGCAGAAGTAAAAGTGATATTCGCCATTCCTTAGTCACTAACATAATACTCCCTCCTCTGGCGGCGTTCGATATGCCTTGATAGCACGCCGACGTTTAAAAACCAAGTGTTGATCAGGTCCGCAAGAACGCCGAAAATCATCGCGGCGGACAACTCATAGAGCAGTGGGGCATTGGTGAGAAGATTGATTACAACCAATGCAGTAATCGTCGTCCCCGCGGTCATCAAGCCGGTTTTCATCGCGTCCGCCGCGCGCTCGCGCGCATTGCCACCAATTCGTTTCAACATATGATTTGAAAGCAGGATATCCGTGTCGACCGAGTACCCGATAATCATCAGTATGCCAGCGATGGACCCAAAACTGAGTGGGACTTGGAGTATCGCCATTCCCCCGAGAGCGCCGAGTGCATCAAAGGCGACGCAGAGGATCATGACACCAACCGCAACACTATGCCTAAAGGTAAAGAAGAGGACCGCCGCCATGGCGATGAATGCACCCACTATGGCTTTCCAAGCCTGTTCTTTGAAAATGCTAGTGATGACCGACCCCTTATGGAGGATTTCGAGCTCCGCGCCAGCGAATTCCGTGGAAAGGACTTCTATAACTTGATTTTCCTTAATCTCATCGATATCTCCGCCAACCTCTATATCGAGACCAGTGTTGTCTGTAACTTTTACATCGACATCCGTGGCAAGAAGCCCCTCAACGATTTGCTCGACCGCGACCGCATCTGGGACGTTATCCAGCCCTCGCACGCGGATCAGCGTGCCAGTCTTGAAATCTTGGCTTGAAGGTATGCCGCGGACGAGGATGGCTCCAGCGAGTAGGATCGCTAGGACTAATGGGACCACGATCATCTGGCGGCTGCTCAGGTTTTTGACATGCCAAGTGATGTCCATGTTTTAAGCCCCACCGGTAAAGTCTCAAGCCTTGTATATATAACTCGATAAGTAAAACTGACGGTCGGTCGTTTTGATGATTGAGGAGAGCGCAAGGATCATCCTAATCGATGAGCGAGGCAGAAAGTATCTCGTCAGGGCTGAGCGAAAGCAACTTCATACGAATTTTGGGGTGGTGGACCTAGGTGAGGCGATAGGGCTGGAGCCAGGGGCGAGGTTAAAATCACATCTGGGTAAGGAATTTGTCTTGCTTTTACCCCGCGTGACTGATTACCTACAGAAGATGAAACGCCTGCCGCAGATAATGTTGCCGAAGGATGCGGCACAGATAGTAGCTTACACTGGCGTCGGACCAGGCGATGTTATCGTAGACGCTGGTGTTGGGTCCGGCGCTCTGGCGATATTTCTGGGCAACCTGGTCAGGCCAAATGGCCGCGTGATCAGTTACGAGGTTCGGGAGGACTTTGCGCGCGTAGCAGAGAAAAACATCCGCATGGCCGGGCTAAGCGATATTGTGACGGTGAAGCTCAAGGATATTTATGAGGGCATAGACGAGCGCGACGTCGACCTTGTGACCCTCGACCTATCCCAGCCTGAGCGGGCATTGCCCCCCGCGGAACCAGCGCTTAAGTCAGGCGGCTACTTAGCGGTCTTCTCCCCATGCATCGAGCACATTCAAAGGCTCCACGCGGAACTGCCAAAGTATCGATTTACAAACTGCAGGACGATCGAGTGCTTGGTGCGGGAATTCGAAGTCAAACCCGGAGCTACCCGGCCGAAAACGCGAATGATAGCACATACGGGGTATCTAACTTTTGCGCGCAAAGTGTAGGGACTATGCCCGCCTTGCTTTATATCCGTAGTAAATCACGCCAGCTTCTCCCTCTTGTCCCATCCGTCTGAAAACCATCTCCACCTCATCGCCGATCTTGATTTGATTTGGGTCGCAGTCTGTGACCTGCGCGGTGAGGCGGGGGCCCTCCTCGAGTTCAATTATCGCGATCGCGTATGGTGTCTGGTCACCGAATCCATTGGGAGCAACGTGAGTGATGGTAAACGAAACAATTTTGCCATGCTTCTTAAGCTTATGGGGCTCAAGCTTACCCTTTCGCCTGCAGAAGGGGCAGATGAAGCGGGGCGGGAAGAACACCTTGTTACAATAACCACATTTTGTGCCTATCAGATTGTAGCGATTGGATATCTCCCGCCAAAACCTAGGTACGCCCATTCAGTCACCTCGTTTGAGTACGTGTACGACGACCGTCCCGCCGGAGCCGCCCACATTATGACAAAGTCCTATTTCAGCTCCCTCAACCTGTCTTTTACATGCCTCACCTCGAAGCTGCGTCACGAGCTCTACAGCTTGGGCGACGCCAGTGGCCCCTACGGGATGCCCCTTCCCTTTGAGCCCACCACTGGTGTTAATGGGCATCCGCCCGCCGATTGCAGTTTCTCCCTGTTCGGTCATCTTTCCGCCCTCACCCTTGTTGCAGAAACCGAGGTCCTCGATTGCCATTATTTCTGCTATGGTGAAACAATCATGTACCTCGGCGAAATTGATATCTTGTGGCCTGACGCCAGCCATCTCATAGGCTGATTTTGCTGCCTCGACCGTGCCCCGTAGTCCAGTCAGGGTGGGACGATTGTGGAGGGAAAGGGAATCACTCGCCTGGCCAGTACCAGCTACGAGGATTGGGGTGTCCGTGTATTGCTTTGCCTCCTCTGCGGGTGCTAGAATCAGGCATGCAGCACCATCCGTGATAGGTGAGCAATCCAACAACTTTAACGGGGAGTCAACTGGCGCCGACTTCAGCACGTCCTCAACCGTTATCTCCATGTGATATTGAGCGCATGGATTGAAGCAAGCATTGTGATGATTTTTTACCGCGACCATTGCCATCTGCTCCTCGGTTGTGCCGTACTCGTACATGTGGCGCCTCGCCATAAGAGCATACAAGCCAGGGAAAGTTGCGCCGACGAAGGCTTCCCACTCTTGGTCCGCAGCCGTCGCGAGTGCTTGAGTAGTTTGCACAGTCAGGATGTCGGTCATCTTTTCTATACCTCCAGCGACGACAATATCGTGGATGCCAGACGCAATTGCTATGACCGCTTGGCGCAGTGCTAGGCTACCAGATGCACAGGCCCCCTCAACGCGGGTACAGGGGGTCGGCACCAGACCAGCGTGGTCGACGATGAGGGAGGAGATGTGCTCTTGACAGATGAACTGTCCAGCTGACATGTTTCCAACGTACATGGCATCGATCTGCTTACCATCGATGCCAGCATCTTCAGTGGCTCTGGTACCCGCATCAACTATCATCTGCCTAAAGGAAACATCCCATAGTTCTCCAAATTTGGTCAAACCTGTGCCGATGATCGCTACCTTTCTCATCTACCTCACCAACAGCTGTCGAAACTTGGAATAGGTGCCGTAGTCGATGTTTATCTTGTGATTCACGTAGTCCAGAGTCTTGGGTACGGCATCCCTCTTTGCTTCTAGGTTGTCTCGCACGACCAAGCTAAAGGCATCACTACCAGCGCCTGAACCATAAGATACTGCAAGAATACGGTCCCCCGCTTCAGCCTGATCGAGAATAGCTGCCAGACCTATCAGCGTCGCCCCAGAGTAGGTGTTGCCGACCTTTGGTGCGAGCAACCCGGGCATTACCTGCTCCTTCTTGAATCCAAGCTCCGCAGCAACCTGTAGCGGAAACTTTCCATTTGGTTGGTGGAAGACAACATAGGCGAAGTCTTGGGGGGTCAGCTTTAGCTGCCTCAAGAGGCCGTTAGCTCCGGAGAGGACATGCTTGAAGTAGGCCGGCCTCCCAGTAAATCGTCCACCGTGTTTTGGATAAGGCCGCATGTCCCTGCGCCAGAAGTCGGGCATATCTGTAGTGTAGGAATAAGTGCCCTCGATTGCAGCTAGGATTTCGGAACCATTTTTACCCAATATAAAGGCTCCCCCACCAGCTGCAGCCGTGTATTCGAGCGTGTCACCCGGAGCGCCTTGGGCGGTATCCGCGCCTATCGCCATACCATATTTAATCATGCCCGCTTCGACCATGCCCATGCAGGTTTGAATGGCAGCCGTTCCAGCCTTGCATGCGAACTCAAAGTCCGCAGCCGTCAGGTCGGGCGTCGCTTCGATTGCTTCGGCCACCACAGTAGCGGTTGGCTTGACGGCGTATGGATGAGATTCAGAGCCAACATAGACCGCGCCTATTTCTTGGGGGTCAATGCGGGCCCGTCTTACTGCATTGCGCGCTGCCTCGACTGCAATCGTTGCAGTATCCTCATCAGGTCCAGGTACAGCCTTCTCTTCAACCAGCAAGCCCCGCTTCACTCTTTCAGCGTCCATCCCCCAGACCCTAGCTACCTCTTCTACCCTCAGCCTGTACTGGGGGATGTAGACTCCATAGCCAACGATTCCAACGTCCATGAGCAACATCACCAGCCTTCGGATTTATGATAATCGTCCAAGAAGGGTGATAAATATCTTTCGATTGTCGTTAGAAATTTCGACATTCGCCGTAAACAACTATTTAGCGCATTTATGTAGTCCTTCAAGCAAGTCATTTACAGCCGGCAGTTTGGAAACCACAAGTGGTACGCGCAAAATTTCCGCAATTTTCATGCCCAATTGGTCAACCTGTTTAAGCTCACCGTGAAAAATTACCATGCCAGGCGTGATCCCCATGACTTTTATGGCGACCATGGGCGAGCGCCCGGTGGTGACGCCCGTAAATACGAGGGCACGTTCAGTTGTTAAGCCGTAAAGTCTCCTAAATTCGTCGTATGAAAGCCCGAGCACTGCTTTATAGCTATCAATTACAGTATACCCAAAAAGCTTCTGGTGGAGCAGACCCTTGTTCATGACGACTTCACCTTCGACCGCTTTAGAGAGCACCCTGCCCTCGATGGGTTTTTTGAACTCTCGGATATCGAGCACAATGTCAGGCTGTAACTGAGTGCCAAACATGTGAACGAAAGCCCCTGCAATTTTGCCACCTTGCTCTTCATCTACTTTAATAAATGCATCAACGATTCGACTTATCGTCGCCGCGCCAGGTGATTTCCGCCGGCCAGCTTCGTAGTCGCTTATCACAGAAGGGGAGATTCGGAGGGCTTTGGCGAGCGAAGTCTGGCTCATACCAAAAATTTCTCGCCAGCGTTTGATAGCGTTGCCCGGCTCACTTGATAGGGTGATGTCCCCCGCTATCCATCTCGCGACCCTGCCCTTCGTTGGGTCCTCCAACATACACATCCGCCATTATTAAGCACGAAGTAGTAAATTTAACTTCTGCTTTACTTTTTGAACTCGCCCATCAACTTGAGGATATCCGCCTTAGTCACGATGCCTACGGGCTTGCCGCGGTCGATGATTAAGACGGCTGGAGTATGCTCGAGCAGATGATAAACCATATCGACATCTGTTTCCTTGCCTACGGTCGGGAATGGATCTTCCATTATCTCTTGAACGCCGCTCCGCACGAGCTTAAACATGTCCTCGCCCTCGGAGATCTTGTGCATAAGTGTCGCTTCGGATATAGAGCCGACCTGCGCGGTTCCGTCCAGGACCGGAAGCTGGGATACATTATATGACTCCATCAGTCGGACAGCTTTCTCTATCCTGTCATCAGGTAGAACGGCGATGATTGGGGTGGCCATTACCTGTTCAGCTGTGATGTGCTTCTCGTGAGTCGCTCTATCCAGCGCTTTCAATATTTTTTCAAGCGTTGAAACCCGGGGATCAGTCATGCCAGCCTCGATCTTGGCGATGTAAGCTTGCGTTACTCCAGCTAGCTCCGCCAATTGCAGCTGGGTTAAACCCAACTTCATGCGCATGGCGCGCAACTCAGATGGTTTTAAAATACGCATTTGATCACTTCATTCCTACTAGTTATAATCGAGGACAAAACCCATAAATAGCTCGCTTGCGAACCGATGGTTGCGAGGTGCTGACTTGGGGCGCAACATAATTGTAGAGGAATTCAAGCAAACCCCTCTCGAGAAACAAAAATTTGAAATCGTAGAGCGTAAAGGTCTCGGCCATCCCGACTCGATATGTGACGCGATTCTAGATCAGGTCTCGGTTAGGCTGAGTAGGGAATATTTGGAGAAGTTTGGAACGATAATGCATCATAATGCGGATAAGTCGCTTCTCGTCGCGGGCGAAGTTAAAACGAGATTTGGAGGGGGCACCGTAGAACAGCCGATGCTTTTGATATTTGGGGACAGGGCGACTTCCGAAGTTGGAGAGGTTAGTATCCCGGTCGAGAAGATAGCAATACAGAGCGCGAAGGATTGGTTTAGAAAAAATCTCAGATTTATCGATCCTGAAAAACATGTGAAATACCAGGTCGAATTGAAGCCCGGATCCGCGGCGCTAGTAGACATCTTCAAAAGAAAAGGTAAAGTTCTGAGCGCAAACGACACCTCCGCGGCCGTTGGCTACGCACCAATGACAAAAACAGAAACGCTAGTTCTTGAAACGGAAAGGTACGTGAACTCGAAGGATTTCAAAAAAGAGTTTCCAGAGTCGGGCGAGGATGTAAAAGTGATGGGGTTCAGGAAAAATGATGATGTAGATTTAACCATCGCGATGGCTTTCGTGGATAGATTTGTCGAGAGCGAGGAGGATTACTTCAGAAAGAAGTCCGAGATCCTTGAAAAGATAAAGGCGTTTACTGGAGAAAACGATGGATTCAAAAAAATCAATGTGAACCTCAACACTTTGGATGTAGGCGGAAGGGGCGAACCCGGGGTTTATCTGACTGTGCTGGGTACCAGCGCCGATGGAGCGGATTCAGGTCAGGTCGGCAGGGGAAACAGGGTTAACGGCGTGATACCATTAAACAGGCACGTGAGTTCAGAAGCAGCGGCGGGCAAAAATCCCGTGAGCCATGTCGGCAAAATCTACAACATCCTGACGCACAAGATAGCGGGGCAAATACACGATCAAGTTGCGGGCCTTGACGAAATTTATGTTTGGTTGGTCAGCCAGATAGGCAAACCAATCGATCAGCCCGCGATCGCAGCCGTGAAGGCCATCCCCGAGCCCGGAACCTCCATTGAGGATGTCCGAGCGGAGATAGATGAGGTAGTGAACTCTGAGCTTGAGAAGATAGATGAATTCTGTGATGATTTAGCCCGCGGAAAAATTCTGATCTGCTAACCCGCTTTTAAGTGGATAAAAGAGGCTCATGGGTTTTGCTTCGTTCTATACTTCTAAGTGAAGTTTATTTTAGTTAAACCAATCTAATGGTTTTTTTTGCGTTATTGGTTTCTATTGGGCGATTGTGCTTTATTATCAACGAGTTAGGTTCACCAGTAAATTGTGATAATGAAAGAGCCCTTTGATAAAATTGGGGAATGGAATCTTAAAAGGCA